>Ga0207702_10004542_pt1 | contig 12300 bp, 12 predicted proteins | sample KBSCornC62_FD_184302 | JGI IMG/M metagenome (GOLD analysis project Ga0207702, IMG submission 184302) | Corn rhizosphere microbial communities from Kellogg Biological Station, Michigan, USA - KBS Corn C6-2 (SPAdes) (version 2) | ecosystem: Host-associated > Plants > Roots > Rhizosphere > Soil ...
CTCGGTGCGCATCCGCGCCCCGCGCGCGTTCTCGCTCGCCCAGGTGGAGCAGGTGCCGGCGAACCACGTCGGCGACCACGAGCCCGCCGCTTCTTCCTAGCTCGAGCCCTGCTCACGAGAGGGGCCGCGCCGCCCGCGGCCTCTCTCACCCCTCTGCGCGCGCGATGAAGCCGCGGACGAGGTCGAACGTCTTCTCCGGCTCCTCGGCCTGCGCCATATGGGAGCTCTCCTCGATGACGACGAACTCGGAGCCTGGGATCGCGCGGTGTGCGGCCTCGACCGTCGCCGGCGTGACCTCGTCGTAGCGCCCGCAGAAGAGCAGCGTCGGCACCCGGATCCGGCCCAGCTGCGGCGTGACGTCCCAGTCCTTGATCGTGCCGATCACGTGGAACTCGGAGGGCCCGTTCATGTGGTGGTAGACCTCCGGGTTGGCGTTCATCACGTCGAAGCACTCGACGAGCCAGTCCGGCCACGGGTCGACGCGGCAGAGGTGCCGCTTGTAGAACGCCAGCTCCGCCTCCTGGTACTCCGGGTCGTCGGTCGTCCCGGCCTCCTCGTGCTTGCGCAGCGCCTCCTCGACGTCCGGCGGGAGCTCCGAGCGGAGGCGCGCGATCTCCGGCATCCACGCCGGAACGGACGGCGGCGAGCTCTCGACGATCAGCGAGACGAGGCCGTCGGGCTGCGTCGCCGCGTACTGCATGCCGAGCATGCCGCCCCACGAGTGGCCGAGCAGGTGGACGCGCTCGAGCCCGAGCGCCTCGCGCACGACCCCGACCTCCTCGACGTAGAGCTCGGGCGTCCACAGCGACGGGTCGTGTGGCTCCTCGACGACGGAGTTGCCGGAGCCGAGCTGGTCGTAGAAGACGACGCGGCGCTCGTCGGCGAGGACTTCGTACGGCTTGACGTGCAGCCAGTTCGCTCCCGGCCCGCCGTGCAGGCAGAGCAGCGGGACCGCGTCGCCGTCCTCCGGGCCGACCGAGCGGTACCAGGTGTCGTGGCCGTGGAACGGGATCCGACCTTCCGTCTCCATCAGGCGGTTATATCTAGGCTGCAGCGGCGATGCGCCTCTGGGGGTCCTTCGGCGGCGGCCGTGACATGGCGGTCGATCTCGGCACGGCGAACACGCTGGTCTTCATTCGCGGTCGCGGGATCGTGCTGTTCGAGCCGTCCGTCGTCGCGATCTCCGAGGAGACCGGCAAGGTGCACGCGGTCGGCGCCGAGGCCAAGCGCATGATCGGCCGCACGCCGGCCTCGATCCGGGCCACTCGTCCGCTTCGCCACGGCGTGATCGCCGACTTCGAGGTGACCGAAGCGATGCTGCGCCACTTCATCACGAAAGCCGGCGGGTCGCGCTTCGCCTTCGCCCGGGTCGTCCTCTGCGTCCCGAGCGGGATCACCGACGTCGAGCGTCGCGCCGTCGACGAGGCGACGCGCGTGGCCGGCGCGCGCGGCGTCTACCTGATCGAGGAGCCGATGGCCGCGGCGATCGGGGCGAACCTCCCCGTCGCCGACGCGGTCGCGAGCATGGTGATCGACATCGGCGGCGGCACGACCGAGGTGGCCGTCATCTCGCTCGGCGGAATGGTCGTCTGGGAGTCGATCCGCGTCGGCGGCTACGAGATGGACGACGCGATCGTGGACGCGGTGAAGAACAATCACAAGCTGCTGATCGGCCAGGAGACCGCCGAGGGAGCGAAGATGGAGGTCGGCTCGGTCTCGCCGGATGACGACGCGGCGGAGACGACCGTGGCCGGCCGCGACCTGGTGAGCGGCCTGCTGCGGCGCGTGACGATCTCGGGGCTCGACGTGCGGCGCGCGCTGGAGGCCCCGGTCGCACGGATCATCACGGCCGTCAAGGACACGCTCGAGCGGACGCCGCCCGAGCTCGCGGCCGACGTCGGCGAGCGTGGGATCGTGCTGGCCGGCGGCGGCTCGCTGCTGCGTGGGTTCGCCGACAAGCTCCGCGACGAGGTCGGCCTGCCGGTGCAGATCGCCGAGTCGCCGCTGACGTGCGTCGCCGAGGGCGCCGGCCGCAGCCTCGACGAGCTCGAGACGCTCGACCGCGCCGCCAAGGCTCAGCGGAAGAGCCGCTCCCGCAGCCGGCGCTAGCGGAGGCGCGCCAAGAGGCGCTCGACCGGGCTGCGTGGCCGAGGCGACGGCGCCGCGAGGAAGCCCGCCAGCCGCTCCGCCTCGTCCTCCTCGAGCGAGACTGCGGCCTCGGCGACGCCTTCGGGGCTCCAGACGCTGAAGCGGACGTGCGGCTCTTCCGTCAGGTAGCGCGAGACGCGGAGCGCCTTGCCGGCGTCGCGCCGATGGGCGCGGAAGAACTCGACGAGCTTGCGCCGCTGCGGCATCGCGCACCAGGGGCAGAAGCGATACGCCGCTTCGAGCTCGCCACCACACTCGGCACAAACGCGCAAGCTGCCTCCCGTCCTGAGCACATCTTAGTGGTGGTGGTGCGCGTGCGCAGGCTCGGGACGCGGGGGCGCGGCCGACGCGTACCGCTTGGCGTCGGCCTCGAACTTCGCGCGGCAGCCGGGGCCGCAGAAGAAGTACCGCCGCCCGGCGTGCTCGAGCGACAGCGCCTTCGAGCGGTCGACGGTCATCCCACAGACGGGATCGCGCGCGCCGCGCCGGAACGTCAGCGCGAACAACGTCGCGAAGACGAGCGTGAAGACGATGTTCAACACGGTCGTGTAGTTCCAGCCGATCGCCCGCTCGGTGACCGACTCGATCGACGGCCGCATCTGCGGGATCAGGCCGGCCCAGCTGAAGATGCCGTCCACCGCGAGCGCAGCCAGCACCATCGCGCCGAACATGACCGCCACCAGCTTCGACGCGAGCCGCCAGCCGTAGTAGCGGCGGTAGATCAGGACGAGCGGGATGATGATCAAGTCGGCGTAGATGAACGCGATCACGCCCGCGAACGAGATCCCGCCGGCCCAGAGCACCGCGGCAAGCGGGATGTTCCCGACCGAGCACACGAACGAGAGCACGGCGACGAGCGGTCCGACGAGCACGTTCTCGAGCAGCTGCGGCCAGCCGCCGGTGCCGGTCAGGAAGAGGCCGTTGAAGAACCCCAGCGGCAGCAGCGCGCCGAAGCCGGCGATGACGAAGCCGAGCGTGATCTCCTTCCAGAGCATCTGCCAGTCGCCGCGGAAGTTGTGCGCGACGTCCGACCAGCCGTCCAGCGATAGGCGCCGCGAGCCGGCGGCCGACTGGTGCTGGTGGCCGGTGTCGGCCGCACGCGCCCGGTCGCGCGCCTGCTCCTCCTCTCCGCGCGAGACGATGAGGGTGACCGCGGCCCACATCAGCATGATCAGCAGCAGCCCGCCGACGAACTCGGCCAGCGTGAACTGCCAGCCGAGGAAGATCCAGAGGACGATCCCGATCTCGAAGACGAGGTTCGTGGACGCGAACTGGAAGACCATCGCCGCGGCCAGGCTCGCGCCCTTCTGAAAGAGCGACTTGGCGATCGCGACTGCGGCGTAGCTGCACGACGACGACGCGGCGCCGAGGCCGGTCGCAAGCGCGGCCGTGCGCGCGTCCCGTCCACCGAGCGTCTGCTCCATCCGGGAGCGCGGCACCCAGGCCTGCACGATGCCGGAGAGCAGGAAGCCCAGCACGAGCGCCCACCAGACCTCCCACGCCATCCGGAAGGCGTTCCAGAGCCCGTCGCCGACCTGCGCGAGCACGTTCACGGGATTGACGCTAGCGGGCGTGAGGCATGAGGGGGCCGTGGAGAACGGCGAGCTGATCATCCTCGACGGCTGCACCTTCATGTACTCCGACCAGGCCGGGGACGTCGAGGCGCAGGACGCCGAGGGCTTCTTCTACGAGGACGTTCGGCACCTCTCGAGCTGGCACCTGCTTGTCGACGGCGAGCCGGTCGAGCCGATCACCAGCCGTCGCGTCGACTACTACTCCGCCCGGATCGTCGGCGGCGACGAGCAGCTCGCCGTGCGTCGCGACCGCTTCGTCAGCGAGGGCATGCACGAGGACGTCGTCGTGCAGAACCTCGGCGCGAAGCCGCGCGAGATAGGCGTCGAGCTCGCGTACGGCTCGGACTTCGCGGACGTGATGGAGGCGCAGAACGGCAGCAACGGCGCCGGCCGCTCCTGGGCCGAGGCGAAGACCCGGTCGGTCACGCTCTGGCACGAGCGCGGCGGCTACCGGCGCGGGACGGCGCTGACGTTCAACCGCCGCGGCCGCGTCGACGGCAAGCGCGCCAGCTTCCGCATCCGTCTGCGCCCGCGGGAGTCCTGGAGCCTCTGCGTCGACGTGACGCCGATCGTCGACGGCGAGCGGCGCCCGCCGCTGCTCGGCCACTGCGACTTCCACGACCACGCGCCGAAGATGCCGGTCTCGCTCGACGAATGGCTCGCGCGGACGCCGGAGCTCGAGACCGAGCACGACGCGCTCCAGCGCACGTACCGGCAGTCGAACCTCGACCTCGCGGCGCTGCGGATCCGGCCCGACAACGTCACGATCAACCACGCGATGCCGGGGGGCGGCGTGCCGTGGTTCATGACCGCGTTCGGCCGCGACAGCCTGATCGCGTCGTACCAGGCGCTGCCCTTCCACCCCGACCTGGCCCAGTCGGCGCTCGAAGCGCTGGCGGAGATGCAGGCGACGGAGTGGGACAACTGGCGCGACTCGGAACCCGGCAAGATCGCGCACGAGCTGCGCCGCGGCACGCTCGCGGCCCTGAACCTCGTCCCGCACACGCCGTACTACGGCAGCCACGACTCGACGCTCTGGTGGCTGATCGTCCTCGACGAGTACCAGCGCTGGAGCGGCGACGACGCCTTCGTACGGCGCATGCAGCCCAACGCGCGCCGCGCGCTCGCCTGGCTCGAGGGACCGGGCGACCTCGACGCCGACGGCTACCTCGAGTACCGCAAGCGCTCGGACTCCGACGTCGCGCTCGATAACCAGTGCTGGAAGGACTCACGCGACTCGATCCGCTTCGCCGACGGCCGCCTCGCGGAGCCGCCGATCGCGACCTGCGAGATCCAGGGCTACGCCTACGACGCGCGGCTGCGGACGGCGCGGCTGATGCGCGAGATCTGGGGCGACGACGAGACGGCCGCCCGGCTCGAGGAGGACGCGGCCGAGCTGAAGCGGCGGTTCAACCGCGACTTCTGGGTCACGAGCCGCGGCCACTACGCGCTCGCGCTCGACGGCGACAAGAACCAGGTCGACTCGCTGACGAGCAACATCGGCCACCTACTCTTCAGCGGCATCGTCGAGGAGCGCCGCGCGGCGTCGACCGTCCGCGCGCTCCTGCGGGAGGACATGTTCAGCGAGTGGGGCATCCGCTCGATGTCCGAGCTCGACGGTGGCTACAACCCGCTCTCCTACCACTGCGGCAGCGTCTGGCCGCACGACACGGCGATCTGCGCGGAGGGCATGCGGCGGTACGGCTTCGCCGACGAGGCTGCGCGGGTCGCCGACGCGCTGCTCGACGCCGCGGAGGCGTTCAACAACCAGCTGCCGGAGGTCTTCGCCGGCTTCCGTCGCGACGAGGCGCGGATGCCGGTCGAGTATCCGGACGCGCTGAAGCCGCAGTCGTGGGCCGCTGGCGCGCCGTTGCAGATGATCCGGACCGTCCTCGGACTCGACGTCGCCGGCGGCAAGCTGCGCTCGAAACCGTTCCTGCCGCGCGCGGTCGAGCGGCTCGCGCTCCGGAACGTGCCCGTCCGCGGAAAGGTGCAGGAGGCGGGCTGAGCTAGCGCTCGGCGGCGACGCGGACGCCGAGGGCGAGGAGCGCGACGCCGGTCAGCGCGTCGAGCGCGCGCCGAACCGGCGAGCGTCGAAGGAGGCGTGTGGCCTTCGCGACCGCGACGGCGTAGGCGCCGAGCCACACGAGCGTCAGCGCCGCAAAGACGACGCCCAGAGCGAGCATGCCGCCGAAGGACGAGCCGAATTGGGGCAGCAGGCTCGTGAAGAAGACTGCCATCTTCGGGTTCCCGAGGTTGCTGAGCACGCCCTGGCGATACGGCGCGCGACGGCGCTCCCGCCGGTCGGCATGTGGGGCATGCGAACCGCGGCGCGCGGCGACGAGCGACTGCGCGGCGAGGAACACCAGGTACGCGGCGCCGGCGATGCGAACCGCCGTGAAGACCGGCGCCGAGGCGAGCAACACCGCGGTCAGCCCCGCGCTCGCAGCGAGCGCCCAGGCGAGCTGGCCGCTGACGACGCCCGCCGCGGTGGCGACGCCGCTCCTGCGCCCGCCGAGCAGCGTGTTCCGGATCGTCAGGGCGGTGTCCTGCCCCGGCGTGACGATGACCAGCGCCGACACGCCCACGAACGCTGCAAGGTGGCCGCCGCTCATCCCGTCCGCCATCATCGCAGCGTGACGCGCGTGGCGGTGATCGGGCTCGGCGCGATGGGGAGCCGCATCGCGCGCCGCCTGCGCGAGGCGGGCCACGAGCTGACGGTGTGGAACCGCACGCGTCAGCGCGCGGAGGCTCTCAGTGCGACCGTCGCCGAGACCCCGGCCGACGCGGCCCGCCGCGCGGAGGTCGTGATCACGATGGTCGCCGACCCCGAGGCGCTGCGCGCCGTCACAGAAGGCCCGGACGGCGTGGCGGCCGGTGCGCGCAGCGGCACGACCGTGGTCGAGATGTCGACGGTCGGGCCGGAGGCAATCTCGCGGCTCCGTTCCCTCCTTCGCACCGACCTGCTCGACGCGCCGGTGCTCGGCAGCATCTCGGAGGCCGAGGGCGGCACGCTCTCGATCTTCGTGGGCGGCGACGAGACCGTCTTCGAAGCGCGGCGCCCGCTGCTGGAGGCGCTCGGCACGCCGATGTACGTCGGGCCTTCCGGGGCGGGCGCCGCGGCGAAGCTCGTCGCGAACACGACGCTGATCGGGGCGATCGGCGTCCTCGGTGAGGCCCTGGCGCTCGGCGACCGGCTCGGGCTCTCGCGCGACGAGGTCTTCGAGGTGCTGGCCAAGACGCCACTCGCGGAGCAGGCGGCGCGCCGCCGGGCGACGTTCGAGCGAGGCGAATACCCACCGCGCTTCGCGCTTCGGCTCGCTCGCAAGGACGCCGACCTCGTCGGCGAGACCGGGATCGACCTGCGGCTCGTCGCCGCGGCGCGCTCGTGGCTCGCGGAGGCGGAGGCGCGTGACGGCGACCTCGACTACAGCGCCGTGCTCGCCTGGATCGTCGAGAGCGCTACTCGACGGTGACGGTCTTCGCCAGGTTGCGCGGCTGGTCGACGTTGAGCCCGCGCAGGCGCGCGATCCGGTAGGCCAGCAGCTGCAGCGGCACGACCGCGAGCACCGACTGCAGGAAGGCCGGCGAGCGCGGGATGTAGATCACGTCGTCCGCGTGGTGCTGGATGTCCTCGTTGCCGTCCGTCGCGATCGCGATCACGTGCGCGCCGCGGGCCCGCGTCTCCTGGATGTTCGAGACGACCTTGTCGTAGATCACCTTCTGGTCGGTCGCGACGCACACGACCGGCGTGCCCTCGTCGAGCAGCGCGATCGGCCCGTGCTTCATCTCGCCGGCCGAGTAGGCGTCGGTCGGGATGTACGAGATCTCCTTCAGCTTGAGCGCGCCCTCGAGCGCGACCGGCAGGCCGATGTGCCGGCCAAGGTAGAGGAAGAACTGCTTCTCGTAGAAGCGCTGCGCGATCTCCTCGACCGGGTGGCCGCCGTCGAGGAACGCCTCGATCTTGGCCGGCAGCTCGTAGAGCTGGTCGAGGATGAACTCGATCTCGTCCGGCGGCAGCGTTCTGCGCACCTGCGCGAGCTTGAGGCCGATCAGCGCGAGCAGCGCCACCTGCGCCGTGAACGTCTTCGAGGCGGCGACGCCGATCTCGAGGCCGCAGCGCGTGTAGAGCACCGATCCCGCTTCGCGCGTGATCTGCGAGCCCATCAGGTTCGTGATCGCCACGGTGCGCGCGCCGAGGTCGCGCGCCAGCTTGATCGCGTTGACCGTGTCCCGCGACTCGCCCGATTGCGAGATGCCGATCACGAGCGTGTCCTTCGAGAGCACCGGGTTGCGGTAGATCCACTCGCTCGCGATGTCGGGCTCGACCGGGAGCCGCGCCCACTCCTCGATCATGTAGCGGCCGACAACGCCCGCGTGGTACGAGGTGCCGGCCGCCACGATCACGATCCGGCGCAGGTTCTGCAGCTCCGTCTCGGTCAGGCCGAGGCTCTCCAGCACGAGCTCGCCGTGCCGGATCCGGTCGCCGAGCGTCTCGGCGACGGCCTCCGGCTGCTCGTAGATCTCCTTCAGCATGAAGGTCTCGTAGCCGCTCTTCTCGGCCGCGTCGAGGTCCCAGTCGACCTCGACCACCTCACGCTCCTCGACCTCGCCGTCCTCGACGGAGACGAAGCGCGAGCCCTGTGGCGTGATCAGCACGACCTCGCCGTCCTCGATCAGCTGGACCGAGCGCGTCTCGCCGATGAACGCGGCGGCCATCGAGGCGAAGAACATCTCGCCGCTGCCGACGCCGACGAGGAGCGGGCACTGGCGGCGCGCGCCGACGAGCTCCTCGGGGTGGTCGTGGTGGATGACGACGAACGCGAAGTGGCCCTCGAGCTCGCGGTAGGCCTTGCAGGTCGCGTCCAGCAGGTCGCCGTCGTAGTGCCGCTCGATCAGGTGGACGACGACCTCGGCGTCGGTCTCCGTCGAGAAGGTGTGGCCGTCGGCGACGAGCGACGCCTTCAGCTCGCGGTAGTTCTCGACGATCCCGTTGAGCACGATGGCGATCCGGTCGCCGTCGCAGCCGATCAACGGGTGGGCGTTCTGCATCGTGACGGCGCCGTGCGTGGCCCAGCGGGTGTGCCCGAGCCCGGTCGTGGCGCCCGAGCCGTTCGAGCCGGCTTCCTGCTTCAGCACCTGGAGGTTGCCGACGGCCCGCACGTAGTCGAGCTCGCCGTCCTCGCGCAGGGCGATGCCGGCGGAGTCGTAGCCGCGGTACTCCAGGCGCTCGAGCCCCTGAAGCAGCAGGTCCTTACAGGCTCTCCGGCCGACGTATCCGATGATCCCGCACACGCCGAAACCTCCCTTAGAACGCGAAAGGCCCGGCTGCTCCCCCGGCCCCTCGTCGGGCCGGTCAGCCGAGCTCTCGTCTCACGAGAGCGGAGATGGTAGCACAGGCCTCGGCGGCCTCCTGCTCGCTTTCCGCTTCGGCGAGGACGCGGATCACGGGCTCCGTCCCGGACGGGCGTACGAGTACCCGGCCGCGGCCGTCGAAGCGCGCGTTCAAGCCGTCCACGGCCTCCTGCACGGCCTCAGGCAGCGCTCCCCCGGCGACGCGGATGTTCTCCTTCGCCTGGGGAAGCTTCGACATCACGGCCGCGGCCTCCTCGAGCGTCCGGCCCTCGAGCGCGCCGCACAGGAGCAGCGCCGCCGCAAGGCCGTCGCCGGTGACGTGGTCGCGCAGGTAGACGATGTGGCCGGACTGCTCGCCGCCGAGCAGCCCATGCTCCCGCTGGAGCGCCTCGAGCACGTAGCGGTCGCCGACGTCGGTCGTGACGACGCGGACGCCGTGCTCCTCGGCGAGCCGGTGCAGCCCGAGGTTCGCCATCACGGTCACGGCGACGAGGTCGACGTCGAGCTGGAGCATCAGGATCGCGAGGATCTGGTCGCCGTCGACCATCTCGCCTCGCGCGTCGACCGCCAGCATCCGGTCGCCGTCGCCGTCGAACGCGACGCCGAGGTCGGCGCCTCCGCGCACGACGGCCGCCTGCAGCGCCGAGAGGTCGGTGGCGCCGCAGCCGACGTTGATGTTCGTCCCGTCGGGCTCGGAGCCGATCGTGGTCACGGCGGCGCCGAGCCGCTCGAACGCCGCGGGCGCGATGCCCGAGTACGCGCCGTTCGCGCAGTCGACGACGACGCTCAGGCGGGAGAGGTCGCTGCCGAAGCGCTCGACGATGTGATCGAGGTAGCTGTCGGTCGCGACGCCGACGCGGTCGATCTGCCCGGACGCGCGGCCGAACGGCGCGTCGAACAGCGCCTCGATCTCCTCCTCGGCCGCGTCGGTCAGCTTGCGGCCGTCGCCGTCGAAGAGCTTGACGCCGTTGTACTCGGGCGGGTTGTGCGACGCCGAGATGACGGCGGCGAGGTCGAGCGCGAGCAGCGCCACCGCTGGCGTCGGCAGCACGCCCGCAAGCACCGCGTTCCCGCCGGCGGCCACGACGCCGCGCCCGAACGCTTCCTCGAGCTCCTCGCCGGACGCGCGCGTGTCGCGGCCGACGAAGACGCGCCCGCCGCGCGACCAGAGCGTCGCCGCGCGGCCGAGCCGCTCGACCAGCTCGGGCGTCAGGTCCTCGCCGACGACGCCGCGAACGCCGTCTGTTCCGAAATAGCGCCTGGACACGGCGGCGGAGCGTACCGAGCGGGAAGAGCAGCGCGCGGCGGCGCGAGGCGAAGCGCTAGCGCTTGCTGAACTGCGGCGCCTTGCGCGCCTTGTGCAGGCCGGCCTTCTTGCGCTCGACGATGCGTGCGTCGCGCGTCAGGAAGCCGGCGCGCTTCAGCGGCACGCGCAGCTCCGGGTCGGCCTCGACGAGCGCGCGGGCGATGCCGTGGCGGACGGCGCCCGCCTGGCCGCTCGGGCCACCGCCGTGGACGCGCACACGGAGGTCGAACGTCCCCTCGACGCCGGCGACCTTGAGCGGCGCAAGGGCGAGCTCACGGTGCGTCGCGCGCGGGAAGTACTGCTCGATCGTCCGGCCGTTGAACCAGGTCGTGCCGTCGCCGGGGCGGAGGATCACGCGCGCGACGGAGGTCTTGCGCTTGCCCGTGCCCTGGTACTGCGCGAGCTCCGTCATCAGCTCCTCACCTCCAGCTCCTGCGGCGCCTGCGCCTCATGCGGATGCGCTGGCCCCGCGTAGATCTTCAGCTTCCGCATCTGCGCACGGGCGAGGCGGTTGCGCGGGAGCATGCCCTTGACCGCCTTGCGCAGCACCTCGGTCGGCCGGCGCTCGAGCTCGTCGCGCAGGGGCCGGCTCTTCAGCCCGCCCGGATAGCCGGAATGGCGGTAATACATCTTGTCGTCGAGCTTCTTGCCGGTGACGTGGATCTTCTCGGCGTTGACGACGACGACGAAGTCACCCGTGTCGACGTGCGGGGTGTACTGCGGCTTGCCCTTGCCGCGGAGCGTGTCGGCGATCTGCGTGGCCAGACGCCCGAGGGTCTTGCCCTCGGCGTCGACGAGGTACCAGCGGCGCTCGACCTCGCCCGGCTTTGCGTTCCAGGTCTTGTTCATAAAAAGCGGCAGACTCCTCGTCCGCCGGGCCGGAATGCTAGCAGCCCCGCGCGGAACTCGGCCGCCCCGCCGTGGCTCGGGTGCCGCAGGTACCGCGCGCCGGTGACCGCCTCCGCGAGCCGGCCGACGGCGAGCACGGTGCGGCCGTGGGCGAGCTCGCGCAGGAACGGCCGCGAGGCATCGACCTCGGCGCGCGTCGGCCGCCGGTTCGTGTCGTGCCTGCGCGCGAGATGCGGGTGCGTCGGCACGACGTTCCAGCAAAGCGTCTGCTCGTCGAGCTCGAGCTCGACGAGCGTCCGGCGGACGATCGTGGCCGTCGCCTCCGCCGGGCCGGCGCCGGTGAGCTGGCGCTCGGAGGTGAAGGGAATCCCGGAGACGCGGGCGCCGCGGTAGCCGGCGGCCTCGCCGACGAGCAGCAACGGTGCGTCCCGGCGCGCGTCGAGGTAGGCACAGAGGCGCTCGCACCGCCGCCCGGCGCCCTCGCCGTCACGATAGAAGTTGAAGGTCGCGCCGATTCGGGCACGGCGCAAACGCTCGATGAGCTCCTCGATCACCATCCGGACTCTGACGGACGGCGGCCAGCAGCCGGCGGAGATCGCGCGCGACGTGGCGGCGTTCGTCTCGGCGGCGCAGCGGTCGCTCGACCTGGCGCAGTACGACTTCCACCTCGGCGAGGAGACGGCCGCGGTCGTCTGCGGGGCGCTGAAGGAGGCGCACGCGCGCGGCGTTGCGGTGCGGATCCTCTACAACGTCGACCACTCGAACCCGATCCCGGTGCCGCCGCCGCCGGAGCCGGACGTGCAGCTGATCGCGTCGCTCGGCCTGCCCGAGAAGGCGATCGCAGGCGTGCCCGACCTGATGCACCACAAGTACGTCGTGCGCGACGGCTCGGCGCTGTGGACCGGGTCGACCAACTGGACGGACGACTCGTGGTCGCGGCAGGAGAACGTGGTCGTGACGGTCGAGTCGGAGGAGCTGGCGAAGGCGTTCACGCTCGACTTCGACGGGCTGTGGCAGGACGGCGACGTCGAGCGCAGCGGCTTCGTCGAGCCGCGGCCGGTCGACGTC
>Ga0207702_10004544_pt1 | contig 12296 bp, 13 predicted proteins | sample KBSCornC62_FD_184302 | JGI IMG/M metagenome (GOLD analysis project Ga0207702, IMG submission 184302) | Corn rhizosphere microbial communities from Kellogg Biological Station, Michigan, USA - KBS Corn C6-2 (SPAdes) (version 2) | ecosystem: Host-associated > Plants > Roots > Rhizosphere > Soil ...
AAGCTGCTTTCGGAAGCGGGTCTCATAGACATATCCCCCGATGACTTTCCAGAGCGGATCAAAGAGGCGAAAAATGTTCTGATGGGACGGCTAAGCGAACTGCTGGAAGTGACCACTGACGTTCAGGAACGCGAATCCGCAGCGTACTCCCTAGCCACTCTGAAGAGATTAGAGACAACATTCTGGCGAGCCACAAAAACTCACACTTCCGATTGAGGAGCTGAGAAGGCGCTTTTTCGCATCGGGAATCACAATCTTCTGCGAAAAGAGGCGCCTTTCTGCATGCGGTGCACAGGCCAGCCCAGGAATTCGATCTACTTGGGATGGGAAAGCCGCTTAGAGATGATGGTTGCGTGAAACTCGCCTTTGTCGTCATAAGAACCGACACACGTCACATAGTCACCCTCTTTAACGTCGCTGGAATCAATGGTACTCATATTCTTGTCGCCGTGATACTGGCTGTTCCACTTGGTAGAGGAGTCGTAATATACGGTTTTCTCACCTCCACCTGCGTTTCCCTCGCGCACTGTTAAGGCCGATTTGTCCTTATCAGTGAGTGCGATGCGCCCCTCGACGCGTCCCTTCTTTGCGGCCGCAGCGAATCCCGGCGTCGACACCGAAAAAACTAGCACGGCCGTCAATAACACACCTGCTACTTTCTTCAACATGTGACATCCTCCTTTGCAGTTTAAGAAACGGAATGCCTAGCGAAATAGAAAGAATTCACACAAAGACACCAGAGGCGCAGACTTCTTCCGAAGACACGGAGCACCCTTGTGATGGTTACACCAGAGCAATGTGCGTATGCGGCGATTAGTAGAGGACAGCCGCCTCCCCCTTTTCGCGAACCAGTTGCTCGAAGCGGGCCACGATCTTATCGCGTCGCGCAATTACAGCCTTAAGTTCGTCCTTGGTCAAGTAATGCTTAGTCTTGTCAGACAGTTGCTCGGCATTGAGCGTTTTCAGTTTCTCCAGCAACTGGCGGTCACACCGGACCAGGTTGTTGGCGTCCCGCAGGTCCCTGTTCGGCCGGAAGGCACGAGTAAAATCAACTCTCCAGATCTTCCAGTCCTCGCCGATAAGAACATTGGTAAGGTTGGCATCATTGTCGCGAACCAACTCGTCAAAGACCCGGATTCTGTACATCTGGTCATTCCACGCGTCGGGATCGGGCACGGCTATCTTCTGCTTTACACGATCGGCTTCATCCATTTTCACGGGCAGCCACCAGCTCAAGGAACCAGGTCCACGTATATATTTGCGTTCCACATAGACGGGTAACATGTCCTCCACGCCGAGCATCTCAGCCAATTGATACGCGGCGAGGTTGTACTTATACGAATCGACAAAGTTCATCTCGGTGTGGCCGTCACTCATTTGCAGCACGCTCTTGTGTTCGTCGACAGCTTGGTAGGACGCATCATGGGTCAATTTGCCATCGCTGAGGGTGAGGCGAAGAGGCTGAGTGATGCCTTTAGAAGAGTTTTTAACGTGAACTATTTTAGCGGTCAGCAGGAATTGCTTGATCTGCTCCCTGTTTAGGCTGGCGTCCTCCGCAACGGAGGCCAGAGGGACGATAAGCAGGCACATCGCGAGGGCTGCACTGAGCTTCCCCCAACACAGGGCAGGCATAGACATAGCAATCTCCAAAATTGTCACAACAATCTACTCTCTCCACGAAAGGGGATGCAAGCTTCCTCGGGCGAGTCCGGACTCTCCTCGACTCCTCTTGGGAGCCTGATGGAGCCAGAAAACCCTTGGGGACCTCCCTTGGATAGAGAGCCCCAAAACTGCGCCGATCAACGAGTATCTGGACAATTGACTTGCCTGCGCTGGGAACTTAACATGCACTCGGTCCAGTGGGAGGTTCCACCTGCCTGCAAAGGGTTCAAGCCAGTCTTTCGCTATCAAGGCGGTCCGATGGTAAGAGGGCCGGCTCGGACTCTACTCTCGGGGCTGACTGCTGGAGTTCTCTTGATCCTGCTGGGCATGAGCCTTGGGCGATCAAGCGCAGCGGGGGCGCCACCAGATCGAATGGTTGCCGTGGGTGACGTTCACGGGGACTTCACCGACCTTTGCCTTATTCTCCGGCGCACGCAATTAGTAGATGAACAAAATCATTGGGTCGGCGGCAGCGCTACGTTCGTTCAAACCGGTGATCTTATCGACCGCGGAACTCAGGGACGCGAGTCCATGGACCTGCTGATGGCGCTACAGACCGAAGCTAGCAAAGCCGGAGGAAACGTTGTACCCTTGCTCGGCAATCACGAGGTGATGAACATAGTAGGCGACCTGCGTTACGTGACGCAGCCAAACTATGCTGCCTTTGCTGACAGTGAGTCCGAAAAGCGGCGCAAGGCGGGCTACGACAAGTACGCGGCCTGGGCAGCCAGTCACGCGGAATCACTGGCAGCTATCAAGCAGCCGGGCGTGCCCGCCTCGGAACAGCAATGGATGGCGGAACATCCGGCCGGCTTTCTGGAATATCGCGAGGCTTTCGGCCCGAATGGGAAATATGGAAAATGGGTGCGGCAACATGCTGCGGTAGCCGAAATCGGCGGAATTATCTTCTTGCACGGCGGAATCTCTCCCGGTTTGACTTCCATGTCACTGGATCAAATCAATAAGCAGGTGCGCGGAGAGATCGACAATTTCGACAAGACGACGGAAGAGTTGGTCTCGCGGAAAGTAGCTTTGCCCTTCTTCACGATTCGGGAAATTGCCCTCGCGGTTCAATTGGAATTATTGCAACAGCGGTCTGCGAATACGGCGCCCGACACCGAGTACCACAACAGACTGGTGCGGCTGCTTGATTTCAGTAACTGGCTTTGCATGCGCGACGAAGGACCTCTATGGTTTCGCGGCTACGACGGATGGAGTGACGAAGAAGGCGGTCAGCGAATCTCGCAAATTCTCACAGCCTACAATGCAACACACGTGGTAGTTGCCCATACCGTCCAGAAATCCGCGCACATCCGCAGCCGTTTTCGAGGCACCGTTTTTCTGATCGACACGGGAATGCTTTCTACATACTGGGCAGGAGGACGCGCCTCGGCGCTTGAAATTCTTAAGGGCGGCAAGATCATCGCCCAGTACCTGGATGGGCAGGAAGTGTTGTTCGAGAAAACAAATGCAGCGCCGTCAGACGCGCCCAAATGAGCTATACCGGTAAAACCGAGTCGAGAAAAAGGTTGCAGACATGAACCGCTGGCTTGAGCGGGTTCTCAATGTTCACCCCGGAGATTTGAGGCGAGGCGTTCCGCTCAGTGCTTGTCTTTTTCTGACGATCAGCGCGTACGTGACCGGCAAGGTAGCCCGAGACGCCTTATTTCTCACTCACTTCCAGGCTGTTCAACTGCCCTATGCCGACATTGCCAGTGGAATTCTGGTTGGCTTCGTGGTTGCCTTGTATTTGCAACTGGGGCGGCGAATTTCACTGGGCAATTTGCTTATAACGAGTCCTTTATTCTTTGCGGCCAGTTGGGCGCTGTTGTGGGTGCTCACGCATTATTCACGCGCGGCCTGGCTTTATCCAGTTTTTTACGTTTGGGTGGGAATGTTTGGAGTTCTGGCGCCTACACAAGTCTGGACGCTAGCCAATTATCTGCTTACGGCGCGCGAAGCAAAGCGCATTTTTGGCATGGTGGGGGGCGGAGCGATTGCTGGCTGGATTTTTGCGGGATACCTATCGAAGATCGTGACTCGAGCCTTCGGCACGGAAAGCCTGCTGCTTTTCATGTCGCTTCTGCTGGTTATTTGTTCGGCTTTAATGGCTGTAGCGACCCGGGGAGGGCAACTTCAGCGCGAGACCGCGAATGAGGCCAATTCAGAAATCTCAGGAATCGGCCGGCGAGATTTGCGGGCCAGCGTCCGCTCAATCTTTTCCTCGCGATATCTTTGCGCCATTGCCGCCGTGATCTGTATTTCGTCGTTCGCAACCACGCTGACGGGATGGCAATTCAAGGCCCTCGTGAAGCAATTCTCAACGGGCAAGGACGCAATGGCAATTTTCTTCGGCGATTTCTATTTTTACGCCGGCGTTGCGGCATTGCTGTTTCAATTACTGCTGACCACCAGGCTGTTGCGCCGGTTTGGTATTGGCCCCATGCTCTTTCTCCTGCCTCTTGTAGTCTTGGTGGGGTCGGCCGGCCTGCTTGTCTCGGGAACAATCGTCGCCGTTTTATTTCTCAAAGGTGGCGACCAGGTGCTGCGCTATTCCATCGACCGGTCCACGGCTGAGTTGCTCTATTTGCCGCTGTCCAATCGAGTGAAACTCCAGGCGAAGTGGTTTATCGACACTGTGGTGTGGCGCATAGGAGATGGGCTAGCCGGGGTCGTCGTTCTACTCTTCGCCGCGCGCCTGCGTTGGACGCCTCAGCAACTCAGCTGGATTGCCGAGCTTCTTGTGCTCGGATGGCTTATCGCCGTATATGTCGCGGGCAAGCAGTACATTATTGTTCTGCAGGAATCCATCAGCCAGCACCGTCTCGATGCCGAACAGGCATCTGCGCTCACGTTCGATCGCTCGACTACCGAATTGTTGGCGAAAACGATTCTCACCTCGGATGCAAAGGAGATACTCTACGCTCTCAGCCTGTTCGAGGTGGAACGCCAGAGGGTTCCTCATCCGGTAATCCGAGGCCTGCTTGGGCATCCTTCGGCCGAGGTCCGTCAGAAAGCGATTTCTATTCTCTCCGCAGTGGGAGATAAATCTGTCCGCCCGTCTATAGAGAAGCTGCTCAAGGATTCTGATCCGGGAGTCCGCACGGAAGCGATGCTCTACCTCGTTTATCATGCGCACGTCGACCCGCTCACTCTGCTCTCAGAAGTGGGTGACTACGCTGATTTTTCGGTGCGCTCCGCAGTTGCGGCGTTCCTGGCTCGCCCGGGTGAGGCCCAAAATATCGAGGCCGCCCGCCAGATTCTGATTGGAATGTCTCGCGAGGGTGGCGAAGAGGGCGAACGCACCCGGCTCGAACTCGCCCGCCTGCTTCCCGAGTTGCCGGATGTGTTCGATCCGTTGCTGGGTAGTCTCCTTCGCGACCCGGCCATTCCGGTTGTGCGTGAAGCTGTCCGGTCCGTCGGGGAATTACGGAAGTCGGATCTGGCCTCAATCCTTGTGGAGTGCCTCTACAATACAGAACTGTGTCAAGATGCTGCACGGGCTCTGGCAAAAGTCGGCGACCCTGCCGTTACACTGCTTCGGGATTGTCTCGCCGATTCCTCCTGCCCGAATGAGGTGAGGCAGATGATTGCGCCCATTCTGGTCAGCATCGGCACTCCTGCCGCTACGAATGTGGTGCTGGACAATCTTTTTGAGCGAGACTCAGCCGTTCGCCTCCAGATGATCAGCGCTCTGAATAAAATTCACCAGATACATCCGGAAATTAGCCTCGACATGCAACTGGTGGAAACGGTTTTAGCCGCGGAGATTATCGGCCACTACCGTTCATATCAGATCCAGGAGGCGCTTTGCCTTACCGAAGCGGCCGGTGAACCGGTGGTGCAGGCTTTGGGCGAAACAATGCAGCAGGAACTGGAACGGATCTTTCGTCTTCTGGGGCTCTTGTATCCACACCTGGACTTGCACTCAGTTTACTTTGGATTGCAGTCGAAAGACCTGAATGTATACGACAATGCGCTGGAGTTTCTGGAAAACGTCTTAAAGTCGCAATTACGGAGTAGTTTGCTGCCGCTGCTGGACGGTAAAGTGAGTTCGAAGCAGAGAGCCGCGCTGGCGGAGCGTTTCGTGCGGGCAAAGGTAGGAAATCGCGAGGAGGCCGTTGCGGAACTACTGACCAGCGACGACCCATGGCTGAAATCCTGTGGTGCCTATGCCATCGGAACGTTTGCCATTACGTCTCTGGAAGACAAACTCGGAGAGTGCCTGGAGCACCCAGATCCGCTGCTGCGAGAGACGGCTCGAGCCGCGAAACTTAGGTTGCAGGCGCTGTCACCGCAGTCTTAATGCAGCGCTCAGATTCATGTTCACGGGCCAGGTCGCTGCGCCCGTGAGCATGAATATCAGCAAGTGGTCTTATCTCGGAAGTCTCAGGTCGACTCGCGTGGCGTGCAGGATGCCGCTCTTGTCGACGTGGCCCAGCATGATTACAAACGAGCCATCCTTGACCTCGTCCATCTGCGATGGTTTTCCTAGCTTTGTCCACTCCGTGGAGCTGTCGTAGGCAACCTTCCTCGCATCGTTTGATGGGGCGGAGCCGCCATGAATGTCCATCATGGAATGTTCCTTATCGATTCTGACGACGTGCCCCTGCCACTTCGCCTGCTTTGTCGAGACCTTTTGCGCTGGAGCGTCCTGAGCTCCTGCTCGCATAGCGCTGAAAAAAGACCCCGAGATTGCCAGGCAAAGCAAAATCACACGAATCTTCATGACATCCTCCGTCGTGGATAGTTCCTTGGTTGTTGATGACCCGATGGATTGGAATTCCCTGCGAGAGGGTAGTCCCGCCTCGAAGAATAGTAAAGGAAAATTTATCGCCGCCAATTTGCCCCGAGCCGCTGTCCGGCGCGGGGATTGAAGTTGTTTGCACCCGAATGTTGGGATACATTGTAGACGATTTGGGAGGGTCCCCCCGATGCAGCAATCATTTCATCGCTCCATTCGAGCGCTCCTGCTGACCCTGGCTTGCATCGTTATTCCCTGGAATGGTGTGTGGGCGGACGACGTACCGCTCACGAAAGACCAGATCAAAGCGTTCCTGCAGAATGCGAAAGTGATCAAAGAGAAGGGCACAAATAAGGGAGTAACGCATCCCTGGCGGCTTACGCTGACCGACGGCACTATCACGCACGATGCCTCCTTTCAGGCGATCGATGAACACACACCAGCCAAGAAGTTCGATAGCGGCAAGCTTGAGTTTGGCTTTGTTGACTCGTACAAATACAACATTGCGGCTTACCAACTCTCTGAGCTTCTGGGAGTGGACGACATGGTGCCGGTGTACGTGGAGCGCAGATGGCGAGGTAATACCGGGTCAATTAGTTGGTGGCTCCCGGTGAAGATGGATGAGGCCGAGCGGGCAGAAAAGAAGATTCTGGCGCCTGATACCGATAAGTGGAACAAGCAGATGTTCCGAGTCCGGGTTTTTGATGAACTTGTGTACGATAGCGACGCCAATCTCACCAACGTTCTGATCGATGAAGATTGGAGGATCTGGCGCGTGGACTTCAGCCGCGCTTTCCGCACCAGCAAGGATCTGCACGACCCGAAGAATCTGGTCAAATGCGACCGTCAACTGTTCGAGAGACTAAAGAGCCTTACGACCGAAGCAGTAGCGGAGAAAACCAAGCACTATTTGAACAAGGCGGAAGTCAGCGCGCTTATGGCACGACGCGACAAAATCGTGACCACATTTCAGACCCTGATTGCCGAAAAGGGCGAGCAGGAAATCCTCTATTGAAGGCAAAGATCGCCGGAGTTGGATCCTCGATAACAGTAGGGATCGTTCACAACGCGAAATGCTGGTTCGACAACCGTAACCGTGTAAGTCCGTCGCGGTGGAAAGCATTTTCGAATCAGTCGCGGGGCTCTTTGCCAGGCGAACTGGGTTCGGCCGAGTGCGGCGAATCGGAACCCATTTGGAACATCGCCGCTTGAGCAGCCGCGTGCTCGTGCAACTCAGCCAAATCGTCGGTGTCGCTCTTAACCGTCTTTTCCTGTTTTCGCTGCTCTCGACGTTCCGCTTTGTCACGTTGTCTCTGTTGACGTGTTTGTTCCTTTTGGCGCTTTGTCCAGGTTGATCGGCCTCGTGGCATATCTTCTCCCCCCAATTGATTTGTTCCGTCCGACCGCTGTGGCGGAGCCCGCCGCCGTACGCCTGTCAGGAATACTATTTTACCAGCGCGGTTCGCGCGGTTGACGAGGGTGGCCGCGATAATCGTCCCGGCCTCGGCCTCCGCCGCCTCCGCCGCCAAAACTCCGGCCACCACCCTTTCGCGGCCGGTCTGTCTTGGGCTTCGCTTCATTGATGGTCAATGTGCGGCCGCCGAGTTCGGTTCCATTCAGCGCAGCGATAGCCTTATCGGCTTCACTGGCATCGGTCATTTCTACGAACGCGAAACCGCGTGACCGGCCGGTATCCCGATCCGTCACAAGGCTGACCTTGTCGACCGAACCATGTGGCTCGAAAAAGTTGCGTAGTTCCGCTTCGGTTGTGCTGTGGGGTAGATTGCCGACGTAAAGATTCTTCATTGCATATCCTCTCTTAACAAGTCATCCAGAGTGCGCGATCCGACAGGGGCGTATCTGCCCTGCGATGTCTCGAGATCGCGCGACGGTGTAGGCCTATTCCGCATGGCCTGGGTACGAGCATTGGAGGCGGAACGGACCGCGGAAATTCGTCGCGAGGCTTCCACAAATCCCCATCGCCGAGGCAGATCTGCGAGATTTATGGACAGCGCTGCAGTTAAATCCGTTGCCCCTGTATCCTCGCCTTGCTCGCCAAACGCAACATCCGGGGCGGGTGAATCGGATAGGTAGTCCGGTTTCCCAACCAGAAACGCAAACCGCTGGTGGGGTGCAGCGGAGCGAAGATCGTCGCAAAACTTGCCGCGACTACCTCGATTATCTTCAACATTGAGAAGAACCAAGTCATACAAGGCGGCCTTCCACCAGCATCTCGCTTCTGCAATGTCCGCAGCGGAATCCACTTCGATGCCCATTCTTCTCATAACTTCGGCACGCATTTCACGCTTGCGGCAACAACCATCAACCAAAAGGACCCGCCTCTTCTTGTCCGCACTCGGCATTTGCGGCGGCGAAAGCTTCGCTGGCAAGATGGGCGTGATCATGCCGGCACCGACCTTGGGGCGATGGCAGCCGGACGCTTAACGCTCTTCTGTTGATGGGGCGCACGCTCCAGCAGTTCACGAGTTCGTTTGCGCCGAGCGATCTTCTGCTTGCGCTCACGGTGATACCTGGACTTGTCGCCATTGATTGCTGACATTGTGAACTCCTCTTGTTTTAGCTGGTTAGAAGCAGCCACTACAAAGTCGCACGATTGCTGGTGCCCGCCTGACAGCGCTCACGCAGTGCTATTTCGCTCTTCTCTCCGCGAACGCAGCGCTGACGATAAGCATCTCGAAACCGGTCACGATGCGCGTGCTTGCGCGCAGGCGCGTTCGGTCGTGCCGGGATGAGAATTGTTTCGGAGATAGTGCTGCGGCAAAAGCGAACGCCTCCTGATCTCTCAATCGCGAAGGCGCTGGCTGCTCTGATCACGTGTCTTCGAGGTTAAGTAGTTTCAGTATACGCCCACTCTCTGCGCGCAGAAAATGACGTGCAACCAGCGGGCATTACAACGCGGTTCGATGATTCGAGTGCGTAGGTGAAAACGTCGTGGGCGAATGCGCTTGCTAATTGAGCGACCTCCGCGTAGGATCACTATGTGCGTTAGACCGAATCGGTCGTCAGCAGATCTCGCCTTCAAAGCTAGCACCCTGCGCAACTTTCTTCCGACTCCCTCCAGCGTAACTACACAAGAAGGAAAACGATACAGCTATATGGAAAAAGGAACAGTAAAGTGGTTCAACGACGCCAAAGGCTATGGTTTCATCAGCCGTCAGAATGGCGAAGACGTTTTTGTACATTTCTCGGCAATCCAGGCGGGCGGTTTCAAGAGCCTGCAGGAGGGCCAGGCGGTGCAATTTGATGTGACCAAGGGTCCCAAGGGCTGGCAGGCAGAGAACGTGCAGGCGCTCTAACCCGGCGAATTATTCGAAAAGGCGTTTTCCATTGAGAAATCGCCTTTTTACTTTGTGACGAAGCTTTCGACAATACATTCACGGAATCCCAGGAATGACTAACATCTTCGTCGGGAACTTGGATTCAAGCGCCACCGAAGAGCAGTTGCGTAATCTGTTTGCGCCCTACGGAGCAGTGGATAGCGTGACGATTGTCAAAGATCGTGACACCGGGGATACCCGTGGTTTCGCCTTCATCGAAATGGGAGACCCAGCCCATGCTGAAGCTGCTATCGCTTCTCTGGACGGCGTATTGCTGAACCAACGCACTATCAGGGTGAATGAGGCTCGTGCAAAGCTTGATCGGGATCCAACACGCTCCTCTTCCGCCAGAGATCACCGGCGGCATCAGATTTGAGGTACGCAGTCGCTCACTGCTCGCGTTCTTGTTCTACGATCCCAGGTAATCTGTGAATGGATTCTTTCTGACACGCGACGAAATCAGCGCTTCTTACGCCATCATTCGGCACAACATCCGCACCTACCAGTCGGCAGGCGTGGTACAAGTGCTGCGTAGTAAGCAAAGCGCAGAGGCGGCATTGGAAAGTCTGGAATCCTCTCAAGATTCCCAGGATCGCCACGCGGGCTGGCGTTACTTCATCGAAAAGACCACTTTTAAACCAGGGATGGATCCCTCAGAGGCTACTCATCGACGTCAAAACGAGTTGGACCTGCGAGAGTCGAAAGCCATCCGCGATGAGAATCCCACCACAGATTCGGAAGACACTCAGACATGAAGCCAGCTGCGCATTGAACCCTGCAGCTTTGAATGGACCGAGTTCCCGCTCCCTGTCTTATTATCCGGACGCTTTCGGACTATTTACTCTCGCCTGAAATTTTTCCACGCAGCACAAGCATGGAAGCGGCGGGAAGCTCGATCGTTTTTGCAGCCTCCAGGGAACTCTTCAGAATGCCTTTGGACTCGGCAATTTTTCGCAACGGGTCCCAATGGTATTGAGAGCTGCCGAAGGTAAACACGTCTAACAAACCGCTGAAGGCAGCGTCGCCACCAGTATCGTCATCGTGGAATGCCACGTTCACCGTGTGCGCATTCTCCTGGTCTTTGTTGATGACCAGCAGGGACCATTCGCCGTCGGGGCGCTTGACAGCATAAGCGGTTACTAACACGTGCCCAGCGCTATCACGAATATCGGCCTGTGCGGGGTAAATTTCGTGTTTTTCATTCCCCGGTTTCAGCCACTCCAAGTTGATCAGTTTGCTGGCAAAGAATTGTGACAAAGGCTCCGTGATCTGGTGTTTTTGATCCATGTTGAACATGCCAAACGTGGATAAAGAGCTATTGCAGCCGGGATGCACGCCGAAGGGAATGTAATGGAAGTAGTAAAGACCGTCGCCCCCAGCGGTGAAAAAGGCGCCGACGTAGTCGGCCAGCCATAGGGCGCCAAAGATGTCCAGCGACGCTTCGGAAGCTTGCGAGGAAATATTGCTTTCGGTGATGAACATCGGAACAGATGAGGGAACTCCGTCATCTCGCCACACCTGCATGATATTCGAGACTAGCGCCGGCTCATCGTAGAGGCTGCCCCACTGATAACGGCAGGGATCATACGGATAATGCTCGAAAGAAAAGAATGTCAAATCAGAAAGGCGATCATGGGCTTTTAAATAATCGATGAAACGGCCGGTCCATGAAGTGCGCCCTTGGGCGTCGGCCCACACTTCGACGTCTTTGTTCTGTCCGGTGAAAATGGGCCCTCCCAGCTTGAGGCTGGGATCCACTTTGTGAATGGCCGTGGCGAATTGTACGTACAAAGCGGCGTAGTCTTCGGGCAACATGTAGTGGCCGTCCGGCTCTTCACCCATCTCTATATATGAAATCGGATAGTTGCGGTTCTTGAGATACTGGATCTCGGCGGCCGCATCTTCAGGCGTGTTGTAGATCAATGCGATCGGGATCATTGCGGGCAATCCCCGTGTATAGCCGCTCGTATAAAACAAATCGAATCCTACTTGCGATCGTCCGCTGCGATCCAGATCGCCAGGTTCGTGCCATGGATCGACGGAAGAGCAGTAAGTCGGAGTTTGATCCTGGTCGGGAATATGGCGAACTATGTCGTGAAACTCGCCCTTTTCGCCGAGATTGCCCACATAAAGTTCGCGCAGCGCGTATCCGACACAATTGCGGCGGTCAGAGGAGCCATCCGAGTCGCAGGTGTTTGAGGATTGCGTCATCCAGATGCGGATCCAGCGAACGGGAACAGGCGATGAGGCCAGGCGTATGGTCGGCGTTCCACCGTTGCCGTCGGTAATCAACCCAAAAGGGAAGTTCTGCCACAGTCCCTTGTTAGGAGCCCGGATGGGGTCCTCGCCAGTGAAGAATTGCACGGCATAGTGGCGTGCGTAAGGTTCGCCCCAGGCAATACGAATGGCATCGATGTTCTGCGGGCTGTCGAGATCGAGGAAAATCCACTGCGGGTTTTTGGAATCGTCTTCGCCCGTGAACTCCCTGGTGAGGTACGGATTACTCTTCCAAAATGTTTTCGTGTCGCCATCAGTGAGGCGGGAGTATCCGA
>Ga0207702_10004551_pt1 | contig 12290 bp, 10 predicted proteins | sample KBSCornC62_FD_184302 | JGI IMG/M metagenome (GOLD analysis project Ga0207702, IMG submission 184302) | Corn rhizosphere microbial communities from Kellogg Biological Station, Michigan, USA - KBS Corn C6-2 (SPAdes) (version 2) | ecosystem: Host-associated > Plants > Roots > Rhizosphere > Soil ...
GCGGCTTCCTGAACTTGCGCAGCATCTGGCGGCGCAGAATGTGGAAGTAATTGGCGGGCGTGGTGCAGTTCGCGACCTGGATATTATCCTCGGCGCAGAGCTGCAGGTAACGCTCCAGACGCGCGGAGCTATGCTCCGGACCCTGGCCTTCATAACCGTGCGGCAACAGCATCACGAGGCCGTTGGCGCGCAGCCACTTGGATTCGCCGGCGGCAATGAACTGATCGATGATGACCTGCGCGCCATTGGCGAAGTCGCCAAACTGGCCTTCCCACAGAACGAGCGTATTGGGCGACTGGCCGGCATAGCCATATTCGAAGCCGAGCACGCCGAATTCGCTGAGCGGGCTGTCGAGCACCTGGAAGCGGCGATCGAGTTCGGTCAGCGGGATATATTTGTGGCCATCGGTCTGGTCGGTCCACACCGCATGGCGCTGGCTGAAGGTGCCGCGGCCGACATCCTGGCCCGACAGGCGAACCGGATAGCCCTCCTGCAGCAAGGTGCCGAAGGCCAGGGCCTCGGCGGTCGCCCAGTCAAAGCCGATGCCGCTCGAGAACATGCCGCGCTTGGCTTCGAGGATGCGGGCGAGCGTCTTGTGGATGACGAGACCGTCGGGAATTGTGGTGATCAGCTTGCCGACCGCCTCGAGCTTGTCGCGCTCGACGCCGCTGGCGGCGGCGCGGCGCTCGGTGATCGGCTCGCGCGGGGCGGCGAGACCGGCCCATTCGCCCTCGAACCAGTCGGCCTTGTTGGCCTTGTAGTTCTTGCCCGCCTCGAACTCCTCTTCCAGGTGTGCGTTGAAATCGCCCTCGACCTTGTCGAGCCAGCCCGCGTCGATCTGGCCCTGCGCGACAAGACGATCGGCATAGAGCTTCGAGACCGGCGGATGCTTGCGGATTTCCTCGTACATGAGCGGCTGGGTGAAGCCGGGCTCGTCGGCTTCGTTATGCCCGAAGCGGCGATAGCACCACATGTCGATCACCACGTCGCGCTTGAAGCGCGCGCGGAATTCGGTTGCGATCTTGCAGGCGAAGGTCACGGCTTCGGGATCGTCGCCGTTGACGTGCAGGATCGGCGCCTGGACCATCTTGGCGATGTCCGAGCAATAAGGCGACGAACGCGCGAATTGCGGGCTGGTCGTGAAGCCGACCTGGTTGTTGATCACGAAATGGATCGTGCCGCCGGTATTGTAGCCGCGCAGCCCGGAGAAACCGAAGCATTCCATGACGATGCCCTGGCCGGCAAAGGCCGCGTCGCCGTGGATCAGGATCGGCATGACCTTGGCGCGCTCATTGTCCTTGATGCTGGTCTGCTTGGCGCGCGACTTGCCGAGGACGACCGGGTCGACGCACTCGAGGTGCGACGGGTTGGGCGCGAGGCTCAGGTGGATGCGATTGCCGTCAAACTCGCGGTCGGTCGAGGTGCCCAGGTGATACTTCACGTCGCCCGAACCGCCGACATCCTCGGGGTTGGCCGAACCGCCGGCAAATTCGTGGAAGAGCACCCGGTAGGGCTTCTTCATGACGTTGGTCAGCACGTTGAGGCGGCCGCGATGGGCCATGCCGATCACGACTTCCTCGACGCCCGCATGGCCGCCATATTTGAGCACGGCCTCCAGCGCGGGGATCATGGACTCGCCGCCGTCGAGCCCGAAGCGTTTGGTGCCCACATATTTCTTGGCGAGGAACTTTTCCCACTGCTCGCCTTCGACCACCTTGGCCAGGATCGCCTTCTTGCCCTCGGGCGTGAAGCTGATTTCCTTGTCCTTGCCCTCCATCCGCTCCTGGAGGAACATGCGTTCCTCCACGTCCTGGATGTGCATATATTCGAGGCCGATCTTGCCGCAGTAATTGCGGCGGAGGACCGCGATGATCTCGCGCACGGTCGCGCGCTCGAAGCCGAGCGAGCCACCCAGGAAGATCGGGCGATCCATGTCAGCTTCGGTGAAGCCGTGATATTCGGGGCTCAGATCCTCGGGCAGCCCCTGTTTGGACAGGCCCAGCGGGTCGAGGTCGGCGAGCAGGTGGCCGCGCACGCGGTAGGTGCGGATCAGCGTGGTCGCGCGGATCGAGTCAAGCGCGGCGGCGGTGATGTCGGCGGCAGATGCGGCAGGCGCAGGCGCAGCGGCCGGAGCGGGCTTGCCGCCCTTGGCCGGCTTGGGCGCGGGCTCCATCTGGGTCGGGTCGAGACCCGCCGTCAGCGCGTCGGTGTCGCTCAGCGGCCAGTTAGTGCGCGCCCAGCTCGGACCCGAGACGGTCGCTTCCAACGACTGGAAATAATCGCGCCAGCCTTGCTCGACCGACTGCGGATCGGCGCGGTATCGCCGGTACAGCGCCTCCGCGAAGGAGGGGCTCACCCCCTCCAGCTCGTCGAAGCCCAATCCTTCGATACCCATCGCACGTCCTTCATTCGGTTCGCCGCCGTAAAGAAACGGTCTGTCGCGGCGCGCGCCCTATCAGGTGAGCGCTACCAGCTTGTTAATCAACCCTTGAGCAAGGCGGAAAGCGTCGTGCCCAGTTCCGACGGCGAGGCCGCGACACGGATGCCGGCCTCTTCCATCGCCGCGATCTTGCTCTCGGCGCCGCCCTGGCCACCCGACACGATCGCGCCGGCATGGCCCATGCGACGGCCCGGAGGCGCGGTGCGGCCCGCGATGAAGCCGACCATCGGCTTCTTGCGGCCACGCTTGGCCTCGTCCTTCAGGAACTGCGCGGCCTCCTCTTCGGCCGAGCCGCCGATCTCGCCGATCATGATGATCGACTGGGTCGCGTCGTCGGCCAGGAACAGCTCCAGCACGTCGATGAAGTTGGTGCCGTTGACCGGATCGCCGCCGATGCCGACCGCGGTGGTCTGGCCGAGGCCCGCATTGGTGGTCTGGAACACCGCCTCATAGGTGAGCGTGCCCGAGCGCGAGACCACGCCGACCGAACCCTTGGAGAAGATGTTGCCCGGCATGATGCCGATCTTGCATTCGTTCGGGGTGAGCACGCCCGGGCAGTTCGGGCCAATCAGGCGGCTCTTCGAGCCGGTCAGCGCGCGCTTGACGCGAACCATGTCGAGCACCGGAATGCCCTCGGTGATGCACACGATCAGCGGCACTTCGGCATCGATCGCCTCGAGGATCGAGTCCGCGGCGAAGGGCGGCGGCACGTAGATCACGCTGGCGTCGGCACCAGTCCTGGCGATGGCCTCATGCACGGTGTCGAAGTTGGGCAGGCCCAATTCCTCGTGCATTGTGCCGCCCTTACCGGGGGTGACGCCGCCCACCATCTTGGAGCCGTAATCCAGCGCCGCCTTCGTATGGAAGGTGCCGGTCTTGCCGGTCATCCCCTGGGTGATGACCTTGGTATTCGCATTGACGAGGATCGACATCGGTATTTTCGGTCCTTTGTGTTCCCCGGCGAAAGCCGGGGTCCAGATTAGGCGAGTGTGGGAGCTAGATCGACCCAACGTGGGTTGAGTTTTTCAATTGCTTCCAACTTCCAGGCTCGCCGCCATTCCTTCATTTGCAATTCTCTGGCGCGGGCAGCTTCGATCGTGTCGAACACTGCAAACATACCAAGGACTTGCATCCATATCTCTTGGTGAAGCCGGAAATCAGCCCCTCGCGGTGCTCGTAAGCTCGCTTAGGCAGATCACTTGTCACACCGATGTAGAGCGTGCCGTTACGCTTGCTCGCCATGATGTAGACGTACCCTTGCTTCTCCATCTTTCCTCCGTTCCCCGGCGAAGCCGAGGCCCAGATCAACTGTTGCCGCTGGACCCCGGCTTTCGCCGGGGAACAGACCTACTTCAAACTCTCGTCGATGCCCTTGCAGGCAACCAGCAATTCCTTGACCGCGTCGACCGAGACCTTGAGGTTGGCCTTGGCCTCGTCGTCCAGCGCGACCTCGACGATCTCCTCGACGCCGTCCGCGCCGATCATCACCGGCACGCCGACATAGAGGCCGTCGACGCCATATTTGCCGTCAACATAGGCCGCACAGGGCAGGATGCGCTTCTGGTCGTTGAGATAGGCTTCGGCCATCGCGATGCCGCTGGTGGCGGGCGCGTAGAAGGCCGAACCGGTCTTGAGCAGAGCGACGATCTCGCCGCCGCCGCCGCGGGTGCGCTTCACGATCTCGTCGATCTTGGCCTGGCTCGACTTGCCCATCTTGATGAGGTCGGGAACCGGGATGCCGTTCACGGTCGAGTACTGGACGACCGGGACCATCGTGTCGCCATGGCCGCCGAGCACGAACGTGTTCACGTCCTTGACCGAAACGCCGAACTCTTCGGCGAGGAAATGGCTGAAGCGCGCCGAATCGAGCACGCCGGCCATGCCGACCACCTTGTTGTGCGGCAGGCCGGAGAATTCGCGCAGCGCCCACACCATCGCGTCCAATGGGTTGGTGATGCAGATCACGAACGCGTCGGGCGCGTTGGCCTTGATGCCCTCGCCGACCGCCTTCATCACCTTGAGGTTGATACCGAGCAGATCGTCGCGGCTCATGCCCGGCTTGCGGGCGACGCCGGCGGTGACGATGATCACGTCCGCGCCCGCGATATCCTTGTAATCGTTGGAACCGGTGATCTTGGCGTCGAAGCCCTCGATCGGGCCGCACTGGGACAAATCCAGCGCCTTGCCCTGGGGAACACCCTCGACCACGTCGAACAGGACGATATCGCCCAGTTCCTTCTTGGCCGCGAGATGCGCCAACGTACCGCCGATATTGCCCGCGCCGATGAGCGCGATCTTCTTCCGAGCCATACGACTCCTTCCAGATGAAACCTTGCGCGTGAGAGCGGTCACAGAGGGCGACCGCGAAGCTGCGGGGGCCGCTTAGACCCATCGCCGGAGGGGTTCAACCGTCGAAACGGCTAATATTCGGATCGTTTTCGCACTGCGGTATAATTTTTTGTTACAGATCGGGCTCAATCGGCAACGAGACCATGGCCTTCCGCCAGATAATCGGCCGATTGCATCTCGATCAGGCGCGAAACCGTGCGCTCGAATTCGAAGGCGCCGTCGCCGGCGGGATAGAGATTCTGCGGCTCGGCCGCCGCGGCCGCGAGCAATTTGACCTTATGCTCGTAGAGCGCGTCGATCAGCACCTTGAAGCGTGCGGCCTGATCGCGTTTCTCGGGCCCCATCACCGGGATGCCGACGAGGATCACGGTGTGGAACGCGCGTGCGATGGCGAGATAGTCGGACGCGCCGCGCGGCTCGCCGCACAGCCGCTTGAACGAGAAGACCGCCACGCCCTTCAACGCCTTTGGGACGTGCAGCGTCCTTCCGCCCGGTATCTTGAGCTCGCAGGACGGCACATGGATCCGATCCTCGACCGGATAATCGGTCAGGCGAAAGAAGGCCGCAGACAGCGCCTCGGTCGCGCTATCGCCGAGCGGCGAATACCAGGTTGGCATGCCCGCGAGTCGATCGAGCCGGTAGTCGCTCGGCCCGTTGAGCGTCATCACGTCCAGTTTCTGTTCGATCAGGGCGATGAAGGGCAGGAACAGGTCGCGGTTGATGCCTTCCTTATAGAGGTCCTTGGGCGGCCGGTTGGAGGTGGTGACGATCGTGGTGCCGTGATCGAGGATCGCGGTGAACAGCCGGCTCATGATCGCGGCATCGGCGGTGTTGTTGATCACCATCTCGTCGAAGGCGAGCAGGCGCGCCTCGGACGCGATCGCGGCAGCGACGGGAAGGATCGGGTCGCCTTCCTCCTTCTTGCGCTCCTCGCGGATGCGGTCATGCACCTCGAGCATGAATTCGTGGAAGTGGACGCGGCGCTTGGGGCGGACGTGGACGCACTCATAAAGCAGGTCCATCAGCATGGACTTGCCGCGCCCGACCCCGCCCCACAGATAGACGCCCTTCACCGGATCGGGCTTGCGGCCGAGCATGCGCCACAGGACGGTGCCCTTGGAGGGCTGCTCCTCCAGTTCGCGCGCGAGACGGTCGAGCCGTTCGGCGACGCGGCGCTGATCCGAGTCGGGCTTCAATTCCCCCGCCGCGACGAGCCGCTCGTAGCGCGCGAGAACCGTGGTCATGCCACAAACTCCGTTCGTGCTGAGCGAAGTCGAAGCACTGTATTTCTTTTCCGGGGAGCGAAGAAAGGACAGCCCTTCGACAAGCTCAGGGCGAACGGTGGGGGAAGGAACGCTGGCGCGGCCAGCGTCAGAGCTGCCTCTCCACTTCCATCTTCTTGATCTCGGCGATGGCGCGGGCCGGGCTCAGGCCCTTGGGGCAGACGTTCGCGCAATTCATGATCGTGTGGCAGCGATAGAGGCGGAACGGATCTTCCAGCTCGTCGAGGCGCTCGCCGGTCATCTCGTCGCGGCTGTCGGCGAGCCAGCGATAGGCCTGGAGCAGGATCGCGGGGCCGAGGAACTTGTCGCTGTTCCACCAATAGCTCGGGCAGGAGGTCGAGCAGCAGGCGCACAATATGCATTCGTAGAGGCCGTCGAGCTTGCTTCGCTCCTCGGGCGACTGGAGCCGTTCCTTGGCCGCAGGCTCGGGCGTGACCGTCTGCAGCCAGGGCTTGATCGAGGCATATTGCGCATAGAAATGCGTGAAGTCGGGGACGAGATCCTTGATCACGTCCATGTGCGGCAGCGGCGTGATCCGCACCTCGCCCTTGATGTCCTCGATCGCGGTGGTGCAGGCGAGACCGTTCCTGCCGTCGATATTCATCGAGCAGGAGCCGCAAATGCCCTCCCGGCACGAGCGGCGGAAGGTCAAGGTCGAATCGACCTCGTTCTTGATCTTGAGCAGCGCGTCGAGGACCATCGGGCCCGTCTGTTCGAGATCGAGCTCATAGGTATCGTAGCGCGGATTCTCGCCGGTTTCGGGATCGTAGCGATAGATTTTGAAACTGCGGACCTTCTTCGCGTCGGCCGGCGCGCGGTGCTTGCGGGCCTTGCCGGAGATCTTCGAGTTCTTGGGAAGCGCGAATTCAGCCATCGATACCTACCTCTTGGCCCGGGCTGATAGAACCAAGTGTGCAAGTGCGAAAGACCCTTGCGACAGCAATTCTGCCCCAAGGGCCTGTGTTGGTCAGGTGCGACCCGACCATGATCCGACGCCAAGCCGAGGTTGCGGGCATCGCGAAGCCGCGATAGCGCCTCCCAAGGACGCCAACTTGACCGGGCGACCTCCGGCCGCTGGACCAACCGCATGAACGAGACGATCCACAAGTTCGGCTATCCCGCCACGTTGGTTGCCGAATATCAGCATTGGGTGGTGCTGCTGCGCCCGAGCCAGCCGACGCTGGGCTCGCTCGTCCTGGCGGCCAAATCGGAAGTGACGGCTTTCTCCGAACTGAAACCGAAGGCCTTCACCGAACTGAACAAGGTCATCGCGGCCATAGAGAAGGTGCTCAAGCAGGCGGTCGCACCCACCCGGATCGACTATCTGATGCTGATGATGGTGGATCCGCACGTCCATTTCCACGTCATCCCCCGCTATGAGGGCGGACGCGGCTATGCCGGGATCGACGTCAGCGACGCTGGCTGGCCCGACGTGCCCGCGCTGGGCACTGCAAGGAGCCTCACGCCCGAGGAGATCGAGACGCTGATTGGCTGGCTCAGAGGATGGTGGCCCAGGCGCTAGGCGCCCGCCCACGCTCCCGGCTTAGTATACCCGCGCCTTCGGCTTGATATACTCGACGTCGTCGGTGAGCGTGTAATCGTGCACCGGGCGGTAGTCGATCGTGACCGCGCCCTCGTGGAACCAGACGAGCGTGTGCTTCATCCACTCCGCATCGTTCCGCTCGGGGAAATCCTCGTGCATGTGCGCGCCGCGGCTCTCCTTGCGGTTGGCGGCGGAGTGCATCGTCACCACCGCCTGCGGCAGCATATTGTCGAGCTCGAGCGTCTCGACCAGGTCGGTATTCCAGATCAGCGAACGGTCGGTGATGCCGACATCCTGCAGCCGGGCATTGACCCTGTCGATCTTCTCGACGCCGTCGCGCAGCGACTTGGTGTCGCGGAACACGGCGCAGTCGGCCTGCATCGTGCGCTGCATGTCGAGCCGGATCTCCGCGGTCGGCGAGCCGCCCGCGGCGTTGCGATAATGGTCGAGGCGCGAAACCGCCTTGTCGTCGGCCTCGGCCACGACCTTGCCATGCTTCGAATTGGGTTGGACCAGCTCGGGAATGCGGTGGCCGATCGCGCGGCCGAACACGACCAGATCGATCAGGCTGTTCGAGCCGAGGCGGTTGGCGCCGTGGACCGAGACGCAGGCCGCCTCGCCCACCGCGAACAGGCCGGGGACGACATTGTCGGGATTGCCGTCCTTCAGGGTGACGACCTCGCCCATATAATTGGTCGGGATGCCGCCCATATTATAGTGGACGGTCGGGACCACCGGCAGCGGCTGGCGGGTGAGATCGACGCCCGCGAAGATCTTGCCGGTCTCGGTGATGCCGGGCAGGCGCTCGTGTAGCACCTTGGGATCGATATGGTCGAGATGGAGCCAGATATGGTCCTTGTTCTCGCCCACGCCGCGGCCTTCGCGGATCTCCATCGCCATCGAGCGTGACACGACGTCACGGCTGGCGAGGTCCTTCGCCGAGGGGGCGTAGCGCTCCATGAAGCGCTCGCCCTCGCTGTTGGTGAGGTAGCCGCCCTCGCCGCGCGCGCCTTCCGTGATCAGCACGCCCGCGCCGTAAATGCCGGTCGGGTGGAACTGGACGAACTCCATATCCTGGAGCGGCAGGCCCGCGCGCAGCACCATGCCGCCGCCGTCGCCGGTGCAGGTGTGCGCCGAGGTCGCCGAGAAATAGCAACGACCATAGCCGCCGGTCGCGAGCACGGTCGCGTGGCTGCGGAAGCGATGGATCGTGCCATCCTCCAAGCACATCGCGATCACGCCCTTGCACGCCCCATCCTCCATGATGAGGTCGAGCGCGAAATATTCGACGTAGAAGTCGGCGTCATATTTCAGGCTCTGCTGATAGAGCGCATGAAGCATGGCATGGCCGGTGCGGTCGGCGGCGGCGCAGGTGCGCTGCACGGGCGGGCCCGCGCCCATATTCTGCATGTGGCCGCCGAACGGGCGCTGGTAGATCGTGCCATTGTCGTTGCGGCTGAACGGCACGCCGGCATGTTCGAGCTCGATCACCGCGGCGGGTGCCTCGCGCACCATATATTCGATCGCGTCCTGGTCGCCGAGCCAGTCCGAGCCCTTGACCGTGTCGTACATATGCCACGTCCAGTGATCGGGCGTGTTGTTGCCGAGGCTCGCGGCGATGCCGCCCTGTGCGGCGACGGTATGGCTGCGGGTCGGGAACACCTTGGTGATGCAGGCGGTCTTGAGACCTTTTTCCGCCACGCCCATGGTGGCGCGCAGACCCGAGCCGCCGGCACCGACGACGACCGCATCATAGACATGGTCGATGATCTGATAGGCGCCAGGAATATTGGGGGGCATTACGCAACGGCTCCCTGGAAGGCGACCTTGAGGATCGCATAGATCGCCAGCGCGGCGCCGCCGATCGCGTAGAAGTTGAGCAGGACGAGCGCGATCACGCGCGTGAAGTCATGCTGATAATCCTCGATCACGACCTGCAGGCCGAGACGAAGATGGTAGAAGACCGAGATCACCGCGAGAATGAGCGGCACGCTTGCCCAGGGTGAGGACAGCCAAATCGTCAAGGCTTTGTAGCTGCCGAGCGGCAGCCGGAAAAGCGAGACGACCAGCCAGGTGACGAGGAGCAGGTTGCTGCCAGCGGTCAGGCGCTGATGCCACCAATGCTTGACGCCTTCGTGCGCCGAGCCAAGGCCGCGGACGCGGCCGATGCTGGTACCGTTACCCATCAGAGCGCTCCCTTGGCGAGGATGAGGGTCCAGATCAGGGCGGTCAGGACGATCGAAACGGCGAGGGTTGCCAGCGCACCGGCTTTGTTGACCTTGAGCTCGTAACCCGCACCCGTATCGAGTAGCAGGTGGCGCACGCCCGAGCAGAGATGCTGGAGGAACGACCAGGTCAGGCCGATCAGGACGATCGCCGGAATCAGGTTGAGCCTGCCGGTTGAATCCGAGGTCATCAGATCGACGAACCGCGCATAGCTCGCGGCACCGCCCGCGAGCGCTATCAACCACCAGACGAGCAGCACGCCGCCGCCAATGGCGAGCGCGCTACCGGTCGCGCGGTGAAGAATCGAGACCAGCATGTGCGGGCCCCATTTCCAGATCGTGATGTGCGGCGAGAGCGGCCGCTTGGGGTTGCGCGCCATGCGTGGCTAAGTCCCAAAAGGAAAGCGATGCCGCCCTTTAGACCAATCATGCCGCGTTGCAACGTCGGGCTTCGTTACCCCGGAAACGTCCGGGAACAAGGCTAACCACCTATTTACCTTCTCGGCTTAAGGAGGGTGGTGAAACAGGCGAAACCGGAGAGTGAAGCCGTCATGTCGGACGACTATTACCTGATCGAACTTCCCGCGGCGGCCCGCGTGCCGTTGCCCGCGGAGGAGATTTCGCAGCGGCTATCAGTCTATAACGCCAACGGCGCTTTCCAGCGCGATCTGGCCTTCGCCTGGGAGAAAGCGGGCGAGACCATCCTGCGCGCCACCCTTGAATTCTGGGCGTGGCTGCCGACCAGCGGCACCCCCTGCGGCGATGCGATCGCGGCGATGGGCCTCCCGGCCGACGTGATCGCGACGCGCGTCACCAACAACCTGCGGGCGAAATATACCCGTCCGATCGATGCCAACTGGATTCACCTGCTGAGCCTGATCGGCCGCGAAATCTTCACCACCGGCTCCCCGGCGCCGCTGGTGATCGACGGCACCTCCAACTGGGTCGACGCAGTGATCAAGGCGCTGCGTGCGGAGTTCCCCGATTCGGAGGAGCGCGCGCGGGTCATCGACACCGTCCATCGCCTGCACTTCATCGAAACCGAAATCTCGCTCGCCCAGCTTTCGGTGCTGCAGCAGCACCGCGTGATCGCCGGGCAGAATGAAGAAGGCGGCCGCTTCCAGCAGACCGTCGTCGAAATCCTTCAGGGTGCGGTCAACAGCGCGGGTGCGCTGCAGGATCGTACCGCGTCGACCGCTGGCTCCGCGCGCGGCATGTTGGGCAAGGCCTCCGAAGTCGCCGCCGCGTCCGAGCAATCCGCGGTCGCGATGCGCGAAGCCGCGCAGACCGCCGCCGGCCTGATCCGCGCGATCGAGGAGGCGCGCGGCGAGGTGGAAGTCGCCGCGGGCGTCGCCACCCGTGCGGGCGAACAGTCCGACAAGGCGGTCGCGGTCAGCCGTGCGCTTTCCGAACATGCCCAGGCGATCGAATCGATCCTCGGCCTGATCCGCGACATTGCGGGCCAGACCAACCTGCTCGCGCTCAACGCCACGATCGAGGCCGCCCGCGCAGGCGATGCCGGCCGCGGCTTTGCGGTGGTGGCGCAGGAAGTGAAGAGCCTCGCCAGCCAGACCGCGCGCGCAACCGACGACATCGCCGCCAAGATCGGTGCGATCCAGGGGGCCGCCCGCGAGACGGTGGAAGCCAATGGCACGATCCGGACCACGATCGGCGACGTGCAATCGTCGGCCGAGCGCATTCGTCGCGCGATGGAAACGCAGGCGCAGACCGTGACGATGATCACCGCCGCGGTCGACGAGACCGCGCTGGCGGCGGACGCCATGTCCTCGACCATCGCCGCGATCCGGACCGATACCGAGCAGGTGGCCCGCGACATCGACGAGCTGGAAAATGGCTTCCGCACGGTCGATGCGCAGCTCGCCCGCCTGGATGCGACCACCGGCGCCTTCGTCGAACGCTTCGCCGCTTAAGCTCTCGCGTTAGCAAAGGGTCGTCATCGCGAGGCGCGTTGGCGACGTGGCGATCCGGCCCCCGTTTTCCGATATCTCGTCATGCCGGACCTTGTTCCGGCATCCACCGGGAGGTTGCGGCCAGGCCGCTGGATGGATCCCGGATCAAGTCCGGGATGACGGCGTAGGGATGTGAGTGGGGTCCTTCCTCTCCTGAGATCCCAGCTTTCGCTGGGATGACGGATTGGGTTGGCATCCCTCGTCATCCCCGCGCAGGCGGGGATCCATAAGCCGGACGGGTGCGGCAGGAGCCGCTTGGTTCGGGGAATATGGATTCCCGCCTGCGCGGGAATGACGGTGTGGGGGTGAAGGCGCGCGGACGCACCTCTCCCCTGGCTTGGTGGCAAGCGTGAGTGACCGGCGCGGTTCCGCCCCCTCGTCGGCTGCGGGGAGGCTGCAAGCATGACCCTGGACAGCGAAGTCCTCGGAAAATAGCGCCTGCAGGCCTGCCAATGCGCGCTATCCGGTCAAAGGGTGGCC
>Ga0207702_10004554_pt1 | contig 12285 bp, 12 predicted proteins | sample KBSCornC62_FD_184302 | JGI IMG/M metagenome (GOLD analysis project Ga0207702, IMG submission 184302) | Corn rhizosphere microbial communities from Kellogg Biological Station, Michigan, USA - KBS Corn C6-2 (SPAdes) (version 2) | ecosystem: Host-associated > Plants > Roots > Rhizosphere > Soil ...
CCTTTTGCTTACTGTTGGTTGTGTTATCTCACCCCGGCGAACGCTGGGCGGTGGAGGCGGCGGCACCCCAACTCCCACTCCTACGCCAAACCCGACAGGTACGCCCACTCCAACCCCCGCGGCCACTGGCAAGCTTTATGTAATCGATAGCAATTCAAATACTCTCTTGCGTTTTGACAACGCTTTTACGGTTAACGGCAATGCAACTCCGGCCGCTACCATTGTGGGGAACAACACCACGTTTAATTTCCCAAATTTTATGACGCTGGATACGGCAAATGACTCTCTATATATTGCCGATAGAAACGACCTCTCGGTTATTATGTATGACGGCGTCAGTACCAAGGGCGGTAATGTTGCCCCGAGCCGAAGTATTACCACCAATCTGCTGGATCCTACCGATGTGTCGCTCGACAAAGTCAGGAACCTGCTGTATGTAGCCGATGACGTCGATATTCACGTGTATTCCTCAGCTTCCACGGTAAATGGTAACGCCACGCCAGCGCGTGATTTGACTGTGCCGTTCCAATTGTCCGGCATTTTTATTGACGGAGCCAATGACCGCCTCTATGTCGCCGATACAGCGGGCAATGGAGTTGCCGTGTACGATCATGCCAGCACTCTTGCCAGCGGCCTGATCACGGCCAATCGCGCCATCCAGGGCCCAACCAATAATCACCTGTCGGGTCCGGTAAGCGTTCAACTGGATGGAGCGGGGAGACTGGTGGTGAGCAACTCTACAGGGCCCAGCATTACCATTTACGCGAACGCTGCAACGGCGGATGGAGACATTGCTCCAGTTGCTGAGATCAAAGGCGCCAATACCGGCCTTTCCGTGCCAACTCAGATATTCGTCGACACAACAGGCACTGGAACTTTGTACACCGCTGATCCGGGGGCAGCCAGAGTTGCCGTGTGGAGCAACTTGAATACAGCCAATGGCAATGTCGCGCCCACGCGTGTTATCTTCGGCGCAAATACCGGGATTACTACGAGCGGTCAACTGGGTTTGGCCCTCGATAGGACGCGGTAAACTTTTTATACCGCGAGGCTTAGCGAACAACTCCCTGCAGCGGAGAGCTTGCCGTGGCATAGAGTTTCCGCGGCATTCTGCCGGCCAGGTAAGCTGCGCGTCCGGCAATCACCGCATGCTTCATTGCTTCCGCCATCAGCACAGGATTTTCAGCATGCGCGATACCGGAGTTCATCAGCACGGCATCAGCGCCCAACTCCATTGCGATCGCGGCATCTGACGCTGTTCCCACGCCTGCATCCACAATCAGCGGGACTTCCGTGATCATCTCCCGCAGGATCTGGATGTTGGCGGTATTCTGAATGCCCATCCCGCTCCCGATAGGCGCGCCCAGCGGCATGATCGCGCTGGCTCCCGCATCCAATAGCCGCTTAGCCACCACAACGTCATCTGAGGTGTAGGGAAGCACGGTGAATCCTTCTTTCACCAAAACGCGCGTGGCTTCAATCGTTGCCTGTACATCGGGATAAAGCGTTTTCTGGTCGCCAATAACTTCGATCTTCACCCAGTCAGAAAGTCCAACCTCTCTGCCCAGCCGGGCCGCTCGGATGGCTTCGTCTGCCGTGTAACATCCCGCCGTATTGGGAAGAAGAAAATATTTTTGGGGATCAATAAAGTCCAGCAACGATTCCTTGCTGCGATCCAGATTGACCCGGCGCACGGCGACCGTGACCATCTCCGCGCCACTGGCCTCAATGGCGCGCGCTGTTTCCTGTCCTGACTTGTACTTTCCGGTGCCGACGATCAGGCGTGAATGAAATTGCCGGCCTGCAATGATGAAAGAATCCATGCATTCCATTGTAATAAATCCATCCGGACGAAGGCTTTTTGGAGAAGGCCGATTCTCCGGCGAAGCTCCTTCCTGCAGCGTTCAGCCCACAGGCGCGGTTTCAATCGGATGGGGCTGCTGGTAGAGTTCGTCAATCTGCTGCTTGTATTTCGCTTCAATCACGCGACGCTTAAGCTTGAGCGTAGGCGTAATTTCACCTGTCGCAACCGTAAACTCATCTGGCACCACCACGATTTTCTTGATGGTTTCAAACTGCGCCAGCCTTTTATTTACATCTTCCACAATTCCCTTATAAAGGTCTCGCACCTTGTCTTGCGCTACCAGTTCGTGCCGCGAAGTGAAGAGAACACCGTTTGCGTGGGCCCAATCTTCCAACAAGGGAAAATGCGGTGAGATGATCACAGAAGCATATTTGCGCTTATCTCCAATGATGGCCGCTTGCGCAATCAGCACATTGGCTTTCAGGGCATTTTCAATCGGCTGCGGCGCAATGAACTTTCCGCCGGAGGTCTTGATGAGGTCTTTCTTGCGGTCGGTGATGCTGAGAAAGCCTTCACTATCTAGCTCGCCAATGTCTCCGGTTTTAAACCAGCCATCGGTAAATGCGTTCCGCGTTTCTTCCGGCATGTTCCAATAGCCTTTGAAGACAGTCGGCCCTTTGACGAGTATTTCGCCGTCTTCAGCGATCTTGAGTTGCACACCCTCATTTATTTTTCCGACTGAGCCAATCTTGAAGGCACCGCGTCGATTCACGGAGAGCGTTGGCGAAGTTTCCGTTAGCCCATAGCCTTCCATGATGGGAATTCCAACCGCACAGAACCACTCTGCCATATCTTTGCCTAAAGGCGCGCCACCGGAAAAATAAGCCCTGCTGCGACCACCAAATCCCTGGCGTATCCTGGAAAACACAAGTTGGTTGGCCAGTTTCCAGAGCGGGTCAGCGGGCGTTTCTCCTCGCGCGATTTCGTCTTTGTGCTTTTCACCGATTCGCACTGCCCAATCAAAAATTTTCCGCCGTACTCCGCGCCCGGCCCGGCGCTCAGCTTCACCGCGAATCTTTTCATAGACCCGCGGCACCGAAACAATGATGCTGGGTTTAGCTTCCTGCAGCATCTCTGCAAGCTGGTCAAACACCGCACAATAGGCAATGCTAACCCCGTCCAGATAACAAACGTAGTCCACATGTCGCGCGGTAACGTGAGACAGCGGAAGAAATGAAAGATAGACATCCTCTGGTGTCCACTCCGCCTGCTTGCTGGCCATGATGGCGCAAGTGGTCAGATTGCCGTGGCTGAGCATCACGCCTTTGGACGTACCGGTTGTTCCCGAAGTGTAAATCAGCGTTGCCAGGTCATCGGCCGTGATTGCATGTGCTTCTTCATCAAATTCAGGGTCCGCATCCTGCGAGGTAGAGTTGATTAAAGACCACATGGGAATTATGTTGATCTCGCTGATGTCATCCATCACAACAATTTTTTCCAACGAAGTCTGGGCCTGGATGGACTGCACCTTGCGCAACTGCTCAAGAGTAGAAACAAAAATCACACGCGCGCCGGAATTCTGCAACAGATACAGGGTCTGCTCTGCCGTTAGCGTGGCGTAAATCGGTACGTCGATAATTCCAGTGCTCACGGAAGCGAAGTCGGCAATCATCCATTCCGGGCGATTTTCACTCAGGATTGCAACGCGATCGCCTTTGTGGATGCCCCATTGCTTCAAGACTCTGGCCAGCGTAGCCACATAACCATACAGTTGGCGAGAAGAAATCACCTGCCAGGCACTGCCGCGCTTGAAAATCACATGGCGTTCCAGGTCGTGTGCAATTGAAGCAAAAAAGATGTCGGCGAGAGTGTTGATTTCCATACTTAAGGTCCCGTTTCTACGCCTTTAAGAACAATTGCAACTACTGACTCGGTCAGGCTGGAGAGGTGATAATCGCGGTCACGGTCGCGATCAGAGAGGATCCATGTGGTTACTATCTCATCCACAGCGCCGAAGAAGCAATGGGCGGCAATGGTAATGGAAATGTCGGCCCTGAAAACGCCGGCTTCCTGACCTTCGCGCAAAACACCTTTGATTACGTCAAAGTATTCCACCAGAAGGTTATGAGAAAACTGGCCAAGAAACTTGGCGCTATGCCTAAGTTCGGTCTGGAACACAATGGCCAAACTGCGATTTGAGCCCAGGGACTCAAGGTGAAGAAAAGCCAGACGGCGCAGTTTCTCGCGCGGATCAGCCACCTGGTCCAGTGAACTCCGCGCCCGTTGGATGAACCGGTGGAAAGCGGAGTCAATCGACGCCATGAGCAATTCATCTTTGTTCTTGAAATACAGATAAATCGTGCCGTCCGCTACCCCGGCACGGTCGGCGATCTCCGCCACGCGGGAGTGAAAGAACCCGTGTTCCGCGATAACCTCAATGGCCGCGTCCAGGATGCGCTGGTACTTATCTGAGGTGCCGTTGGGTGATCTGGGAGCAGTTTGTGAAGGCCGTTTAGCCATGAGAGAACCTTGAATTTACTTGGATTTGCAGGGTAGCGCAACTTCTAAATTTGGTCTAATCCGGCCGGTAAAGACTGCGAATTTAGCTTGAGAATTCCAGCCTAAGGTGTAGGATGCGAAAGCGAAACGCCAAGCTGCTGCCGCATGTTTACCGCGGCTCCTGGCTCGAACGAATACGGGGTGCAATCGTGAAGAAATTGCTGGCTTCTATCATCTTTCTCATTGCTATTATGGCGCTGCCAAGCCTGGCACTCGGGCCGAGTACTTCCCAAAACAATGAAGATACCTTGATGTTGTTTGCCCCCCAGGCGGACGATCCTGTGCACATTGTGCAGGCTTCTTTTGGGGCCGATAACCTGCTTTTAGACGCGCACCTGGAAAACAAGAGCCACAATAAGGTCCAGGGCTACCGCCTTGGCTGGGTATCGGTTAAAAAGGATGACGTAAGAATGGGACGAGGCGAGTTGGTCACCATTCCGGAAAAAGTGGATACCACCAGCCAGTTTGATATTCCTGCAACCCCCGTTCCTTCTAAAGAAGACTTGGCCAGGCATCCGGCGGGGGTTGTTGTTTACATTGCCGAACTGCAATTTCAGGACGGAACAAAATGGCAGGCGGACGCCAAGAAACTGAAAAAAGAAGCCATCGATATGCTTAAGTAGACCGTGCGGTTTATACCTGCGGCTGCTGGCTATACCATTCCAAAAACTTACGAAACGCCTTGCCGCGATGACTGTGCTGGCGCTTTTGCTCCAATGGAAGTTCCGCAAACGTCTTGCCAAGGGCAGGGAAGTAAAACAGCGGATCGTATCCGAATCCCTGCGTTCCTCGGGGGACCGTTAGCAGTTCTCCCGGAGCTTCAGCAGTGAAGGTGGCAATGGTCTGGCCATCCCGGGCCAGCGCAATCACGGATATATATTTTCCTGCATATCGATCTTGATTTAGACGCTGTAGTTGAGAGATAAGGGCGGCATTGTTTGCCTGATCGCCAGAGTTTTGGTCCGATGCTACGCCAGATTGAAGTACTGCAGCGTAGCGAGCTGAATGAACTCCAGGTGCGCCGTTAAGTGCATCCACCGCCAGCCCTGAATCTTCCGCCAAGAGTAGCTCTCCCGGCACAAGGCGGCTGTAATATTCGGCCTTGATGCGGGCGTTTTGCTCAAAAGTGGTTCCGTCTTCAACAGCAGGCGGCACTTCCGCCATGCGGGGCAGAGGATCGAGCGCAACGGCCAAAGCCTGCGCTGCTTCACGGAACTCGCGTACCTTCCCTGGGTTGGTGGTGGCTAGATAGATCCTGAACATCTCAAAATTTCCAACGCAAAAGGGTTTCCGAGATTAGTGCACGCCTAGAAATCCATAGAGCGCAACGCCAACTCCCAGTATGGTGGTAATGAAGGAGAGTTGCCAGAACAGCTTCATTTCCGCCAGCAGGGCTATGGAACAAAGGACAATCGAGATTTCCAGGAACAGCTCTGCGCCGTCATAGTAATTGGCCCGGCGCTCCACCAGATCTCTTTCAGCCTCCATCTCTTTCGCACTCTCCTGAATATTTACCGCGCCCGGCTTATGGTCAGACGATTTGCTCTCATGCTCCTTAGTGGCATTCGCTTCTTTGCTGTTCCCTTTAGCGGCTTCATCATTGGCAGCCGGTTCTTTTTTTGCAGACTCGCCTTGCTCCTTTTTATCTTCTTTATCTTCCTTGCCAGTTGTGGGCTCAGGCGTTAACAATGGCCGCAAAATCGAGGAATCTTTGGCAGGACTGCTGCATCCATGCTCTGGCGGCGTGCCGCATTCTTCAGCCAGCGATTTTTTGTAGTCCTTAAGAGCCAGATCTTTTCCATTGGGCAGCAGCGCGGCCATCTCGGCTATAGCTCCATATTCGTGGGCGCGAATGTGCTTTGCCTGGTAGAAGTTCCACTGGTCCACAATCTTGCCCTGAATCAGCCCTTCTTCAGTATGGGTACGATGGCCCATCAATGTTGCGATGGCCAGTAAAACTGCCACAATCGCCATGGTGAGGCCAATCCCTTTTTCACCACTTCTATGTGCGTGCTCTGCGCCTTCCTTAAGTTCTTCTTCTAAGCTCATTGCGTCCTTCCTGATTGCGTGTGCAGTTGCTGAAATGCATTTGGGCCGGGAGATTGCTTATCCAGAATTTTTGGGTAATTTTTGATAGAGCCTGTGCCATCAATTCCGATGGAGAAACCTGAGCCGCTTTTGTGGGCGGGTGTGGGCCGGAACATCGTCATATTTCAAAACGCTGATTGAGCCGTCGACTTCCAGCACCGCCAGCGCCGCATCCTCAATGCAACCGACTCCATGCTCACGCAGGGCGCGGTTCAGTTCGTCCATGGAAATGTGCTCTTTTGCCATGTGTGTGGTAATGCATTCGCCATTGTGGATCAGGAGAGTTGGCGAACCCTGGATCATTTTTCTGAAACCACGGTTTAATCCGGAAACTTCCGCAAGCAGGAAATTCAGAGTCAGCAGGACCAGCGCCGCGGTTGCGCCTCCCATCAGGGAAGTATCCGGGCCAGTCATGGCATTTTGCACTGAATTGCTGAGAAGCAGCAGAAGAGTGAGATCAAACGGAGTCATCTGCCCGACCTCACGCTTTCCGGTTAGACGGATGCCTGCTAAGACCAGCGCATAGACGGCCGTAGTGCGGAGCGCGATCTCAAGGACTGTATGCCAGTTTGTGAGCATTGCGCCGATTGTAAATTTTCAGCGCCAAATTGCAAATTGAAGTTTTAGAGCAACAGGAAAGAAAACCAAAGTGAGGTGTGACACATTGGCGGCCAAAAGGTGCTGTATTTGCATGGCAAAATGCTCATGTTCTTAGAAACATGGAAAACAGTGGTTGGAAGAGCCCTTTCGATTCAATATGCTGGCATGGGGGCCGCTGCAGGCGACTGAAAGCAAACAATTAAGCTGATGATGCGACTTGGCGCTCGTCGGCAGAGTAGCTATCTAAATCTAATTAGGTTTGGAGGCAGCTATGGTCATTCCTCACCTGCTGTCCGTTGGCTACGATCCGCTCTTGATGAGGACCCGCTCTTTCGTATTGCGTCAGGCAGGGTTCACCGTGGATGAAGCCTATAACCTGCATGGCGCTTTGGGTTTGCTGGTGTCAGACTCTTCAGACTCTATTGATGCCGTATTGATTTGCCATACTGTTCCCAAGGATAAACAACGTTCGTTTATTGCAGCGGCGCACCGCGAGCGGCGATTGCTGCCCATTATTTGCATCAAATCGCAGGACCATGAAGGGAACCAGCAAGGTTGCTTGAGTGTGGGAAGTGATCCAGATGAGCTTCTGGAAGCAGTAAAATTGGCTGCTGTCCATACCCCGCCACCCCGCCATTCCGCGTGAACCCTCGGTTCTGTGTAGTCGGTGAATCCGGAACGATTAAGCCGGTACTTCGCTGGCCCTGTAAACTGGTTGCAGCCAATGCCGATACGCGGCATCTTGCCCTGAAACGATCCGGGTGAATTGCTCCTGAATGCGCCGCGTGATCCTGCCGCATTCACCATTGCCGATTCTGGTGTTATCCACGTCGCAGACCGGTACCACCTCTGCTGCTGTGCCTGTTAGAAAGACTTCGTCGGCGGAAGTAATGTCTGCTGCTCTTAAAGGAGCAATCGTCACCGTATACCCAAGGTTACGCGCAATCTGGATAATCGAATCACGGGTAATTCCCAGGAGGATCGAATTTTTCTCGTCATTTGTAAATAGAGCTCCGTTGCGTACCAGGAACAGGTTTTCCGCCGCTGCCTCCGCCACGAACCCATCCACGTCTAAAAGGATGGCTTCGTCGTAACCCTTCTCCACCGCATCATCAATCGCCAGTATGGAATTTACGTACTGGCCGCTGGCCTTGGCGGTGGCCGGCATCATACTGGAATGAAACTTCTTCCAGGGAGAGATGCAGGCACGGATGCCGCTCTGGACGGAACTGCTGCCATGGAGAGGCTCCCAGGGCCACGCCAGAATCGCGAGTTCTATTGGGCATCTCCGCGGATTGACCGTAAGCTCCCGGCTGCCGCGATAGCAAAGGGGCCTGATGTAACAACTTTTAAAGCCATTCCGGCAAATCAATTCAGAGATCGCCGCCTCAATCTGGTCCGGCGCAAACGGAATTGCCAGGCTGTGGGTGCGCGCCGAATACATGAATCGCTCCAGGTGCTCTGCAATGCGAAATAAAGCTGGACCATCCGCAGTGTTATAACAGCGGATCCCCTCGAACACTCCGCTTCCATAATGCAGCGCGTGCGTTGATACGTGGATGTTTGCATCGTTCCAGGGAAAGAACGCCCCGTTCATCCATACCCATTTCGCACCAGCAAAAGACATGAGATATTTTCCTTTCAAGATTAATCTGGCTGCGGGACCATGATTGCTGATCCAATCGATCCAGTTCAGGCGAGCCGATGACAGTGGCTTTGCCGAGGCCCGTCAGAATTGCTGATAAATTCCAAGAGCGAGCTTAAGTTGTATAGACGAATCGGCGAAAGTGTTCAAGTCATCTAAGTGCATGCTATAACATCCAGCTTTATGCATGAACAATCTGGCCAGTGATTTTTTCCGGATCGTACTATTTTGGGAATCGCAGCCGAAATCCCCGAAACCGAAGTGAGGGAGCCGCTACCTAATAATGATAGGGAAAGTGTCGTCCTGAGAGATTGGCGTGCGTTTGCTGATCAAGCCTGAGCAGCCTTCGCACGCTTGATCGCCTTTAGTTCACCGTAGCGCAAGGGCTCCTCCTGCACCGGTCCGGCTCTGGGCACCAGCGGCACCATCACCTGCACCGCGCCTTCACTGGCCGCGGCGGCAACGATGATCGTGACCGAAAACGTTACTGTGACTCAGCCCGGTTCGCTTGCCACCACTGGAACTGCGAGCTTCAGCGGTACTGACACCAACCCCGCAAACAACTCGTTTACGGTAACTCTGAACGCTAAATAACGATTGATGTGAATCCTAAGAACGCAGCCAACGGGCTGCCGGAGAGTCGAACCTGGCATCCGGCAGCCCATGTTTTTTTCGCCGCAGCGATCCAGATATGCCATAAGGGCGCGGGCAGCCAGAGCAGCGCTCTATTTCACAGAATAACCTTTGGCATCAATGCACGATGAAAACGCTCTGCGGAAGGTATCGAGTTGTTGTTTCTGCTGAGCTTGAGACTGCTGTGCTGCCTGTTGTTCTGCTTCCTTGTTCGCCTTCTTCTGCTGGCGTCTTCCGCGTACCGCCCCCGCCGTAGCCCCAACGGCGGCGCCCGTTCCGGCATCACCGGCAATACCGCCGATCGCGGCTCCGCCGGCGGCTCCTCTGGCTGCTCCTTTTGCGCCACCGGCCTTTTTTTTTGCGGCTTCTGGTGGAGGAGCAGGAGAAGCGGAGGGATCAATTCCCGTTTGCTGTTGAGCTGTGGCATAACAAATTTTTTCATCAGCTGCCTGCTGCTCCGGCGTCTGATTGCTCTTCGGGTTAACAAAAAGTCCGACCCGCGCCGACGGTGACTTTGAATCGCCAGCGGATGTTTGAGGTGGCGCATTGGACGCGCTTTGAGCAGCAACAGGCACTGAAATCAGTAAGGCAAAAATTCCTGCGAGTATGATTTTGGATGACTTCAATTTGCCCTCACTTCGATTCATCTAAGAATCTGAAAATTCCGGCAAAGCTTAACTCAATGCGACGAGGCGCTAAACTCGCAAAACTGACAGAAGAGCCATTTGCGTCTACCGGCTAGCTGCTCATATTCGCTTGGATTCCGTGTGATGACACGGCTAATCAGCTCCTAAGTCCTTTGCTTTCTCTCTGCGCACAAAGTAAAAATACGAGCCGACGCTCAAAGAATTTGTGAGCACCGCGATTAAGTTCCAGGCGATGACCGGTCGCGACAAGATCAGAAGACCGTAGTACACCCAAACAATCTGAAAAATGTCCATAATAGCCACCATGCGCGGGTTCATACCCGCGCTGGAGTTGCTCCCGGCTTGCTCTTTTTCTGTCTGCTAATTCCGTTCGAGGACATTCAGTCTATTTGGGACAGGGCACAAGGAGTTGCTCATGCGAGATCCTTTCGCGAAAGGGTTGACTTGGGAACTGAATTTTTGTTTTTCCTATAGATTGAATTGATAATGCCCGAATGGGGCAAATAGCTCTGGCCTTAGTTACGCGAGATTTTGATTTTCTCATACATTCAACTCCTGCCGGATGACTTCGAAGACAGGAACTGCCCAGGTGTTAATAAAAAAATGACCGCCAGGAAGCATGCGCAACGTGAATGGTCCTTTTGTGTGCTCTTGCCACGATTCCATGCAGGCGCGGCTCGATACGTGATCTTCCAGACCTCCGAAGACTGTAATTGGGCATTCAAGAGGCGGCCCTGGCTCATAAACATAGGAGTTGCACAGCGCCATGTCCGCGCGAATGACCGGAAGTACCAACCGCATCAGCTCAGCATCATTCAATAACTCGCGTGGCGTACCTTCATATCGCGCCAATATTTCAATAAGCTCCGCATCGGAAAGCCGGCCAATTGCCGGATCTTCAGGCTGCTGCTGTGGCGAGCATTTAGCCGAGATAAATAGATGAGCAGGTTGGATCCCGTGCTGTTTGCGCAACTCACGCGCTAATTCAAATGCAATCAGCGCACCCATGCTGTGGCCGAAGAGAGCGAAGGGCTTCTCCATCTCAACGGCAAGCGCTTCGCTGGCTGCGCGAACGAGTGGACGAAGCTCTGAATAGAGAGGCTCTTTAATGCGGCTTCCCCGTCCCGGTAGTTGGACCGGGAGGACCTCAATATTTTCCGGGAGTTTTTGTTGCCAATGGCGATAAGCGGACTCATTGCCGCCCGCGTATGGAAAACAGAACAGGCGCACGCTGGCGTTTGAATTTGCCCGGCGGGCAGGGAGCCACTGTGATTTGGTAATTGATTGCATTCGAGTGATCTTCAATTGCAATGGCAAAGAGATCGAGCTATGCCGACTGTCTTTTTCTGAGATGCGATTTTAATGCCTTGATAAATATTTCGATATTTGCCGGCTCAGACGTTTCCAGCCGGATGTATTCATCGGTGACACCGAACTCAGAGCCCCACATTACCGAAATCCCGCACTGTTCGAGAGAATTTCGCAGCACGGATGTTTCCACAGCCGGCCGAATCAGCACATAACCCGTCTCTACACTGTGAGGAGGTCTTATAAGCTCGAACTCGCCATCAACTTCAGCCGCACGGAGCAGAGCAAATGACTCTGAAATCAGCTCTGTCACCGGAGAATGCGATTCCAATTGCCGCAGGGCGTGTTCCACGGAAACAGACGATACAACATTGCGATTTTCCTGCTTCAACTGCGCGGCATCTTCAGAATTGGCACAGATCGCCCATCCGATGCGATACTCCGCCGTATTGTGAGACTTTGATGTTGACCCAATCAAAAACAGGTTCTTTCTTCCAGGAAAGTTTTCGAACAGCTTTTGTGTAAGTGTGCGCGCATCCAGGTCCCGGCTGGGAAGCGTTAAGTCGAGGAGGACCGCTGTAGTCTCAGGCGCATTTCTGACGATCATCTCCGGATCAAAGACAGCGCCGGTGGGATTATTGGGAAGGCTGAGATAGATCGCATCCGGGCGGATCTCTGCGGCCTTCCTGATCAGCTCAGTTTCATCGATCCTGAAGTTCGCGGCGCGCGTTTCAATGGCAAAAACCTTAAACCCGAATCCCTGGAACGATTCTCTCGCGCGCCAGTAACCAGGAGAAACGGTCAGCAAGACCGGCGTCGGCTTCAGCCCGCAGCGGAATATATGGTTTCTAACAGCTTCAATCGCGCCAGTGGCGCCTGAAGCAGGGATCACCTGGCTGGGTTCTACACCAAAATATTTTGCAATTGCGGAGGCAAATTGCAGATGACGAGCGATCAAACTCGCATAAGGCGCACCTGTTCGCAATTCCACCTGCGAAAGC
>Ga0207702_10004555_pt1 | contig 12283 bp, 9 predicted proteins | sample KBSCornC62_FD_184302 | JGI IMG/M metagenome (GOLD analysis project Ga0207702, IMG submission 184302) | Corn rhizosphere microbial communities from Kellogg Biological Station, Michigan, USA - KBS Corn C6-2 (SPAdes) (version 2) | ecosystem: Host-associated > Plants > Roots > Rhizosphere > Soil ...
AGTGGGATTGCGGTCGAACCAATCGGCCAATTTCTCATTCACGAGCGATTCGACAATCCCTTTAACTTCGGTGTTACCGAGTTTCGTTTTCGTCTGGCCCTCGAACTGAGGTTCGCGAACTTTGACCGAAACAACGGCCGCGAGGCCTTCGCGAATATCTTCACCCTCTAAGTTCTCTTTCAAATCTTTCAAGAGACCTTTTTCTTGAGCGTAAGCATTCGCCGTACGAGTCAAAGCTCCACGGAAACCGATCAGGTGCGTTCCGCCTTCGATCGTATTGATGTTGTTGCAATACGAGTAGATCGACTCCGTGTACGAGTCGTTCCACTGAAGCGCGATTTCGATATCGACGTTTTCTTTCTCGCCCTTGAAGTGAATCACTTCTGGGTGGAGCGCCTTTTTCGATTCATTCATGTACGAAATGAATTCTTTGAGGCCTGTCGCGAATTGGAATTCTTGTTTTTTACCCGAGCGCTCGTCGGTCAACGAGATGTAAAGTCCTGCGTTCAGGAACGCGAGTTCACGGAAGCGGTTTGCGAGCGTCGTGAAGTTGTGAACGAGAGGTTCTTCAGATTTGAAAATCTGCGTATCCGGGCGCCAAGTTGTTTTCGTTCCCGTCCGGTCCGTTGTGCCGAGCTTCTCGGTTTCGCCGATCGGCTTACCGCGCTCGTACGACTGCTTCCAAACATGACCGTCACGACGAACTTCAACGACGGTACGATCAGAAAGCGCGTTAACGACCGAAGCGCCGACACCATGAAGACCGCCCGATACTTTGTACGACGAGCCGTCGAATTTACCACCGGCGTGGAGAACGGTCATGACGACTTCGAGAGTCGACTTTCCTGTTTTGTGTTTTGCGACGGGAATTCCGCGACCGTCATCTTCCACCGTGACCGACTCGTCAGCGTGAATGGTGACGAGAATTTTCTTACAGTGGCCGGCCAAGTGTTCATCGACCGAGTTATCTACGATTTCGTAAACCAAGTGGTGGAAACCGCGGACGCCCGTATCCCCGATATACATACCGGGACGTTTACGAACGGCTTCAAGGCCTTCGAGAACTTGAATCGAATCGGCACCGTAATTTGCGTTTACTGCCGTTGATGATTGAGAGACTGCTGAGGGTTCCGCGCCGGCTGCTTTCAATAAAGCATCTTTAGCGGCGACGTCGGTCTTCTGGTCGCGTGATTCTTCTGACACTTCTGATCCTCATGATCTGCGAGTTACTAATCTCTGCGTACATATCCGCATTACTGCGGCTTCACCGTCCCTGCGTGAACCTCGAAAACAGCGTTCCGTTCAGCCCCAAAATGATCGCTCCACGCAAGATCCGTGGACGTCATCAAGACTTGTGCGGAGACACCTTCCAGGAACCTCATCAGGTTTTCCCGCTTCTTCGAATCGAGCTCTGAAAGCACGTCGTCTAGAAGCAAAACGGGGTAGGTTTGGTGAATCGATTGATGATACACGATTTGCGCTATTTTTAAAGCTAATATCAGGGCGCGTTGCTGTCCTTGCGAACTATAAAAACGCGAATCATTTCCTGCGAGTAGGAACTTGATATCGTGCTTGTGCGGGCCGACCAAACTTCCTCCGTAAGACATCTCCGAAAGCGCCAATTCCGAGTGTCTTTTTTGGAGCGCGTCAAACACCTGAGTTTCGTCCCACGAGAGCGCCGATTCATCGGAAATCACGTAGTCCACCGAGATATCCCCAACCGTATCGTCAGAGATAAAAGTCATCGCCTCTTCAAACGCTGGCATAATCTCCCGAATCGATTTAGTTCGAGCCGCCGTTAGGTGCGTTGAGAGAAGGAAGTAGATTCGATTTAAAGACTCTAGGGAGGCCTCGTGGTCGCGCCGGGGCCCGATCCCCTCAGCCAGGTTCTTCAAAAGCCTATTACGGCTCTTAAGCGCGCGTGAGTACTCACGTAGAAGCTGTCCCTGCTTTGGGTCACAAGACAATACGATTTCATCGATGAGTAGCCGTCGCTGCTCGGGTCCCTCTTTGATCGCCGCCAAACTTTCGGGCGAAAATAAAACCGTAGGAAAGTTACGAAGGAGGTCGCCCGAATTCGATTTCTTCCCATTAATCAGCGCCGACTTGCGGCCGTTCTCGAGAGTGAGCTCAACTTTGTAAGCTAAATCGCCTTTTACAAACCGGCCATCGACACGTGCCCGTGGAGAAACATGTGTTCCCCTGTGGAAAAGAAAATTTTGAGAAGTTGCCGGGCGGAACGAAACTCCGCGACTCAGTAGGTGAACGGCTTCGATGAGATTTGTTTTTCCCTGACCGTTCGCACCTACAAAAAAATTGAGCCGCGGCCGAAGCTGCAGCTCAAGTCTGTCGAAATTTCGGAATTCAAAAAGCCGCAAAAACTCGAGATGCATGCGGCTCCCAGAACGAAATCAAATTCGCATCGGCATGACGACGCAAGTGTAGCTCGCGTCGTTGTGCGGGCGCATGAGGCCTGGCGAAAGTTGATCGTTGAGTTCGATATCCACTTCGTCATCGTCAAACGAGTTCAAAACATCGAGCATGTAGCGCGCGTTGAAACCGATCTTAAGCTCGGCACCCTTGTAACGGATTTCGATTTCTTCTTTCGCGTCGCCAAGCTCAGGATTGTTCGATGAAATCTCGAGACGATTTTGCGAAAGTGCGAGCGTAACGCCTTTGTACTTTTGGTTCGAGAGAAGCGAGACTCGCTTCAACGAAGCCAATAAAGATTCCCGGTGAACGAGCGCGTGGTTCGTGAGTTTCTGTGGAATAAGCTGTTGGTAATTTGGATATTTACCTTCGATCAAACGCACCATCAAAACGGTCGAGCCTTGGCGAACGATCAGCTGCGATCCTTCAACCGCCATTTCACAATCGCCACCGACTTGATCGAGAAGTTTTTTGATTTCGAAGAGACCTTTGCGAGGGATAATCACTCCCGCCGCAGGTAAACCTGAACCCTTCACTTCAACTTGACGATCGACAAGCGAGAGACGGTGACCGTCTGTTGCGACCATGCGGTAAACTTCTTTACCGGTTTGATTTTGCTTTTCGAAGAACACGCCGTTCAAGTGGTAACGGGTTTCGTCGCTCGAAACAGAGTAAATCGTTTTTTCGATCATCTCCGAGAGCATCGCCGCATCGATCTTCAAGAAATCTTTTGTCGAGTAAGACGGGAAGACTGGGTATTCTTCTGCCGAAATCCCTACGATGTTGAACACCGATTTGTTCTGACGAATTTCGAGCCAGTTGTTTTCTTTACGAGTGAGAGTGATCGGCGCCTCGCCAAGTTCTTTCACGATATCGAAAAGATTTTTCGCGTTGACCGCGACACGCCCTGGCTTCTCGCGAAGGACGGGAATTTCATCAGTGAGTGAAACTTCAAGATCGGTCGCAAATACTTTCAAGTGACCGTTGCCTGCTTCAAGCAACACGTTCACGAGAATCGGCATCGTGTTTCTTTTCTCGACGATGTTCTGTGTTTTCCCAAGAAGGGAGATGAAATCTTTCTTCTCGACTTCGATCATCATGATGGGACTCGCTCCTTCAAATTTGCGGAGCACCAAGATTGTCTGATTGCGCGTTAAATTCAACGTGATATTCGCATGCTGCGCATGCTTTGAGAGCGTCGGTTTACGGTTCACCGAGCGCTGTTCACGGTTCTCTGTTCCGGTTTGTTTTCTGAATTATGGTTCTGAGTTCCTTTTCTCTTTTTATGAACCCTTAATTCTCTATCTCGTTATATTTAAAAATATAGAAGTGGTAGTAGGGGGTGTTAGCCTTGGCGAATTCTACTTAAGAGACCGGATTTACTTATCTTTTAGTGTGGAGAAATTGGGAGTTAAATGGGGCCTCTGAACCCCTGAAATTGGGGACAACTTTCATCCCCAATTCAAGACACACAGCTATCTACAGGGTTATCCCCAGTCCCCAATCACACGCCTGTGATATTGTGGATACGGACTTGTAATTCATCGATATCCTTCTTCAAATCCGAATCTTCCTTCAGTTGAGATTCGACTCGCTTCAGTGCGTTGATGACAGTCGTGTGATCTTTGCCACCGAACTGTCGGCCGATTTCGACGAGAGACTTATCGAGGTTCTTTTTAATCAAAAACATCGCGACCTGGCGCGCAGTCACCAAAGGCTTTGAACGATTCGCCGATTTCAGATCGACGACTCGAACACGGTAATGGTCACTCACTAACCGTTGGATATCTTCAACGGTGATCGTTGTTGTATCATCGTGAGTATTCAACACTCGCTTAGCCAACTCGAGGTTAATCTCGAAGCCCTGAAGCTCTGAATACATCTTCACCTTATTCAGATTACCTTCGAGTTCGCGGATCGAACGCTTAGAGATGCGTGCGATGTACGCAACCGCATCCTCTGGAATTCGGAGATTTCGTTTCTCCGCCTTGTAACGGAGAATAGCCACCCGGGTTTCCATATCAGGCATTTGGATATCCGCGATGAGTCCCCACTCAAGACGTGTGCGGATCCGGTCTTCGAGTCCCTTAATGTCTTTCGGCATCCGGTCAGACGCGACAACGACCTGGCGCCCTTTTTCAAAGAAGTCATTTAGCGTATGGAAGAACTCCTCTTGAACCGCTTCACCGCGACCCAAGAAATAGATGTCGTCCATCAATAAAACGTCGCAACGCTCGCGGTACCGAAGGCGGAATTTCTCCATCTCTCCGCGACGAATCGACGAGATACACTCGTTAAGGAAACGCTCGGCCGATAAATAGCAAATGCGGAGGTGCGGATTGCGTTGGCGAATGTGATTACCCACGGCATTTAGCAAATGGGTTTTACCCATACCGGTCGGTCCGCAAATAAAGAGCGGGTTGTATCCTTCTGTTCCCGGGTGCTCAGCGATGTTGAAGCACGCCGCGTGGGCAAATTCGTTATATCGGCCGACGACGAACGTATTAAACGTATATTCGGGTGATAAAATGTCGCGGCGACCAGAGGAATCCCCCGGCAGAATCGGCTTCACCGTTTCAGCCGTATTTCTCTGATTCAACGCCTCTTCTAGAGCTGCCGGGCTTTCCGGTTGCGGAGGAGCTTGCTGACCCGTGACGACGAGTTCGACCTGAAAAGGTTGCGTATATAGAGACGAAATTTCAGAACAGAGGCGATCAAAGAGGTTCTCTGATATCCAATACTTATGAAGCTCTGTCGGGACGCCCAACTGAAAGCGGCGGCCTGTTACCGAATCATCGGCGCCAATCAATTCTGTGGGTTCAAACCAGGTCTGGAGGAGCTTGTTTTCAGAGTTCTTGGATTTGAGGTTATTTTTAACGACACGCCAGAAATCTGAAACCTGTGCTTCTGTCTGCATGAACGAGAGCCCCCAAACTGTGGATAAGTGGCAAAGCCTCTTATCGCGGACGGCCGATTTCCCCTCGAAGACGGCCGAGCGAAAGTCTGTACCAGCCCGTGCCTTGCTTTTCAACAACTTGACTCAGGCGTGTAGCATGTGGTCATATCCCCTCTCCGCAATTTCTAAGAGGTTTTTATGAAGCGTACTTATCAGCCAAGCCGCAAGCGTCGCAAAACAACTCACGGTTTCCGTGCGCGCATGGCAACTAAAGACGGCCAACAAGTTCTTTCTCGCCGTCGTAACAAAGGTCGTAAGCGTCTGACGGTTGAAGTGGGTGGGAAGTAATCCCCGGCTCTCCGTTCTCTCTCAGCGACGTGATTTCCTTCACATTTTAAAGAACGGCCAACGCCTTCGTCCCTCGCCGTGGCTCTTGATGAATTTTGTCGAGAACCCAGCGGGGCGTTTGCGTTGCGGTTGGACTCTTCCACGCCAGGTGGGCTCCGCCATCGTTCGTAATCGGCTGAAGAGATGGTCTCGCGTGTACTTTCGCGCAAGGCTCAAAGCCGGTGAAACTTTGCCCGTCGATTTGAATCTCGTTTTCCGAAAAACCGAAGGCGATTTTTACAAAAAGCTGAGCTATGAAACGTTCGCAAGTGTTGTGGACAAAGGTTGGCGACAGCTTCAAGCGCGCCTGGAGACGAGTAGGAAGATGAATGTTTAACCGCATTTTCCGGAACATTCTTCTTCTCTTTATCGGAGCGTATCGCACGATCGGAACAACTCATTTGGGCGGAAGCTGTCGTTTCCAACCCAGCTGTTCTGAATATGCTCTTGAGGCCGCTCGCCTTCATCCACCACATAAAGCCGTTCGGTTGATCGCAGTGCGAATTTCGCGTTGCCGTCCGGGCGGAAGTTTCGGATACGATCCCGTGCCCGCGAGTGACTCGCGCAATTTGCTCCAGAAGGAGATGCCATGAGCCAGAAAGATCAACCTTCATTCTTCGACCGGGGAACGATCATTGCGTTCTTCGTCATTCTCGTTTTCTGGTTCGGCTGGTCGAAATGGATGGAGAAAACCTATCCAAAACCACCAGAAACAACTGAAGCGCAAACACCAGTCGTTAACAATCCGTCAGGCGCTCCAGTAGCGAAAACGGATGCAGCTGCACCGACAGTAGCGAAAGACGCGGCCGTCGCAGGCAACGTCGCTCCTGCAACTGAAACTGTTGTTCACTACGCGCAAGGCCCGTGGGAATTCGATATCTCGTCCCTCGGAATGGGTCTTAAGAACATTAAGTTGAAAGACTACACATCGCGCGACGGCCAGACGATTCAACTCGCAGGCGTCGAAGGTGACCCCGCGTTCGCGACTCGCGTCGCTCCTTACACGGATGCCTTGAATTTCGCGATTGAGAAAAAGTCCGACGACACGTTCGTAGGTACAGCGCAAGCGGCCGGCGCAACAATCACGAAGACAATCAAAATCAATCCGCAAACTTATTCGATTGAAACATCGATTACAGTGACAGGCGCAACGCCGGCTCTGAAAGGTCTTTCGACTCGGATATCGGATTTACTGGCGGAACCAGCGCAGAAGAAATCGTATTTTGATCCGACGCCTGATTTTCACTCTTGGTACGTCCTTCACGACGGTTCCAGTGTTCGTGAAAACATTAAACGCAACGATGTAAATGACATTCATCAGTCAGATGCTTCAATCGCGTCGTTGTCGGTTCACTACTTCGCTCTCGCAATCGCTGACAAATCGGCGATTCGTCCTCGCTTTGATTCAAAGGTTCCAGCAAATGCGAAAGTTGCAGCGGGAGATCTGATCTATGAGCCCGCGACGATGCCTGACACCTTGAAGATCGATTACGTCGCCTATGCGGGCCCGAAATCATACACGACTCTTCAGGCGGTTGATGACAACCTCAAAGACGTCGTCGATTACGGCCGCTTTTCGGTTTTGGGTCGACCGATCCTGTGGCTCCTAAAGTTCCTTCACGAGTACATCTCGAACTGGGGCTTTGCGATCATCTTCTTGACGATCATCGTTCGCCTCATCGTCCTTCCGTTTAACGTTTATTCGTATAAATCGATGAAGGTGATGCAGAAGCTTCAGCCTCAGATGAACGCGGTTCGCGAGCGTTACAAAGACAAGTCGGCCGAAGAAAAACTTCAGATGAATGCCGAAATCATGAAGCTGATGAAAGATCACAAAGCAAACCCACTTGGTGGCTGTTTGCCGATGCTTCTTCAGCTTCCTGTTTTCATCGCGCTCTACGCGGTTCTCGGACAGTCGATTGAACTTTACCAGGCTCCATTTATTTTCTGGATTCACGATCTTTCGATTCGTGACCCATACTTTGTCACTCCGGTCTTGATGGGCATTACGATGTTCATCCAGCAGAAGATCACGCCATCCACCATGGATCCGCAGCAAGCGAAAATCATGATGTGGATGCCGGTCATCTTCTCCTTTTTCATGATCTCATTGCCAGCGGGTCTCACTCTCTACATCTTCGTGAGCACGCTCTTCGGCATCATTCAACAATATGTGTTCTTGCGGGACCGCAAACCTGCAGGCAACGTACAAGCGGCGAAAGCGTAAGGGGTATTTCGTGTCAGGGTTCTTCAGCAAAATTTTTGGTGGCGGAAAAAAAGAAGCGGGTTCGCAAGCGTCGGCTGGCGGCACAGTCGGGCTCGTTGAAGCGACGATGCAGGGATTGATTGAGAAAGCATCGCTGGATCTCTCATTCACAGTTTCATCGGATACTTCGGGTGAAACAGAAGAGATCATGGTTGAACTCACAGGTGCAGACGAAGATCTGCTCACGGAAAAGGAAGGCGCACTTCTCGACGCTTTCCAACTTTTCTTCAAGCGCGCTCTTCAGCACCAACTCCCGGATGCACGCGTAAACGTGTCGTTTGATTGCAACGGCTTCCGCGATGAGTCTTCGAAGGCTCTGATTGATCTCGCTGATAAGTTGAAAGAGAAAGCTTTGGATTCGGGCCGCTCGGTTTATCTGCGCGCGCTTCCTCCAAAAGACCGCAAGATCGTTCACCAACACCTCGCAAACGACGAACGCGTGCGTTCACGCTCGGTGGGCGACGGTCTGTACAAGAAAATCAAAATCTACCCGGTGAAGGCTCAGGCCGGCCAAGAGGACGAAATCGATACCGAAAGCCCGTCAGAGAACTTCGGTAACCGATAATCGAAGGTAGCTGCTACCTTTTCGGAAAAAGCCCGCGAGACCCGCGGGCTTTTTTATTAGGCTTCGTCACCCGATAGCCATGTAACGCTGCCATTTCCCTTAGCTTTTATTGACTGGAAGGGCTCCTCGGGCGCAAACACGAGGGCTTATGTCATTTTCCATGGGCGATCAGGATACGATTTGCGCTCTGTCGACTCCGCCCGGAGTAGGCGGAATCGCCGTCATCCGCGTCAGTGGCCCAAAAGCCGCCGTCATCACTCGCAAACTTTGTCCGTTCTTGCCTTCGGCGCCCGAGTCTCATCGGGTTTATTACGGCCTTTTAAAAGCGACGAATACCGATCAAAAACCCCCCTCTTTCGATCAAAATATCGATGAGGTTTTGGTTTCCTATTTCCGTGAGGGTCGTTCGTTTACCGGCGAGGAGACGTGCGAAATCTCATGTCATGGCGGATCGATTCTTCAAACTTCGATCCTTCAGGAGCTGGTTGCCGCCGGGTGCCGGATGGCACGACCAGGTGAGTTCACTTACCGCGCCTTTATGAGCGGTCGATTGGATCTGGTTCAGGCGGAGTCGGTTCTTGGGCTCATCGAATCGCAGTCCAAACAATCGGCGCGCGTCGCGCTTCGCCAACTCCAAGGCCATCTGTCACAAGATTTCTCCAGGGTTGAAGACGACCTTCTTTGGATTCTTGCGCAACTCGAAGCCAACATTGATTTCTCGACCGAAAACCTCGAAGTCGTTTCGTCTGATGAATTGAAGTCCAGAGCTCGCAATTTAAAGACCTATCTCGAAAAGCTCATGGGCACGTATCACCACGGTCGACTCCTCAAAGAGGGGTTGCAGATTGCGCTGGTCGGGAAGCCCAATGCCGGAAAATCATCACTCTTAAACGCCCTTGTAAAAGAAGAGCGTGCGATCGTGACGGCCGAAGAGGGAACGACCCGCGATCTCGTCGAAGGGCGCATGAGTTTCGCAGGACTTCCTGTTACTTTTGTTGATACAGCTGGCCTTCGGGAAACGGCTAACGAGGCAGAACGAATCGGGATTGAGCGATCTCGGAAGGCGATGAAGGACTCCGATCTTGTTTTTGTGATCGTCGATCTTTCGAGCTCGAATTGGCGTGATCAATTCACTGAATTTGCGGCCCAAGACACTCCGCAATCGTTCTATCTTTTCAACAAGGCCGATCTTTTGAGCTTCGAAAGCGAAGCCCGAAAAGCTTCGGAGTCGCACGCGCGCGAAGTTGGCGTTTTTGATCGCACTTACTGGGTTTCGGCAAAGACGCGCGCGGGTCTGGCTGACATCGAACAACGGGTCGATAATATCGTCCGCGCATCCAGCACAGAAGATTCAAACGTCGTTACTCAAGCCCGCCACCTTGAACAGCTTCAAAAGATTCATACGTGTTTGGGCAAGGCCGTTGAGTTGATCGATCATGACTCAAGTCCTGAGTTCATCGCGTTCGAGCTTCAAGAGGCCATTCGGGCGATTCACGAACTTCTCGGCAAAGAGTTCCACGAGCAAGTCATCGACCGCATTTTCAAAGAATTCTGTTTGGGGAAGTAAATGTCGACTCCATCGTACGATCTCATTGTGGTTGGTGCCGGCCATGCCGGAATCGAAGCTTGTTTGGCAAGTTCGCGCTTGGGCCTTCGCACGCTGATGCTGACTTCAAACATCAAGCGCATTGGCTACATGTCATGTAACCCTTCGATCGGTGGACTCGCAAAAGGCCACATGGTTCGCGAAATCGACGTTCTCGGCGGAGAAATGGGACGCGCGGCGGATGAGACCTGCATCCAGTTCAAGCGGCTAAATTCTAAAAAAGGTCCAGCCGTTCGCGGATCTCGCTCACAAAACGACAAGGACCTTTACTCGGCCTACATGACCGAGAAACTTGCGACTCAGGCAAATCTCACGGTTCGCGAAGGCGAAGTGAAGTCGCTCGTGATTGAGCGAAATGAATGTCATGGCGTGATTTTAGCTGATGGCTCCCGCATCGACGCAAAAGCTGTCGTCATCACAACAGGCACTTTCATGAACGGTGTAATGCACATTGGGCTCGAGCAAAGTCCAGGTGGCCGGGTGGGCGATCAGGCGACGGTCGGAATCAGTGATCAACTTCGAGCGTTCGGCTTCGTCGTTCGTCGGTTGAAAACCGGAACTCCGCCAAGACTCGAGAAAGAATCGATCGATTTTTCGAAAACGATTCCTCAGGGCGGGGACGAAGAGTTCTATCCGTTCTCGGTTCGTTCAAAAGTCGAGTTGAAGCTTCCGCAAGTGACATGCTGGCTTTCACATACGAATGAACGAACTCACGACATCATCCGCGGAAACCTCTCACACTCGCCGATGTTCGCTGGGCACATTGAAGGAAGTGGTCCTCGCTACTGTCCTTCGATCGAAGACAAGGTTACGCGTTTCGCCGATAAAATTTCGCATCAAACGTTTCTTGAGCCCGAGGGATTGTCGACGAGTTCGATCTATCTCCAAGGAATTTCAACTAGTTTGCCCGTTGAAACGCAGCTCTTGTTTTTAAAAACCATTCCGGGATTAGAGAACGTTCGGATGCTTCGCCCGGGTTACGCCGTTGAATACGACTACATTGAGCCGACTCAAATCCAACATACGTTGGAGACCCGCTCGATCGGACGTCTTTACTTGGCGGGCCAAATCAATGGGACTAGCGGTTACGAAGAAGCAGCGGCGCAGGGTTTTATTGCGGGCGTGAACGCCTCATTGAAAATCCTTGGTCGAGAACCGTTCATTTTGAGACGCGATCAAGGCTACGCGGGAGTCCTCATCGATGATCTCGTCACAAAGGGAACGAAGGAACCGTATCGGATGTTTACATCTCGCGCGGAACACCGCCTTGTTCTGAGAGAAGACAATACGATTCGTAGGTTAGCTTCGCTCTCAAAGGAGCTCGGTGTATTATCAGAAGAAGGCTTAGAGCGTATTGAGCAGGTTCTTGAGGCCCAAGACCGGCTTCTTGCTGAGCTTCGGTCGATTGTCTTAGTACCGAACGCAGAGACTCAAGAGAAGCTGGCTGCCGAAGGAACTAGCGGCCTTTTAAAGCCGACGACTGCAGAAGAACTCTTGCGTCGTCCCGAAATAGAAATTCAAAAACTTGTTAAATTTGGAGTCTCAAGTTTAGCAGATTCTGACATGAACGATCGCGCCATCACCGAAGCCGTTGAGATTGAAGTGAAATACGCGGGATATATTAGTCGGCAGGGCGAGATCATCGAGCAGACGCGAAAGCTAGAGGACCTTAAGCTTCCTAAAGATTTGGTCTACTCTTCCGTTAAGGGACTATCGTCTGAGGAGATCGAGAAGTTAGGTCGGATTCGTCCGATGACTCTTGGTCAGGCCCAAAGAATTAGCGGCGTAAATCCATCTGCGATTCAAGCGCTGCTAGTTCATATGAAGGGCCGCCGGAAGATTAAGGAGATGACTCTTGAGCAAGGACAGTCCAGCTAAGCCGACGGAGTCAGTCAGCCCTTCTGTTTACGACCCCGAGAAATCCAGAGCGCGTTTTAAAGAATGGTTTTCGTATTTATCTGAGACGCAGATTAATTCGCTCGTTATCTACATGTCTGAACTCCAGAAGTTTAATAAGGCGGTTAATCTCGTCTCGCCTCAGACACTTCTTAATGCTGACGCGGTGCATATAGCAGATGGTGTATATGCTGCAAAAATGATCAAACGCGATCTGATCCCAAACGCTCCGCTTTA
>Ga0207702_10004557_pt1 | contig 12280 bp, 8 predicted proteins | sample KBSCornC62_FD_184302 | JGI IMG/M metagenome (GOLD analysis project Ga0207702, IMG submission 184302) | Corn rhizosphere microbial communities from Kellogg Biological Station, Michigan, USA - KBS Corn C6-2 (SPAdes) (version 2) | ecosystem: Host-associated > Plants > Roots > Rhizosphere > Soil ...
GGAGGGTATACGCCGAAGCGTTAGGCTGCGGATTTCGGCCAGGCGGAACGGTGAGGGTCGGGCCGAACGGACCTGGAGTAGCACAGCTGAAGTTACCCGCGCCCGGGGCTGTTAAAACACAGTTGCTGGCGTTCAAAGTACCCGACGGGGTCAGCCCTTGATTGTTGCTGGCGAAGAAGGGCGACGTGCCGCTGTTCACAGGGTCGATGTACGGATTGGTATTAAACGAAACAAAATTCGGAATGAAGAAAATGCCATATCCGCCGCGAATCACTGTCTTAGCGTCTGCGGCGTAGGCAAACCCTATTCTGGGTGCGAAGTCCTTGTTCCGCAGCGGTAGACTATTTCTGCTGTCGTTCACCCCGTCCTTAACCAGAAAGAGATCTCCTGGACAGGGGCTGCCTGGAGTACCGCCGCAGCCCGTGACGCTCGAGTTTGTGGCACCCGGATCGAAGTAAGTCAATCGGTCATAACGTTCCGACCAGGGGCCTTGCAGCTCGTAGCGCAGCCCTAAGTTCAGGGTTAGCTTTTTCGAGACGCGCCAATTATCGGCAAAATATAAGGCGCGGTAGGTCTGCTTTCCCGCGACCGGCTGGGAAATGACCGCCGATCCGGTAGTCTGATTGCCAAATGCAGCACCCGATCCCAGACCAAATCCGAGCATGTAGTCGGCAATATCGAGTCCACCCGTGGCGCCCGCTGCGTTCCGCGCCAGGCTCTGAGTCCAGGACCCGTTGAACGAGATGAGTCCGCCGCCCGTGTTGGTCTGAAGGTAATTGTCGAGAGTGTACTGCAACTGCCCGCCAAAGACGAACGTATGGCGCCCGCGGACCATCGTGACCTGTGGGGAGATGTTGTACATCGTGTCGTAATCAGAGATGGCGCTCTGGCCTTGGCTACAGCTAACCAGGCTGTCGCTCACCGCCAGGCAAGGGGTCAAGGGCGTACGCTCGATGTTGGGAACGGCGCTATTGTACGCTGCCGGCCAACCCTGTTGTGTGAAATCGAAATTTGCATTCTTGGGTGTGCGCAGGTAGGTGAAACGTCCGAAGCTGGCATTCAGATTAAACGTGGTTGTAGGAGTAATTATGAAGGTGTAGCCCATCGCGAAGCTGTGGCTGTTGGTGTCCTCTTGACAACGGTCTTTGCAAAGGCCCGTGCCGAATGGATCTTGTGGCAGGCTGAGCAGCTTCCAGTATGTATATCTACCGAAAAACATCTGCCTTTGCGTAATGGTTTGGTCAACGCGAGCGACGTATTGATTGATATCTCCACCTTGGCTCGCCGCTGTGGTGAAGTTATTTGTCAACGCGTTGCCTGTGGGCAGCGGAAAAAGCCTGAGCAAGTACCCGGACGTCGGGTTTATGCGCTGCGACGGGATGATATTGCCAGGAAATGCTGTGCGGGCGCAGGTGCTGCCCGCTGGGCAATTAGGATTTACCGATAGCGGGTCGTAAATTGTTGGGAGCCCAGGCGCCGAAAAATTTCCCGCACGCTCGGCCGCTGTGGGTACCGTGGTTGTGTAGACCGTGCCTGAGCGCAACCGGAATCCCTCATAACTGCCGAAAAAGAAGGTTCTGTCCTTGATCGCTGCTCCGCTGACGGTTCCGCCAAACTGGTTTTGGGTGAACGGAGGAGCCTTGTTCTCTCTGCCGCTCTGGAGCTGCGCAGTCTTATTAAAAAACTCATTCGCGTTCAAAACTCTGTTGCGCAGGTATTCATACACCGAGCCGTGCCATTGGTTGGTTCCGGATTTTGTGCTCATGTTAATGACGCCGCCTGCGAACTTACCCCATTCGGGCCCTAGGTTGTTGTACTGGACCTTGAACTCGGAAACCGAGTCCTGGGTCGGAACCAAGAGCGGCAGATTGATATAGCCCGTGTTGAGCGGTTGACCGTCTAGATAGATCGCACTCTCGTTCGCGAACGAACCACCGATCTGATAATTCGCGAAATCAAAGGGGTTCTTGCCGACTACCGTGCCCTCCGTGCTTCCTTGCGGAACCACCGAAGGAGTAATAGTCGTGAGGTTAAAAATGTTGCGGCCATTCAACGGCAGCTCATTGGCTACCCTCGCTCCCACAACAGTCCCGAGGGATGAAGTCTCAGGCTGCAGCAGTGGAGTCTCAGCCGTCACCTCCACGACTTGGCTTACGTTTCCAATCTGCAGGCTGACGTCGATACGAGAAGTCTGATTGACCTCCACGCGAACTTCAGGCCGGGCATATTTGTTGAATCCTGCCTTTTCCACCTCAATGCGGTAAAGGCCCGGTAAAAGGTTCGGGAACAAATAGAGCCCGTCGTCTCCCGTCGTTTGTATTCGCTTTTCTGACGTACCGAGGTTGGTTAGAGTCACCTGCGTGCCAGTGATGGGAGCTCCGGACGGATCCGTCACCGAGCCGGTAACTGAACCGTAGGTCGATTGGGCCGGCAGTGGCGAACTTGAAAACGTTAGGCAGATCCCGATACAGAAAGCGGTAAGACCGAACAGTGAAGAAAGTCTAAAACACAGTCTTCTCATGTGCTTCGCCCCCTCGAGCAGCGTGCTTCTACGATGGATACGAAGCAAAACCCGAACTTGTACCAGTTTCGATGATTAATTTACAAACGAAGCCGACGCAGGAAAGAACTCTTGCGCAAACGTTCAAGCCCGCGATAGAGGTGGTGGCGCACGCTGCCAAGTGGCTCCCCCAGTTGCTGGCTGATCTCTTTTAGGTCCAAGCCTTCAAAGTAAAAGAACTCAATGGTGCGGCGCTGCCTGTCTGTCAACTCCGAAAACGCGTTCTCCAGATGTTTGCGTGTGAGCTTTGCGTCGATCTCCTGTTCCAGATCTGCTTCTTCGCGCAATTCCAGACAGGCGCTATTTCCGTCCGTGTAGAAACCCGTTCGTGCTAGATACAGCTTCCTGTCAAGCGCTCGACTTAACGCTATCTGTATGATCCACGCCTTTAGGCTGCCCTTCGATTCATCAAAGAGCTGCGATTTTCGGCAGAGATAGAAGAACACTTCCTGGACCACCTCTTCAGCCTCGTTAGAATTTCCCAGGACGCGGTATGCGGTGCCGAGAACTAACCGCGAGTATCGCTCGAAAAGGCGATCAATGTCGCCCGAGACTCTAGGCCTTAGCTGAGCTACAAGTTCTGCGTCTCCCGTCGATGCATCTTCCGCTTCATCCTGTGCGAGCGGAGCTTGCACACTGCATGCCCTAACTACGCTTAACGTAAGCGACTGTCTCGAACTGCGACAGCTCATACGCAGATCTCTACCGCACGGAAACGCTCTATGAACTAATAGTTCGCGCTCCCATTACGTTCGTAAGGCTTGAGTGCACTTGCAACATATCACAAGCTGAGGAGGTCTGGATGCCCGCCCGGAGTTGCAGGAGTTACGTCGGCTTGGTTTCAACAACGTTGTCTGAAAGAGGTTCCACAGCCACGATCAGTGCCGCGAGCAGACCGAAGAGTTCGCAAAACACCAAATTTTTCTTCCCTGTAATCTCAACCATTTACACGCCAAACCACCTTTCGCCCGCACGCCTCCTGCGCCACACTCGCGCACGTATGGAAAAACTCCATCCACAAACCGGACCTGTCACGGACGCCGGCAAGGAAATCTCCAGCCGCAACGCGTTGACGCACGGCGGCACCTCCGAAAAATTGATCGTCCCCGGCGAACGTCAGGAAGATTTCGACGCGTTGCTGCACAACTTACTCGAAGAGTATTCGCCCGAAACTCCCGACGCGCGCAACCTCGTCGAAGATGCCGCCCTCGCCCGCTGGTTCCTCTGGCGTCGCCAGCGCGCCTTCAACTCCGTCGAATCCGCTCTCTATGCTCAGCAGGCCGATCCCGCGCAGTGGCCGCCCGAAGCCTTCCACAAACTCGCTCTCCTCGACCGCTACAAAACTGCCGCCGAGCGCTCCTTGAAACACGTTCTGCAGAACCTCAACGGCCTCCAGCGCGGCAGAAAACAGCAAGTGCAATCTAAACTCGCCATCGCCCGCGCCACCGCCGCTCTCGAGCAGCATGACCGCGAGCAATGGAAGAAAGCCTGCCAGGGCTTCGATCGCCCCACTCTCGTCCAAAAGATCATCGTTCGCGTCCACCGCGGTGAAACCGTCACCCGCATGTCGCCCAGCAACAACGAGCTCTTCCGCGAACTCGAACGCACCGTCTACCCGCCCGAGCGAGCCTATCGCTATTTCGAATTCCCCAACGGCATCCCGCCCGAGTATTACTCCTTCACTGATCGCGAAGACTACCGCAACGAAAAAGGTCACACCATCGAACAAACCGGCCCGGTCGAAGCCTGGATCGCCGTCGCTACTAAAGAACAAGAACTAGGCACCGGCCACGCCCTCCTGGGCCCTAGCCGTTTCGTTTCGTAAAAATGCCGCATCTCGTAGAAGCTCATAGCCAAAAGCTAACAGGATAAACGTTGTGCTCGCCGCGCATCTGTGGAATCCTATGGGCAGCGAGGAGGTGACACATGCCGTGCGATCCGCAAATTCTACGCAATGTTCCGTTGTTCGCTTTGCTTGACGAAGAGGAAGCGGCCGTTTTGGCGGGACAGGTCGAAATTAGAAATTTTGCAGTCAGGCAGCGCATTTACAAGATGGGTGACCAGAGTGGGCGGGCCTACATCCTGGTCTCCGGGCTGGTACGGGTGACCACCGTGGATGAAGACCATCAGGAAGTCATCGTAGATGAGCCGTCAACGGGCGAGTTCTTCGGATTTGCTTCCATGCTGGATCAAACGCCACACCAGACCAATGCCACCGCTCTCGAACCGACGGTGTGCATCGAAATGGACCGCCACGATATCGCGGTGCTCCTCGAACGGAAGCCGCATGCGGGGATGGACATGTTGGCGGTGCTCGGCCGCCAATTCCATGGAGCGCAGCAGCTAGTCCGGCTGCGATCCATGCGCAATCCGAATGATGTGATCGAAAAGGAAAGCACGCTCGGCGAGCGCATCGCCGATTCGGTCGCGCGCTTCGGGGGCTCGTGGGCGTTCATTATTACGTTCCTGTTGGTGCTTGTCCTCTACAGCGCGGTCAATATCGCATTGGATCGAAAAGCGTGGGACCCATATCCGTTTATTCTGTTGAATTTGTTCCTGTCGATGCTCGCCGCGATTCAGGCGCCGGTGATCATGATGAGCCAGAACCGCCAGGATACGAAGGACCGGCTCCGCGGCGAACTGGATTACGACGTCAACCGCCGCGCGGAATCCGAGATTCAGGGGCTGGCGCGCAAACTGAATCTATTGGACGAAAAAATGGGGGATATCGAGGATTTCCTGCGCGGCAATCAAGCGCCCCAAATCAGGCAGCGATGACCTCGAAGATCGCTTCCACTTCCACGGCCGCGCCGGTGGGCAACGAAGCGAATCCGAGCGCGCTGCGGGCATGATAGCCATCCGTCTGTTTGCCGAATACTTCGTGAAACAGATCTGACGCGCCATTAATTACCAGATGCTGCTCTTCGAAATCCGGCGTCGAGTTCACGCAGCCAAGAACCTTGATCACGCGCAGCCCGCTCAGGCTACCGTGCTCGTTCCAGACAGACTGTAGAACTTTGATGGCGCACTCGCGCGCGGCGCTACGGCCCTGCTCCGTTGTTAGTTCGCGGCCCAGTTTGCCTTTCAAGCCGCTTACGTGGCCGGACGTAAGGAGCTGCGGTCCTGAGCGAACGCAGAGATTCAGATAACCGGGAGCGATCTTTTCAAATTTGATTCCAAGGCTTTCCGCCTTCTGTTGCGCGTCCATAAAGGATCATCTTAACGGTTCGGTTTGCGGCGCCGAGCGAAACGGGAGCGATACCGCACGGAGCGGAAGCGATACAGCAAAGACGGAGCCGCCGTGCGAAGCGGAACGCAATTCGATGGCCGCACCATGCTGGGCAACGATCGTCTGGGCAATCGCCAGCCCCAAACCATGCCCGCCGGATTCCTTGCTTCTCGATGGATCGACCCGAAAAAACCTCTGGAATACTTGGCTTCTGGCTTCCTCCGGGATGCCGATACCTGTATCTTCGACGATGATGGTGGCGTGTTCGGGGTGCGGCTCCAGCAAGATAGAAACAATGCCTCCTTCGGGCGTGTACTTGATGGCGTTATCGAGCAGAATCACCAGCATTCTGCGCAGCGCGGAAAGGCTTCCGGCGACTTCGACGTGCTGACCGGGCGTTTTCCGTCGGAGAGCTATACTCTTCACCTCGGCTAGCGGCTTCAAATCAAGGCATACATCTTCGATCAAGCCCTCCAGTTCTACCGCGCCAGTTTCGCCCGCGCTATGGTCGAAATCGGCACGGGCCAGAAACAGCAAGTCCTCGATCAGGTGCGTCATGTTCTCCGATTCCTTCTGAATCCTTTCGAGCGCCGCGCGGTATTCGGCTTCCGGGCGAGTTCTGCGAAGCGCGTTCTCCGCCGCCAGGCGGACAATTGCCACTGGCGTTCTTAATTCGTGAGAAGCGTCGGCGGTGAATTGCGAAACTTTTGAGATCGCCGACTCCAGCCTGCCGAGCATGGCGTTCCAGGTTTCTGTCAGCCGCTGCAGTTCGTCGTTGGTCTTGGGAACCGGGAGGCGCTCGGAGAGATTATTGAGGCCGATGGTGCGCGCACGCTCGGTAATGGCATCCACAGGTCGAAGTGCTCGGCGGCTCAACCAAAATCCGCCTGCTGCGCCGCACACCGCGAATAGCGGAATGGCGGCTATCAGCAGCAGCCCTAGCAGGTAGACGGCTCGATCCACCGGCTCCGACGAAAGCGCGAGGAACGTGAGTACTCTGCCTTCTTTTAAGAGGACGGTCTGTACCACAGCCAGGTAAGTATGACTCTTCCAGAGAAGTCGATATGGCTTACTGCCGTCTCCCGGCTGCAACGTCAATCCGGTGGGAGCGGCATAAATGGGCTGCCCCCTGGCGTCCAGCACGAGCAGGAGATGCTCCTGCGGCATGGATAGCGAATATTCGTCAATTTCCACCGGCAGACTGGTGTCGAGGTCATGATCTTCGATCTGAAGATATTTATTCAAGCCGCGTGCCTGATCGACGAGCGCGGATTCGAGATCGGCATACAGGAAGTGCCGCAGCGCCAGCCAAATCGAGCAACTGAACAGGATGAGGCCAAGGCACAAGACGGCGGTGTACCAGAGAGTGAGCCGCTTGCCGATCGAACTGGTCTTCACAGCTCGGGCTCCGCTAGAGAATAGCCGATTCCGCGGACCGTGCGAATGAGCCGCGGCGCACCGGCGACTTCGACTTTGTTACGGAGCAGGCGAATGAAAGCGTCGAGCGTATTCTCCTCGATTTCCGTATCGAAGCCCCAGATCGACTCGACAATGACCGAGCGTGATAACACGCGTCCTTTATGGCGCATCAGCAGCTCGAGCAGGCTGTACTCGCGCGGCGTCAGGAGAATCGAGCGGCCGGCGCGTGTCACTGCCCGCGTGGCTGTATTCAGGCTCAATCCACCGCTTTCCAGGCAAACAGGTTGAGGAATTTCGCCGCGGCGGCTTACCGCTCGCACGCGCGCCAGAAAGACATCGAGCGAGAACGGCTTAGTAAGGTAATCATCGGCGCCGGCGTCGAGCGCTGCCACGATGTCTTGGGAGCGGTCCCGCGCGGTGAGCACGAGTATCGGTGTTTGGATGCGGGCTCGGCGGAGTTGCCGCGCGACTTCAAATCCGTCCATGCCCGGTAGCATAAGGTCGAGTACCAGCAAATCAAAGCGGCCGGTTCGCGCCAGCGCAACGGCCTGTTGCCCGTCGGTCGCGATAGTAACGAGATGGCCTTCTTCGGAAAGCGCTGACCGCAGTAAGTCGGCCATGGCGGCCTCGTCCTCGACTGCGAGAATTTGCATTTGCCGGTTACATCCTAGATGAACTGTCTGAAAAATTCGTGAAAACGCCTTCCGTATGCCCAGGAGCCTTTCATCATTTTTTCAGGTTTTACTGTTTCAATGAATCAGCATTGCATTGGTTCACTCGAACATTCGTGGCGCTGTTGCCTTGGACCTTCCACCTGGCGGCTCAGAGCCTGACCGTCGATCTGGCGGATGCGCTGGCGCGCGCTCAGCAATACGGGGCGCAGATACAAACTGCGGATATTGTAGCCTCGCTGGCGCGGGAAGATCGCGCGCAGGCCAAGGCAGCCACTCTGCCTTCAGTCAACGGCTTTAACCAATTCATCTACACGCAGGGTAACGGGACCACCTCGGGCGTGTTTGTGGCGAACGATGGCGTACACGTCTATAACGAGCAGTTACAGGCGCACGAAGAGCTGCTGGCGCTCGCCCGGCGCGGAGAAGTCCGGCTGGCGGCTGCCGCCGAAGCAGTGGCCCGTGCCAGAGTCGATGTCGCCGCGCGCGGCCTGAAACTCACGGTAGTGCAGGACTATTACGCCATTGCCGCTGCGCAGCGCAGGATCGCGAACGCGCAGAGCAGCCTTGCGGAAGCGCGGCGATTCCTCGATATTACGAGCAAGCAGGAACAAGGCGGCGAAGTGGCTCATGCGGATGTGATTAAGGCGCAGTTGCAGGTGCGGCAGCGCGAGCGCGATGTTCAGGACGGCCAGCTCGCCGTCCAGAAAGCCAAGATTGCGCTGGCGGTTCTGATGTTCCCCGCGCTGCGCGTCGATTACGGCATTGTCGACGACCTCGATCAATTGAAGCTGCTGCCGCCGTTGCCGGAGGCGGCCGCTCAAGCCAGCGTTTATAGTCCGGAAGTACGCGTGGCCCAGGCAGGTGTGACGCAGGCGCGCTTGGGCGTGAGTGTTGCCCGCTATGGCTATCTGCCTTCTCTCGGGCTCGACGTCTTCTACGGCATCAACGCCAATCAGTTCGCCGCGCAAACGAACTATCCAACACCGGAAAGCGGCCGCAGCACGCAGCCGGATTTCCTGGTCCCTTTTCGCCAGAATTTGGGCTACTCCGCGCAGGCGACCTTAAATATTCCGCTGTGGAACTGGCGCGCGACACATAGCAAAGTAAAACAAGCCTCCTATAGAAGGCGTCAGGCCGAGCTGGATTTAAGCGTTGCTCAAAGACAGCTCGAAGCGGATATCTCCTCGTCATACCAGGAGGCGCAAGCGGCTTTTGCCCAGGTAGAATCCCTGCGGTCCTCTTCCGATCTGTCCGCGGAAAGTTTGCGGCTTACATTGCTGCGCTATCAGGCGGGCGAAGCCACCGCACTGGAAGTGGTAGATGCGCAGAGCACCGCGAACTTATCGCGGACCGCCTACGTTGACGGCTTGCTGCGCTATCGCGTGGCGCGTGCCGCTGTCGAGAGCCTGATGGGGGTTTTCTAGTGAAGCCGGTATTGTTCGCCCTCGCCATGCTGGCGCTCCTTTTGGGCTGCTCGAAATCGAAAGAAGACGAAGAGAGCGCGTCGGCCGCCCCGGTGGAAGTAGCTGCCGCAAAACGGGCGCCCATTCGCGCCGTGGTTTCGGCGGAAGCGGTTCTCTACCCTCTCCATCAGGCCAATGTCGTGCCCAAAATCAGCGCGCCTATCGCGCGCTTTCTGGTGCAGCGCGGCGACCATGTACGCGAAGGACAGCTCGTAGCGATTCTCGAAAGTAAAGATCTCGCGGCCGCTGCTCAGGAAAGCAAGGAACTCTATGAACAGGCGGAAGCCGCTTATCAAAACACTGCGGCGGCCGTCATGCCCGACGATCTGATGAAAGCTAAGACGGATGTCGCTTCAGCGCGCCAGGCCATGGAGGCGGCGCAGCGAGCTTACGATAATCGGCAGGCGCTGTTTGCGCAAGGCGCACTGGCGCGGAAGCTGGTGGATGACGCGAATGTCGCGCTGGTGCAGGCGCGCAGCCAATTCGAGACGGCGCAGCAGCATCTGGGATCGCTAGAGAAGATCGGCCGCGTCGAGCAGTTGAAAGGGGCCCAGGCGCAAGCCGCGGCGGCCAAAGCTCACTACGAAAGCGCGGCGGCGCAGTTGGCATACGCCGAAGTGCGCAGTCCGCTGACGGGCGTGGTTTCCGACCGGCCATTGAATATCGGTGAGATGGCGAGCAGCGGCTCAGCCATTGTCTCTATCGTCGATTTGTTACGTATTGTGGCGCGTGCCAGCATACCCGTCGCGCAGGCGGCGGTTGTCCGCCTTGGCAGATCGGCGACGATATCGAGCGGCAGCGTCGTGCTGCCGGGGAAAGTCAGCGTGGTTAGCCCGGCGGTGGACCCCAACACCACGACGGTGCAGGTTTGGGTGGAAGCGCAAAATAGCGGCGAGCGATTGAAGCTCGGATCGACGGTGCAGATCGCGATTGAAGCCGAGGAAATCCCCAATGCGCTGGTAATCCCCGCCAGTGCCCTTCTCCCATCGGATGAAGGCGGCGAAAAGGTGATGGTGGCGGGCGATGACAATCTCGCTCACGAACATGTCGTGAAGGCCGGGATTCGCTCCGGCGATAACGTGCAGATTCTTAGCGGCATCAGCGCCGGAGACCGTGTCATCATTCAGGGCGGCTTGGGCCTCGACGACAAAGCGAAGATCCAAATCGGGCAGGGCGAGAAGTGATTCCGGCGCAGGAGCAAAGCGGCCACTGGACGGGCCGCTTTTTGAAGTCCATTCTCTTTATCACTGTTGCGCTGGCAGCGTTTGGATTGTACCTGGCGTTTAGCATCCCTGTCGCTGTATTTCCTTCCACGAATTTTCCTCGGATTGTGGTCGGCGTCGACAACGGCGTGATGCCGATCGATCAAATGCAGGTCACCATCACCCGTCCGATTGAACAGGTGGTGAATTCGGTCCCTGGTTTGGATCGCGTTCTTTCGATAACCAGCCGTGGCTCCGCGGAAGTCGATCTTTTCTTCAACTGGAGAGTCGACATGTTTCAGACGCTGCAGTACGTGAATGCGGCTATCTCTCGGATACAAACCACTCTGCCGGCGACGGCGACCTGGACCACCAACCGCCTGACATTCGCGGCTTTCCCGATTATGGGCTATAGCATGACCTCGGATACGATTCCGCAAACCACGTTGTGGCAGCTCGCGACTTATACAGTCAAGCCGCAGGTCAATCGTTTGCCGGGTGTTTCCACCGTGGTGGTGCAGGGCGGACAGGAACCGGAATTTCAGATCCAGCCCGATCCTGGGAAGCTCGTGCAATCGCAAATTACCGTGCCGAACATTTTGGACGCGATTGCCAAAAGCAACCTGATCGATTCACCGGGCCTGTTTGAACAGAACCATCAACTGGTTCTCGGTCTGGTAAGCGGCCAGGTGCATACGCCACAAGAAATGGGAGGAATCGTTGTAAAAACGACGCCGTCCGGGTCGCCGATCCGAATACGCGACATCGCTTCGGTCACCCCTTCGGTAAAACCTGTCTATACCGTCGTCACGGCGAATGGCAAGCCGGCCGTCCTGCTGAACATTTACCGGCAGCCTGACAGCAATACAGTTTCCGTCGCGGACGAAGTTCATAGGCGCATCGCGGAACTGCAGCGGACCCTGCCGCAGGGAGTTTCGATTCAGCCGTTCTACGATCAATCCCAACTGGTCAACGATTCGATCAAGAGCGTTCGGGATGCCATCGTGATCGGAATCGTTCTCGCGGCCATCATCCTGTTTTTCTTTCTCCGCGATTTGGGAACATCGGTCGTCGCAGGCCTGGTGATTCCGGCCACGATTACCATAACGTTTATCGTGCTGAGCGCTATTGGGCAAAGCTTCAATTTGATGACCCTTGGCGGATTGGCCGCGGCCGTGGGTCTGGTGATCGATGACGCAATCGTCGTGGTGGAAAATATCGTGCTGCATCGCGATGCCGGCCAAAACCGCCCCGAAGCGATCCGCAGCGCTCTCCGGGAAATTCGAGGGCCGCTGGTCGGCTCGACCGTCACGCCCGTCGTCGTCTTTCTGCCTCTCGTGAGTATTACCGGCGTGACCGGAACTTTTTTTCGAGCGCTTGCGATCACCGTAAGCGTGGCGCTTGCAACCTCGCTCGTGCTCGCGCTTACCTGGACGCCGGCACTGAGTCACTTACTGCTGCGGTCGCGAGGGAAATCCGCCGAAGCTCCCGCCAGCGGCCAGCTCACCCGGTTTTATGAGCGCGCTCTCACGGGCGCCTTGGCTCGTCCTATCGTATTCGCCGTGGTCTGCGTCCTGCTGATCGGCGCATCCTTCGTTTGTTACCGAGCTCTTGGCTCTGATTTGCTTCCGGCAATGGACGAGGGCGGATTCGTGCTCGATTATCTGATGCCCGCCGGCGCCTCGCTGGCGGACACGAACCGAGTCTTGACAGGCGTGGAAAAGATCCTACAG
>Ga0207702_10004565_pt1 | contig 12268 bp, 10 predicted proteins | sample KBSCornC62_FD_184302 | JGI IMG/M metagenome (GOLD analysis project Ga0207702, IMG submission 184302) | Corn rhizosphere microbial communities from Kellogg Biological Station, Michigan, USA - KBS Corn C6-2 (SPAdes) (version 2) | ecosystem: Host-associated > Plants > Roots > Rhizosphere > Soil ...
CTTGCCCACGATGGCTACGTCGCCATAAAAAAAGCGCTTGAGATGACGCCCGAAGCCATCATTGATTTACTCAAGGCCTCCGGCCTGCGAGGCCGCGGCGGAGCCGGCTTTCCGACCGGTATGAAATGGAGTTTCGTCCCGCGCAACACCGGCAAACCTACCTACGTCGTCTGCAATTCCGACGAAAGCGAGCCGGGCACTTGCAAAGACCGCCTGCTGATGCAAAACGATCCGCATCAGCTCATCGAAGGCATGCTCATCGGCGGTTGGACGATCCGTTCGAACAAAGGCTATATCTTTATTCGCGGCGAATATCGTTACCTCATCGAGATTGTCGATCGCGCTCTCGAAGAAGCCTACGCCCATGGTTTTCTGGGCAAAAACATTCTGGGCTCAGGTTGGGATTTTGATCTGTATACGCACACCGGCGCCGGCGCCTACGAATGTGGCGAGGAATCGGCACTGCTCGAATCGCTTGAAGGCAAGCGCGGTGTTCCCCGCTTGAAGCCACCTTTTCCAGCCGTTGTCGGCGCCTTCCAATCTCCCACGATTTTGAACAATACGGAGACGTTTTCTTCGATTCCCGCAATCTTCCGTGGGGGCGCCGAATGGTACGCCGGCCTCGGCTCTCCCAAAAATGGCGGCACGCGGCTCATGTGTGTCTCCGGGCACGTCCATAAACCCGGCGTCTACGAAATGCCCATGGGCTTCCCCCTCATGAGGCTCATCAATGAAGTCTGCGGCGGCGTACGCAATGGCAAAAAACTGAAAGCTGTGATCCCCGGCGGTTCCTCCTCGCCCGTCCTCAAAGCCGACGAGTGCGACGTAGCCCTCGATTTCGATTCGCTGGCAAAAGCCAAGACCATGGCCGGTTCGGGCGGCCTCGTCGTGCTCGATGAAGACACCGACATCGTCGCCGTCGCTCTCCGCACCATCAAGTTCTACGCGCACGAAAGCTGCGGATGGTGCATCCCATGCCGCGAAGGCACCACTTGGCTCAAAAAAGTCCTCACTCGTTTTCACGAGGGCGGCGGCTTACAGAGCGATATCGACCTGATCGGCGAGTTGGCTGCAAACATGTTGGGGCGCACGTTCTGCCCGTTAGGCGATGCCGCGGCAATGCCCACCGGCGCATTCGTCGCTAAATTCCGCGACGAGTTCGAAGCCCGGCTGCAACAAACCCGCGCGGCGAAAAACACGTTGGAGTTGGTCCATGGGTGACCCGGTCAAATTCACGATCGATGGCCGCGAGATCGAAGCGCCCGCCGGTACATTATTAATCAACGCCGCCAAACAAAACGGCATCGCGATCCCCGCATTCTGCTATTACGACGGTCTGTCCTTACAGGCTGCTTGCCGCATGTGTCTGGTCGAGGTTGAAAAGACGCCCAAGCTACAGGTAGCCTGCACGCTCCCGGTCGCTGCCGGCATGGTCGTGCATACGGATTCGGCCCAAGTACGGCAAGCGCGCAAAGGCACCCTCGAATTTCTATTGACCAACCACCCGCTCGATTGTCCGGTCTGCGACAAAGGCGGCGAATGCGAACTGCAGGACATGGTCTTCCGCTACGGGGCGGGGCAGAGCCGTTTCCGTGAAGAGAAAGTTCATGTCGACGAGAAGCAGTGGTCGCCTGTCGTTTTCTATGACGCCCCGCGCTGCATCCTCTGCTACCGCTGCGTGCGGATCTGCGGAGAAGGGCTTGGCGTGAGCGCTCTCGGCGTAGGGAATCGCGGCGTTGCCTCTGAAATCGTTCCCAATCGCGGCGATCATCTCGAATGCGACGAGTGTGGCGCCTGTATCGACATTTGCCCCGTCGGTGCGCTCACTTCCGGAACGTACCGCTACAAAACCCGCCCCTGGGAAATGGAGCATGTCGGCACGATCTGCACGCATTGCTCGAATGGCTGCAAGGCAACTTTGGGTGTTCGCAACGGCGAAATCATTCGCGCCAATAATCGTGACCGCTCCGGAATCAACGACGAATTCTTGTGCGTAAAGGGCCGCTATGCGTTCGATTTCAATCAGAATCCGCAGCGCCTGACTTCGCCTCTGCTGAGAACGGCAGCGGGCGATCTCAAACCTGTATCGTGGGCCGTCGCGCTGGCCACGATTGCCAAGAAATTCAGCGAAGTGCTTGCCAAGCGCGGCCAGTTCGGCATTATCGGGTCGAATCATACCACCAACGAAGAAAATTATCTTCTGCAGAAGTTCGCTCGCCAGACCCTGCATACGTCCAACATCGATCACCATCGCACCGGTGATGTTGTAATGCTGCTCGATGCCCTCCGCGGGCGCGCTAATGCCCTCGCATCCACAGCCGATCTCTCGACCACTAAAGCCGCCCTCATAGTTGATAGCGACATGGCTCAGGAGCACCCGCTGCTCGCTTATCAACTGCGCACGAACTGGCGGTTAAACAAGGCGCATGTCTACGCCGTAACGCCTGGCCCCGTCCGGGAAGATTTGTACGCAACAACGGTACGCGCTCCCCTGGGCAGCGAATTCGAAGCTATTGAAACGTTTCGCGACAAGCTCAAAGCTGAACCCGAGCTCGTCATCCTGTTCGGACCCGCCATCAAAGGCGATGCCATTCGCAGGCTGGTTGCCTTTGGCGATTCTCTCGGCATTCCCGTAAAGTACGTCTGTCTCGTCGATTATTCGAACTCCCGCGGCGCCTGGGACATGGGTGTGCTGCCCGATCTCTTACCCGGTTATCAAAGCGTGGCCGACGGCGGAATGGAATCCGGCTTGAATTACGACGAGATACTAGCCTCGCCAGATCTGAATGTTCTGTGGGTTGTTGGGGCCAATCCGCTCGCCCGTCACCAGCTCGCCGCGCGCGACGCCTTTATCGTCGTGCAGGATCTGTTTCTGACCGAAACCGCGCAGCGCGCCCACGTTGTTCTGCCCGCTTCCTCCGCCTACGAAAAAACCGGCACCGTGACCAATGTGTGTGGAGACGTTCAAAAATTGAATGGCGGAGCCAAAACAATGGGAACCAAGCCCGACCTGGAAATCATTGGGCTGCTGGCCAAAGAAATGCGCTCGGATTGGGGCGTGCCCAAACCCGCCGCTGTATTCCAGGAAATTCGCAGAGTAGTCCGCGGTTACGATTTCCCTCTGGCCGTCATTGAAACCGGCGGAGCTGCCGCCAGTCTTCCGGCGACCGGTGAACTCCAGTTTCATTCTCATCCCGAGTTGACGCGCGGCGCGCAAAACACTCTGTTCACCTCGGGCACCTTAGGCCGATTCTCTGAAAAACTAAACGCGGTCATGGAATCTCCCGGCGAGCTATACCGCGATCCGCACGGCAAAACCGGCGTGCGGGAAGGCAGCGTACAACTCGAAACGGCAAGCGAAAAGAAATGAATTTCTTTATCGTCAGTCTGATCAAAATCGCAATTGTTTTTGCGGTTTTTATGACTACCCTCGCCTATCTCCAATGGGTCGAGCGAAAGGTTCTTGCGCATATTCAATCGCGTACCGGTCCGCTGCGTGTCGGCCCGCATGGCTTGTTGCAGCCGCTCGCTGACGTCTTCAAGCTCCTCACGAAAGAAGATCTCCTGCCGCCGTACGTCAACCGTTTTTTCTACCTGCTGGCACCATTTCTGGCCGTTTCGCTTGCCTTGGTTTCGATTTCCATCATTCCGTTCGGTCCGGAAGTAAACTTCTTCGGAACGCGCACTTTTATGCAAATCTCCGACGTGCGCGTCGGAATCCTGTTCGTCCTGGCTCTCAGCGCGGTGAGCGTCTATGGGATCGCCTTGGCCGGATGGTCGTCCAACAATAAATATTCGCTGCTCGGCGGGCTGCGCAGCAGCGCCCAGATGATCAGCTACGAGCTACCGCTGACGCTCGCTGTCGTCTCACCTCTTCTACTCGCCAATCATTTGAGTTTCCGCGAGATCGCCACTAGCCAGGCGGGCTACTATCTCGGCTTCATTCCCCGCTGGAACATTTTTCAGATGCCGTTTCCGCAAATTTTCGGCTTCATCATCTTCATGATTGCCGGTTTCGCGGAAACGAATCGACTTCCCTTCGATCTTCCCGAAGCCGAAAACGAATTGGTCGCCGGCTTCCATACTGAGTACAGCAGTATGAAATTCGCCTGCTTCTTTATGGCCGAGTACGCCAACATGGTGACCATTACTTGCGTCGCCACGCTCCTGTTCCTCGGCGGCTGGCATCCGCTCTTCCCGGCGCCGTATTCCAATTGGGTTCCGAGCGCCATCGCCCTGTTGGCGGCAATCGTCTTTTTGTTACAGCTCCGCGACCCGGCGCGCAAGCGCGATCGCTTCACATTCCCCGTGTTTGCGCTCGCTGCCCTGGTGGCAGCCGCCTTGTTTGCTATCCCGTTCCTGCAAACCTATCTTGTTCCGCTCTTCTGGTTTTGCGCCAAGGCTGGTTTGCTGCTCTTTACGTACATCTGGGTCCGTGGCACACTGCCGCGCTTCCGTTACGATCAACTCATGCATTTCGCCTGGACGTTCCTCTTTCCTTGCGCTTTGCTCAATTTGCTCGCGACCGCGTTTTGCGTGGCGGTTTTCTAGCATGGATACTTTCCTATTTATTGTTTGCGCGATCGTGGCCGTCGGCTGCGCCGTCAATCTGGTTCTGCAGAAGCATCCCATTTCGAGCGCCCTCTCGCTCATTGGCGTTATGGGCTCCCTCGCCGTTCTCTACCTGCTCCTCGGGGCCGAATTCATCGCTATGGCGCAGATGATTGTCTATGGCGGCGCTGTCATGGTGCTTTTCATCTTCGTCATCATGCTCTTGAACGCCGGAACGGAGAAAACCAGCGCCAAATCGTGGTTTGCTCAAATCGCCGGCTTTCCCCTGCTCTCGGCCTTCGTTGCCTTATTGGCCTTTCTGATCAAGGTCGTGCTGCCTCCGCTGCACCCTGTCGAATTCGGCAGTTGGGTCGGCGGCACCGCCGAAGCTATTGGAATGCTGCTGTTCACCAAATATTTGCTGCCGTTTGAGGTCACCTCCGTTCTGATCCTCATAGCCATCGTGGGCGCCGTGGTTCTCGCCCAAAAGGAGATCGATTGATGGGTCACATCCCCTTGTCTTGGTATCTGATTCTCAGCGCCATCCTCTTTGGCACCGGCATCGCCGGCTTTGTTTACCGGAAAAGCGTCATCACTGTCTTCATGTCCATCGAGCTCATGCTGAATGCGGTCAATCTCAGCTTCGTGGCGTTTTCCTATCAGCTCCAGCGGATCGATGGCCATATCTACTCTTTCTTCGTCATGGTCGTGGCGGCCGCCGAAGCCGCCGTCGGACTCGCCATCATTTTGACCGTCTTCAAAAATCGCGGCACGCTGCAAATCGACGAAGTCGATTCCATGAAGCTCTGACCCATCGATCATGAACCTCTGGCTCATCCCCTTTTTTCCCTTCGCCGGTTTTGTATTAAACGGACTGCTTGGCAAACGGCTCTCGAAATCCATCGTCAGCCTGATCGCCGTCGGCTCCGTTGCCGCCTCCTTTGCCTTCGTGCTGGCCGTCCTCGGCAAAGTGTATCCGCTGAACGTTCCGTTCTCCGATCATTACTTCACCTGGATACAAAGCGGCTCACTGAGTATTGGCTGCGACTTCGTTATCGACCGTCTCACCGCCGTCATGCTGCTGGTGATCACCGGCGTGGGCCTGCTGATTCACATTTACTCCATCGGCTACATGGCGCATGAGGAAGGGTACTCGCGATTCTTTACCTTCCTGAATCTGTTCATGTTCTTCATGCTGGTTCTGGTGCTCGCCGCGAATCTTCTGTTGATGTTCGTCGGCTGGGAGGGCGTCGGGCTCTGCAGCTATTTGCTCGTCAGTTTCTATTTCAAAGAAAAATTTGCTGCCGATGCCGGCAACAAAGCGTTCATCGTAAACCGCGTGGGCGACTTTGGCTTCTCCCTCGCCATTTTCCTCACTTTCATTTTGTTTGGAACCCTCGATTTCGGACACATCTCAAGCACCGTGGCCGGAATGCCGGTGGAAACCTCGGCCCACATGCTCACCGCGATCACGCTGCTCTTGTTCGTGGGCGCGGCCGGCAAATCCGCCCAGTTTCCTTTGTATGTCTGGCTTCCGGACGCCATGGCCGGTCCCACTCCGGTCTCTGCTCTGATCCATGCCGCGACCATGGTGACCGCCGGCGTCTACATGGTCGCCCGCCTATCGTTCCTCTACGATCACGCACCACTGGCGATGCACGTGGTCGCTCTCGTTGGGCTTTTCACAGCCATCTTCGCCGCTACCATTGGCCTCGTCCAGAACGACATCAAGAAGGTCTTCGCGTACTCGACCGTTTCCCAACTCGGTTATATGTTCCTGGGCCTCGGCGTGGGCGCGTATTCGGCCGGCATTTTTCATTTGATGACGCATGCCTTCTTCAAGGCTCTCCTGTTCCTCGGTGCGGGCAGCGTCATTCACGGTCTTGCGGGCGAGCAGGATTTACGCCACATGGGCGGGCTGCGCAAAGCCATGCCCATCACATTCATTACGCTCGGCATCGCCAGTCTCGCGATCTGCGGCTTTCCCGGCTTCTCCGGGTTCTTCAGCAAAGACGCCATTCTCTCCGCCGTCTACGAGCGTTCGCCGTGGATGTTTTGGGTTGGCGCGTTCACCGCCGGCCTTACCGCCTTCTATGTGTTCCGCGCCTTTTTCCTGGCCTTCTTCGGAAAATATCGGGGCCACCATCACCCACACGAATCGCCGCTGGACATGACCGTTCCTTTGAGTGTGCTGGCGCTGCTTTCGCTCGTCGGAGGTTTTTTGAGTGTCCCCACCTGGCTCTCTGGTATCTATCCGCTCGGCGAAGAACGAACGTTTCCCATGGTCGTCTCCGCGCTGTTCGGCATTCTCGGCATTTGTATTGCCGCTTGGTTCTATCTCATTCGCCCGTCCATGGCCGAATCCATGAAGGCCAGCGCCGGACCTGTCTACACGCTGCTCGAGAACAAATACTATGTCGACGAGCTCTATACCGAAACGATTGTGAAGCCCGTCATAGGTGTTTCCCGTTCGTTGCTGTGGCGCGGCGTAGATGAAGGATTCATCGATACCGGTCTGGTAACCGGCATCGCCCGTGTCGTGCGCGGGTGGGGCTCTCTATTCCGGCAATGGCAATCCGGCAGCATTCGCAATTACGCCACGTGGATATTGGCCGGCTCGCTTCTGGTAATTTTTGTGCTCGGCTTATTCGGAGACGCGCGATGACATTAGCCATCGTCTTGTTTCTGCCGCTTGCCGGTTGCATCCTCGCCGCCGTCGCGCCCCGGAACTCCAAAGCGCCTCTTTATACCGCCTTCGCTGCAAGTATTGCGGCGTTCCTGGTCTCACTTGGCCTGATCGCTCCGTCGTTCGGACAAGGCGCCCGTTTTACTTCCGTGATCGATTGGCCCTGGATCGATGGACTCGGTTTCCAGGTCCGCTTTCATTTGGGCGTCGACGGTATCAGTCTCTGGCTGATCCTGCTGACTACTTTGCTCATACCCATCTCTGTCTGGATGGCTGGACGCATGATCGCCGACCGCCAAAAAGATTTTTGCGCGCTCCTGCTGCTGTTCGAATTCGGTTTGATCGGCGTCTTTTCCGCTCTTGACCTGTTCGTCTTCTACGTCTTCTGGGAAGTGGCCCTCGTGCCCATGTATCTGCTGGTCGGATCGTGGGGCGGCGCGCGCCGTGGTCCCGTCGCGGTCAAATTCTTCGTCTACACCATGCTCGGCTCTGTGCTGATGCTCGCCTCCATCCTCTATCTGCACAGCCGCACCGGTTCTTTCGATTACGTCGATATCCTTAACGCCTTCTCCTCAGGCCGCATTGCATTGAGCGAGCCCCAGCAATTAGGGCTGTTTTTAGGCTTCTTTGCCGCCTTCGCTGTGAAGGTTCCAATCTTTCCGCTGCATACCTGGCTACCGGATACTTATACCGAAGCGCCTATGCCGGCCACGTTTTTGCTGGCCGCTGTCATGTCGAAAATGGGCACTTACGGGCTGCTCCGTTACTCGCTGAGCCTCGCGCCCGGCGGTGCGCAGCGTTGCGCGTCCTGGATCGCGGTCCTGGCCATTATCGGAATCCTCTATGGAGCATTGCTGGCCTTGGTCCAGCCCAACATCAAGCGCCTGATCGCCTACTCCTCGTTGAGCCACTTGGGATTCGTTGTTCTCGGAATCTTTACCTTCAAACAGCAGGGCGCCGACGGCGCCGTGTACCAGATGCTTGCTCATGGCGTTTCCACGGGCGCACTCTTTCTGCTTGCCGGTTTCCTCGAGCACCGCGGCCAATCGCTCGAAATTTCGGACTTCGGCGGTTTGGCGGCTCGGGCGCCGCGCCTGGCTGCGGTATTTTCCATCACTCTATTTGCGAGCATCGGGCTGCCTACACTTTGCAATTTCGTGGGCGAATTTCTAATTCTCCAGGGCGCCGCACTGACAAAATTCTCCTGGGCCGCCTGGGCCGCCATCGGCGTCATTCTTTCCGCCGCCTACATGCTCTGGATGTACCAGCGCACATTTTTCGGGAAGCCGAATGAGCGTCTCTCCGGCTTCATCGATTTGGCCGGCCGTGACTGGCTTCCCTTGCTGCCGCTTCTGGCCCTGATGATCTGGCTCGGCTGCTATACGCAGACTTTTATGCAGCCTATCTCCGCATCCACCTCGCATCTGCTGGAGCAGACCACGATGAACGATCAATATCGCGTTTCGCTGCGCTTCCCCTTCTGACATGCTTCCTGCCGCATCCGACTATCTCCGCTTTCTGCCCGAAATTCTGTTGACCGCGTTCGGCATCGCCGCCATGATGCTGGAGGCCGTAGCGCGCGGCAAGCGAACCTGGTTGGGTGTTCTCTCGCTCATCGGAATTGCCGCCGCGTTTCTCACGAATTTCTACTCCTACACGAATCAAGGCGCGGCGTTCCAGAACATGCTCATCGTCGATGGGTACGCCGTGTTTTTCCGTGGCCTCGTTCTGGTGGCCGGCTTCCTCTGCGTTCTCGCTTCGCTGAGTTATTTGGACCGCGAAGGCGCGCAATCCGGCGAATATTATGCACTCATTCTCTTCTCGCTCGTAGGCCAATGCATACTCGCCACCGCCGGCGACCTCATCATGGTCTTCATTGGCCTCGAAATTTCTTCCATTGCCACCTATATCCTCGCTGGCTTCCTGCGCGACGATCGCCGAAACAGCGAAGCCGCTCTGAAATACTTCCTGCTCGGATCGTTTGCCACCGCGTTTCTGCTCTACGGCATCGCCTGGATTTACGGCCTTACCGGCGTGACCAATCTCGCGCAAATCCAGCAGATCCTCCAGCAGCAGCCGCGCCCCAGCGTGATCGCAGCGCTTGCCGCCGCATTGATCTTCGTCGGTCTCGGCTTCAAAGTTTCCATCGCGCCCTTTCAAATGTGGGCGCCTGATGTGTATCAGGGCGCGGCCGCGCCGGTGAGTGCGTTCCTTTCCGCCGCTCCCAAAGCCGCCGCTTTCGCCGTCTTCTTTCGCATCTTCATGACGTCCTTCCGGCCAATGAACGATCGCTGGAGCTATCTGGTCTGGGGCTGCGCTCTGGCAACCATGCTGGTCGGCAATCTGGCCGCTCTCGTGCAAACCAACGTTAAGCGCCTGCTCGGCTATAGCTCCATCGCGCATGCCGGCTACGTGCTCGTGGCGTTGGCGTCGGCCTCGAGCATCGGCGTATCCGCCGCGATGTTTTATTTGGCCGCCTATGCGCTCATGAATATCGGCGCGTTCGCGGTAATCAGCCATGTTGCGGCGCGCAACGAAAAGCATGTCCGCATCGAAGATCTAGCCGGCCTCGGCCGCCGTGATCCGTTACTCGCCGGCCTGCTGGCGCTCTTTGTCTTCTCTCTGATCGGTGTTCCGCTCACCGGCGGCTTCTTCGGCAAGTTCTACGTATTCCAAGCGGCGCTCGGCTCGCATCTTATATGGCTTACCGTCCTCGGCCTAGTCAACAGCGCAATCGCCGCCTACTACTATCTGAAAATCATCGTTGCGGTGTACATGCACGAGCCCAGCGCCGCCACTACCGAACTGGCGCCCGCGCCTGGCACGCTGCGCATCGCCATCTGGGCCAGCGCTGCCGGCGTCCTTTTGCTCGGCATCTTCCCTTCGGCCCTGCTCTCTGTTATCTCTTTCTCCGCCTCAGTCTTCCGCTAAGCGCTCCCTGCCTGCTCAAAAATACTCAACCAACTCTCGTATTCGCTGAATCACCAACAGCCGCGGATGACTCTCCGGCAACTGCTCACGTTCCAGATTCCAGGTTCGCGGATGCGGAACATACACCGCCCGTAATCCCGCCGCTAGCGCCGGGTTGATGTCGGACTTGGGCGAATTGCCAATCATCCAGGTTCTCTCGTGCGAGAGGCCCCGCTCTGCCGCCAGTTGTTCATACGCCGCCTGGTCTTTCTCTTTCACGATCGCCGCATGGCGAAAATAGCGCTCCAAGCCGGACCGTTCGATTTTCAAACGCTGTTCTTCCGGATCGCCTTTGGTAAATACCGTAAGATCGTGGCGCGCCGACAACTCCGCCACAGTCTCCTCCACGCCCTCGATCAGCGCAATCGGCTTTTCGAGAATCGCGTGCGCGAACTCCGCCACCGCCGCGAGGTCTGCATCCCCGATATCTCGCTCGGCCAACCGCCGCAGACACTCGCCCAGATTACGCGCGAAATTCTGGCAGCCATACCCATGAATCTTCGCATTCACTCTTTCGATTTCATCCAGCACTGCGCGAATTTCCGCCGGCGAGAGCGAAGAATGCGCCAGATATTCGCAGAACTGATCGAAAGCCGTCTCGAAGTAAATATTGTTTTCCCAAAGCGTGTCGTCCGCGTCGAGAATTAAAAACTGCCGCTCCATCCGGCGCGTTTATAACTCCACCTTAGGATGCCCATTCAGGGGTGCCACCCGCCGGGCGAACGCAATTCGCTCCCGCTGCTCGATATAACCCGGCACAATCTGGATCAGATACTGCAGCCGTTCTATTTCCGAGCGCAGCGCCAGCACCGTCTGCCGCTTATCCAAATCCTCGATCAATTGTGCAAGCTGAAAGCTGATGCGCGTCCGCTCGAATTTCGGCTCCGTCGCCACACCCTCTTCGAGGCTCGCCAGTTGACGGTACGCGGAGCTCGCCTTTTGCCGAAGCTCCGGCGGCACTTCCGATGCATCGTCGTCGTTAAAATATTGAACCTCGGCGCGCAGGTAGGTTTTCTCTTGATCCAAAGACGTGATCCGGAAACGGCGCTGGCCTATCGCCATCAGGTCCAGCCGGCCATCTTCGTAGCGGCGCGTCACTTCCTCCACGATCGCCGTGCAGCCGATATTCGCAATGCCCTGTTCCTTCGCCAGCACTACTCCAAATTCAGAATGGCCCGAAATTGCCTCCGCCATCATTTCCTTGTAGCGATCTTCGAAAATGTGCAGCGGCAGTGGCATACTCGGCACCAGAACGAGCGAAAGCGGGAAGAGCGGCAATAAGTCCGTTGCCATGTCTTCATTATCCGCGCCTCGCTATACTGGTTTCCGATCCACACGAAATGAGTGTCCACCGAAAGTCCGTACCGGGCCTCTATCTTGTGGGTTTCATGGCCAGCGGGAAAACCACCCTCGGCCGCACGCTTGCCCGGAAGATCGGCTGGCCCTTCATTGATATCGATAGCGAGATCGAAGCTCGCGAGAGCCGCACCATCGCGCAGATTTTTTCAGAACACGGGGAATGGCATTTCCGCAGCATAGAAACGGAAGTAATTCGTCATCGCATCGCGCAAATCGAAGCGGGCGAGCCGGCAATCGTGGCTTTGGGTGGAGGCGCTTTCGTGCAGCCGGCCAATCGTGCGCTCATCGAAGCGAGCGGGGGCATCTCTGTCTGGCTCGATTGCCCGCTCGATCTAATTCGAAAACGTCTCGGAGATGATTCCACTCGCCCGCTCGCCGCTGATCGCAACGGCCTCGAAATGCTGTTTGCCGAACGGCGCTCCTCCTACACGCTCGCCAACCACCGCATCGAAGTAGACAGCGACGATCCATCTGCTGCCGTAGAACGCATCCTGACCCTGGCCATCCTTCCACATGCGTAAGCAGCCGGCTTCGACCCTCCGCCGCGATGCGAAGATGATATTCCAAGCCGCGCTGGACGCCGCGCACGCTGGTAACGCCGTGCGCGCGCATCTTTCTCTTTCAGGCGGCACACTCAAGGCCGGCCCTCACCGTCTCCCGCTGCAAGCTTTCGATCGCATCTTCCTGATCAGCATCGGCAAA
>Ga0207702_10004573_pt1 | contig 12260 bp, 11 predicted proteins | sample KBSCornC62_FD_184302 | JGI IMG/M metagenome (GOLD analysis project Ga0207702, IMG submission 184302) | Corn rhizosphere microbial communities from Kellogg Biological Station, Michigan, USA - KBS Corn C6-2 (SPAdes) (version 2) | ecosystem: Host-associated > Plants > Roots > Rhizosphere > Soil ...
GATTTTCTCTTTTTCGGCGTAGCTTTCGTTTCTTCTCCGTAAAGCCGGACTTTCAACACCGCCGCTTGCGAATAATTTGTCGGCAATTCCCGGTTGATTAAAAGGCCTTCCGCGACGACCTTTGGTCATGGCCGAGTCATGCAAGACCTCTTCACCGGCAAACCGACCTGTATCCGCGGCCGAGAACTCCCATCCGTCGGCGAGCGCGCCGCTCTTCAGGACAATCACGAGCGACGATTGGAAGCGCTCGCTCGCCTCAGCTCGGCAGCGTCGCGCGTCGGCCTCGGAACGGATCCGGACGACGATCTCGTCCTCTGGGCCGAAGACGAACTAAGTCTGCTACGGTCGGCAGATGATTTATGGGCGGAGTTGGCCACCGCTATTCACGAATTCCGCGAACTGACTCCGATCGTTCCTCTCGACGTTTTCGGCTTTGCGACTGAGACCGAGGACGTTTTCGGTGAACCCAACCCAAAGCTTCGGCCGATCGGCGGCGGGGTCGAAGCTTGGGCTTTCGCAGCGGAGGATGCTTCCGTTTATAAATTTTATCTGCCGCGTGAAGGCCGAGTTGGAGGCAGTTTTTCGTTCCGGCGCGGCGAGGATGTTGTCATCGAAGCCGACGCGAGTTTGGGCTGCTACCGCGACCTGTTCGAAAAATTGCTTCTGATCAACGTGCTTGAGGGCATGCCGACGGAAGTGATCGGCGTCTCGCCTGAGGGGGTTGTCATTGCCAAGCAAACGCTCGGCAATCGCATCCCCGAAGGTAACGATGTGACGCCACTGCTTCCCAAATCGTTGATTGGAATTCCCACGCGTTTTTTGCGCGCACACCGCGACCACCCCCGACTCCTTTTTGCGCGAGGAAAAACGTGGTTTGTCGCTGACACGCATGAGCGTAATCTGGCCTTCGATCGCGAGGGAATCGTTCGGCCGATTGATCTATTAGCTGCGCCCTGGCCGCATCATTTATCCCTGAAAGACGATCTGCTAGCCGACTGGCTCGAGCGCGCAAAGTTGGATCCGAAAGCACCATTATTAAGGCAGATGAGCGATGACGAGTTGTAGGAGCGCCTCTTTGCTAGAAGTGCACGCCCCGTCGGAAGTTTCTTTCTTGGAATCGATCAGGCGTAAGATCGCGATTCGCTCTCAGCAGCCGAAGCCCTGGGAGCGCGGACATTCTTGTCCGCATCCATTAGCAAGAGCCGAAGGCTCACACTTTTTGGATTGGCTGGTATTTTTCGAGGAGGGAAGTGCGTCGCCTACGGCCACGGGGAGGTGCGGACAAGAATGTCCGCGCTCCCGGGAGAGGAACGGTATGCCAAGCCGCAGGCGCGTAACAGGCGTTCCAGTTTAGTTCGGCGCGCGAATTTCCTAGATCAGGCGTAAGGCCGCGATTCGCTCTCAGCAGCCGAAGCGCTAGGAGCGCGGACATTCTTGTCCGCATCCCATTAAGAGCCGAAGGCTCACACTTTTTGGATTGGCTGGGTATTTTTCGAGGAGGGAAGTGCGCGGCCTGCGGCCATGTAGAGGTGCGGACAAGAATGTCCGCGCTCCCGGGGAGAGGAACCGTATGCTAAGCCGTGTGGGCGTAACCCGCGTTTTATTTGCGGTCCGGCGGACGAAGAGGCGCTCCCACGAGGTGACTTTCTGCTAAGTCGGCTGCGTCATTTCTTCTAACGTGCCAAGATACGCCAAGGCCTGTGCGCGCGTCTCGCCACACATGTCCTGCGACGGCCGGAGGGAGGCGCAGAACGCCGGCCTTTCCGGCTTGCCGAACAATTCGCACCGATAGTCTGGCAGCAGATGAACACAGGGAATTCCCGCCGGTTTGCCGTGAGGCATTCCAGGCAGCGCGGTTGTAATGCTAGGAGCAATACAACACGCGCCACATTGGGACCGGCAGTTCATCGGATTCTTTCCCACGCCTTAGAATAACGCATTCGCGACCACTCCGACCGCTGTGATCGGGCCTTGGTCTGCCATGCCGTCGACGGCACGGTCCACCTTCCGAAGCGTCGATTGCGCATCTTTGACCAAAGCGTCACTGGTGATCAACTGACCAAAGCTGCTGTTCGGGTTGTTCATCTTGTCGGAAACCTCGCGCAGATTTTTCGCGACAATTTTCAAATTCGCGCCGGTTTCTTCGTCGTAAAGCAAGGTGCCCACGGCGCCTTTGCCGCTTTTGATTTGGTCGATGATCCCCTGCGTGTCGGTGACAAAGAGCTTTGCTTGATCGGCGGCGCTGCGGATTTCGGCCATCGTCGATCGTAGATCGTTGTAAGCGGAAGGATCATTCACGAGCTTGCCCAGCGTGCCTTCTCCGCTGCGGATTTTGCCGGTGATGTCTTGAAGATTTTCCATTGTCACAGAAACCTTCGCCGAATTCTCCGTCACGAGTTTATCCAGCTTTTGAAAGAGACCGCCTTGACCGTCAGGTCCTGGCCCCAGAGCCTGGCCCACCTGCGAAAGCGTGCCCTTGAGGTCTTGGCCGAGGCTGCCGAGATCGGACATGATCTGGTTAATATCTGCCGACTCGCGCGTGTGCACCGTGCCGTTTTCCGCGACCGTGCCATTTTCCGGATGACCGAGGTCGAAGGCGATGTAGTTGGTGCCGAGCAAACCGGCCATCGCGATCGAGCCCGTGGCATCGTTGGCAATTTTGTACGGCGCATTAATGCGCAAAACGGCTTCGGCGCGCGCGCCGCTCAGACGTGTGGCTTCGACCGAGCCGATTTTTACGCCGGCCATACGCACATCGTCCCCCGGCTTCAGTTCCTTCACTGAACTGAAGGGGGCGACCACGGTGTAGCCTTTGCCTTTTTCGAAGCCGCCATTGTGCAGCGCTTCGAACGTAACCCAGATCAGGGCCACGCCGATGAGAAAAAATAGGCCGACGCGGGCCGTCATTTGGTTATGGTTCATGTTGCCTCCAGTTTTAAATAGCGGGGATTTTTCAGATCGATTTTCGGATTCATGAAATCGACGATTGCGGGATCGCGATTTTGCTTCAGCTCGTCGGGTGTCCCGACAAAGAGCAGTTGCCCTTTCATCAAGATCGCCACGCGGTCGGCGATCGTGAGCGCGAGATCCCGGTCGTGTGAAACGACGACGCTGGTCACGCGAAATTCGTTTTTGAGCGTCGCGATGATTTCGGTGATGGTCGCGGACATCACCGGATCGAGTTCGGACGTTGGCTCATCGTAGAGCAAAAGTTGAGGCTCCATCACCAGCGCCCGCGCAATCGCGACGCGTTTTTTCATTCCGCCAGAGAGTTCGGAGGGGTATTTCCGCGTCGCATTTTCGAGTGAGAGGATTTTCAGCGCGCGCTGCACACGGCTGCGAATTTCATTTCGGTCACAGAGACGATGCTCGAGCGGATAGAGCGCGAGATTGTCGTAAACTGTGAGCGAGTTGAAGAGCGCGCCGGCTTGAAACACGAGCGCTAGCGCGAAGCGATCACGTGTGTCGGGTACAGCGGGATCATGTGAATCAATTCGCACAGTCCCGCTGGTGGGCAAATCGAGTCCGGCGATTTGCCGGAGCAGCACGCTCTTGCCCGAGCCACTCGGTCCCATGATCACGAATATTTCGCCAGGCTTGATCGCGAGCGAAACGTCGCGAAGGACCGACTGTTGGCCGAAGTTTTTCGAGAGGTTCGCGACCTCCACGCCGACCGGGTTCTTTTCGCTGCCAGTGCGCTCATGGATGATTTGCTTTTTCATGACTGGGCGCGGGTGATGAAGTAATCGAGCACGAGGATAGTCACGAGGGAGAACACCACGGATCGCGTCACGGCGAAGCCGATCTCCCGCGGGCCTCCGCGAGTTCGGAGGCCGGTGTTGCAAGCGATGAGGATGATGCAAAAGCCAAAGATTTCGGACTTCACCAGACCGTCGATCATTTTGCCAACGGTCAGAAAATGCTTCATGCTCTGAAAATATTGCTCCGGCTCGATGCTGATGAAGCCCACGTAGCGGCAAACCACCGCCCCGCCGAGCCAGCCGATAACGATACCGATGATAGTGAGCACAGGCATGTAGAGCAAAACGGCCAGCAGCCGCGGCAATACGAGGAAGCGTTCCGGCGGAATGTTCATCGTCACGAGCGCGTCAACCTCTTGGTAAACCTTCATCGACGCGAGTTCGGCTGTGATGGCCGAAGCGACGCGGCCCGCGAGCAGAATTGAGACCATGACCGGACCGAGTTCGCGCACGAGGGATTCGCCGACCAGCGTGCCGATCAGTTCCTTTGCACCGAACTCCCGCAGACTGATTCCCGCCTGCAAGGCGAGGACGGCACCAATAAAGAAACTCAGAATCGAAATAATCGGCAGCGATGCGTAGCCGCCGAAGAACGCTTGTTCGACCATCCGTTTGAGGATACGTGGAGCGCTAGGAAGCGAGGCGAAGGCGCGGATGGCCAACAGGACGGCGCTGCCAAAGGCGTCGAGGATGGCGTTGATCTTTTTCATGGTGCGGTGGCGTCCGGTGCCGGGGAAGCCGCGCGGCGCGGCAATTGAAAATCGAAAAACGAAAACCTCCAGCGCGCGCGGCCAGCAGAGTCGGACTCGCATTGGAACGCGATCACCCCGTTCCCGAGCGTGTAACGGCGCGTGGCACCGGCAGCGACGCGACCGAAGAGAGGGCCCAGATGGAACTCGCGCGTTTGTGAGGTGTGGCGGTAAGTCACGAAATTCCAGAACGCGCTTTGCGCCGTGTCGCCGGGTGCGTATTGGTTAAATCGATACAACGCAAAAAATGCCGAATAGCTTAACCGCATCGCATTGTTGGTTGGGAAAAACACCTCGAGCGGGCTGATCGCTTGAAACTGACGGCGGCCGGCCCCATTGTCCCAAAGCGTAAAGAGCGGCCAGAGGTTGGTGCGATGGGCGGAGGGCAAAGACGGGTTGTTCGCGCTGCGCTGTTCGTGATCGTTGAAAAGGAAATAGAGGAACTGGCGTTTTTCATGCACGAGCGCGCCGTCGGTGAAATGCTGCTCCCGCCAAAACGGCCAGAGCATCCAAGTCGTATTCACGCCTTTGACGACAGAGTGTGTGTAGAATGGCCCCCAGCGATTGACGAAGCGGTCATCGCCTCTTCCTTGCACCCAGAAGGGCCAGAAGTAGTTCGTCTGGTGATAGCGGTATGGACCGACTCGATCGGTGTATCCAAAAAACGGCCAAAAGAACGTTTCGCTGTGCGACTCGGCATCGCGCGAAAACGCGTAAAACGGCAGGAAGCCCGCCTTCACGTCCGGCTGCGCGGCCCAAAGTTGATTTTCCGAGCGATAGATCAACGGCCAAAGATAGAATTGTCGCCGATACGCGTTCGTTTTCGCGCGATAGCCCGCGATGGGCCAGAATTCAAACCCGTGATTCCCTTCGCCCTGGAGGACGCGGATAAATGGGAATGGAACTGTGGTCGTCACAACGCGATTTTTCTCCCAGTGCGCGTAGAGCGGAAACAGTGTCCAACTCAGCCGGTCCATGCCAAAGCGATTGTGCACGGTCCCTGCAATCGGGAGCACGGCGCGATACGACGTCTCGGGCGAGCCGGTTTGGACCGAGAAATAAAACGGCCAAATATCGAAAGATTCTAAAGACGGGTTTCGTTGCGCGGCGGCGGGATGAGTGGCTTCGGAGCGCTGAGCGATTTCTCGACGCACGTCATGGATAATCAGTTCGAAGAGACTCCAGCGGTAACCGTCGCGCATCGCTTGGTAGCTGAAAAGCGGATACAGACCATATGCTGAAACGAGCTGACCGCTCGCATCGTGCGTGGCGACGTAGAACGGGCGAAAACCATCGGCCTCGATCGCGACATTTTCTGTTCCACTTGCGACTGGCTGGGAAAAGAAGAACGGCCCGATGCGATCCCGAGACGAAAGGGCGCTCGATTGACTGGGTTGATCAACCAAGACTGGCCAATCATTGCGCACCGCTCCCGGCTGCGCAGCGGCAGTGGCGGCCGAGATGGCCAGCACGATAAATGGAGCTACCCCACGCATAGTTTGTTGATCAGAAACGGGCACGATCGAGCGCGACGACAGCCTGGGGAAAGTCGGAACCCCGAGCTGGAACGTCGATCAATTAGGAGCCTAACTGATCTGCAAGCAGGGCTGGGGCAAACACTAAATAAAGACGAAGGAGCACAGCGCGGCGAGTTGGATTGATCGTGCTGACCCGCGTGAGCCGCGGTCGCCCTGAATCAGACGAGCTGCGTCTGGCCGGGTTCCAACACAATGAAGTCCACCGCACTGCCTGTCGGCTCCGCAGCCAACGCTGCGTTCAGCGCTTCCACCGGTGCCTCGCGTGATTCGTCGGTCAATTGAAACGTGCCCCAGTGCATTCCGATGCTGAGGCCAGCATCGAGCTGGCGATGAATGGCAACGGCTTCGGCCGGATTGCAATGTTGGCTGCGCATGAACCACCGAGGTTCGTAGGCGCCGATTGGCACGAGAGCGACATCCGGGGCGCCCAACCGCTCGCGGATGTCGCGGAAAAGGGTGGGGTTAAAGCCAGTATCGCCGACGAAGTGCAAGGTGTGTTGTCCAAGGCGCAGGAAAAAACCGCCCCAGAGCCGCCCGCAACGTGCGCCGCTGAGCCGATTGCTCCAGTGTTGCGAGGGCGTGAGGGTGACATCGCCGTCGGCGCCGACGATGTGTTTTTCCCACCAATCGAGTTCGATGATTTTTTCGAATCCAGCGCGCTGCATCAGGCCGGCGTTCGCGAGCGGAACGATCGCAATGGGTTGGTCGCGCTGCGCAATGCGCTTCAACGTGGAGATATCGCAGTGGTCGTAGTGATCATGGCTAACGAGTACGGCGTCGATTTTCGGCAGAGCGTCGAAGGCGATTCCGGGGGCGTGAACCCGGCGAGGTCCGAGCAGGTTGAATGGGCCCACTTTTTCGCTGTAAACCGGATCGATCAGCAACGTGCTCTGTGCGGTGCGCAAAAGAAAGGAGGCGTGGTTGATCCACGTAATCGCCAATGCGCCTTGTGGAACCGCGGGCAAAGTTTGTGGGGCGATTTCAACGTGCTTCGGCCACGTTGCCGGTTCGCGCGTGCGCCGCCACTTGATCAAGTCGCCGAGCGTAGAAAGAGCCGGTGCGCCCGGCAGAAAAAAGCGTCGGCCATCACAATGATCGGATTTGGTCACGGCGCGCACTTTTAGAGGCTATTGAACAGAGGCAATGGTGGAGTTCACTCGAACTTGCATCGCAAGGGAAGCATCGCTGAGGTGAGCGGAATTAACGTGCGAGTTTGCCAACAAAATTCTGTTTATGCGAATCAGCGGCGGTGAGGCGCGAGGGATCCCATTGCGCGTGCCGAAAGGCGATGCGGTGCGGCCGGCGACGGATGGAATGCGCCAGGCGGTTTTCTCCAGCATTGCGGCGCGCGTGCCAGGCGCGGTGTTTCTGGATTTGTTTGCCGGCAGCGGTGCGTATGGACTGGAGGCGTTGAGCCGTGGAGCGGGACGGGGCTATTTCGTCGAGAAGAGCAATCAGGCAATCCAGTGCCTCCGGCAAAACTTGCTGGCCGTGTGCAAGAGCGTGCGACGCGGCGAGGCTGACTTCGGCATCTCCGCCGCCGACGTATTGAGTTGGGCACTACCGCGCGAGGCGCCCGCCCCGGATCTCGTTTTCGTCGATCCGCCGTATCCGATTATCCAGGACATCACCCCGCGCCTCTTCGCGCGTTTGGACGAGATGTTGTTGGAAAAGAAGGATCCCGTCGTTGCTTTCGAAATGCCCGGCGAGATGGAGATCGCACCCGCAGGCTGGACCGCGATGAAGCGCCTAGGGAAAGGCGTTCGCCAGCCTTCGGTGGTGTTTTTCCGCAAGTCTTCATCGCTCTAGGTTTCTCCCGGGAAAACTTTTAATCCGTAGAGCCGCGTTCGTCAGAGCGCGGGCGTTTGACGTTGCAGCGTGCAAGGCCCGCGTTCTCACGAATGCGGCTACGCGCGGAGCAGGAGGTCGCCTCAAATGAATCCGAATCCCGCTTTCACGATCGCAAGGCTGGCGACGACCGCTGTCTCGGTGCGCAGGACCCGTTGACCAAGATGGGCTAGAACGAAGCCGTGCGAGCGCAGCAAGTTTCGCTCCTCCTGAGTCCAGCCGCGTTCGCCGCCGATCGCGAGCAGGAGAGGAGTATCGGGGATTTTTTTGGCGTCAGGGGAAAGTGAATGCGCGAGCAATGGCGTCGTTGCTTCGTAGTTATCGAGCGCGACGCGGTTGACTTCGGCCTTCGCGCCGATGCCACGGAAAAGAGCGGACTTTTGTTCGAGTGCTCCAACGAGGGTTTGATCCCAGCGAACACTGGGCAGTTGAGTGGCGAAGGCTTGCTCGGCGCCGGCGATGAGATGGCGCCGCCACTCCCTCGTGCTCCACAGCGTGCTCTGCGCGTAGGATGGTTCGCTTCGGTCTGTTCGTACGAAAGAAATTTCCGCCAGGCCGAGCGTGGTCGCGTCCTGGAGAATTTTTCGCGCGGTTTGCGGACGACAAAGACCGACCAAAAGGTGAATGGGATCGAGCGGGGGCGGGGGTAACGACCAGGTGAAGCCCAGGTGTAGTCCGGTCGCGGTCAGCTCCAAAAGCTGGGCCTTCCCGCGTGGCCCATCGATCAGGCCGACGTCGCACGAATCACCGATTTGACGATGCAGCACGTCGAGCATGTGCACCGCGCGCGGGTCGCTGCGCGCGAGCGGCTGGTGGACTTCAGATGGCTCGAAGAGGATGAGATTCAAACACCTTCACCTCTGGTTGAGGACGTTCCGAGGGCCAAGCCGTTTCCCTTCCGTACCGGCCCGCGCAGAACGAAAAGTGTTTCGGCGCGGGAGCGAGCCAGTCGATTTAAGCGGCGAGGATCTGGTTGATCTTAGCTAATTCGTCCGAGCTGAACTCGAGGTTTTTAACCGCAGCGAGATTTTCCTCAATTTGGCTGGCGCGGCTCGCGCCGATGAGAGCCGTGGTCACGCCCGGAGTGTGTAAGACCCAGGCGAGTGCCATTTGGGCGAGTGATTGGCCGCGGCCCTGGGCAAGCGTGTTCAGTTGGCGAATTTTGCCGAGTTTCTCCTCGGTGATGTGCTCGGGTTTGAGGAAGCGTGGATCGCGGGCTGCACGTGCATCCGCGGGGATTCCGGCCAAGTAACGACCCGTGAGGAGACCTTGCGCGAGTGGACAGAAGGGGATGCATCCGACACCTTCGCGAACCAACACGTCCGTGAGACCCTGCTCGATCGTGCGTTCAAACATGTGATACTTCGGCTGGTGAATCAGCAGCGGAGTACCGAGCTTGCGCAGAATCGCGACGGCTTGGGTGGTTTGATCGGCGTTGTAGTTGGAGACGCCGACGTAGAGAGCCTTGCCTGAACGCACGATGTGATCGAGGGCCCCCATCGTCTCTTCCAACGGAGTCTGCGGATCCCAGCGGTGGTGATAGAAAATATCGACGTACTCCAAACCCATCCGTTTCAGACTTTGGTCGAGGCTCGAGATGAGGTATTTCCGCGAGCCGAAATCGCCGTAGGGGCCGGGCCACATATCATAACCGGCCTTTGATGAAATAATCAGTTCGTCGCGATAAGCGGTTAAGTCGGTGTGCAGGATCCGCCCAAACGTGCGTTCAGCGGCACCGGGGGGAGGTCCGTAATTGTTAGCCAAATCGAAATGCGTGATCCCGAGATCAAAGGCCTTGAGGACAAGGCTGCGGGAATTCTCGTAAACCTCGGTGTCCCCGAAATTATGCCAAAGACCGAGTGAGATGAGAGGCAATTTTAGACCGCTGCGACCGCAACGGCGGTAAAGAGCGGGGTTGGCGTAGCGAGTGGCGGCGGGTTGATGCATGATGAAGCGGCGTTAAGAGGGATGGACAATAAAGGAGAACGCCCGGGTTGAAACCTGTAGTCTCAAAATCCAGCGTTTTCCGCAGGGGACAGGCAAAGGTGATTCCTGAAGTGAGCGGAGTGCAGCACGCAAGGAAGTTCGAATTCACACTGAAGGGTTCGTACATGGAACGGCAGCCAGTGCACGGTGGGACCTCAACTTACTTCGGAGGAGATTCACGCACAAACCCTGAGGGCGAAGTTCGAGACTCGGCCGCGCCACCCCGGACAGGCAGACGCGAAGCGAAATGCCAAGATGGCGTCAGATTTCCGCGGAAGAGAGCTTACCATGACGATGCTTCTTTGCCATCTCGGTCCGCAGCCAAGGATTTCGGCCCAGCTTCGGTGCACCTGATCTGCTGATTACCTCAGATTCTACCCATTACGGTTGGGGAATACCAGCAGCGGCCTGCCTAGTCGAAGCCTTCTGCATGCAACGCATCCGCCTGCGCGCTGCGAGCTTCGGCAGATCAGTCTTCGTTCTGCCTTTAGCTAGCGAAGACTGGTGCGGCTGGACGGAATCGAACCGTCGACACCTGCTTGGAAGGCAGAGGTTTTACCATTAAACTACAGCCGCAGAAGTTCAGGGAGCTTCGTGTTTCGCGGCAAACCGTCAAGCCGCGGTTTCGGAGCGGGCGGTGAAAAAAATCTCAGGGTTTTTTTACAGGTTAGCCCAGGGAATGGAGTTGCGAGTTTTTTTAGGGGATCTCATCCCTAGTGCATGGCTTTCATTACCTCCGCTGCCCCGGCGAAATCAGTTACCGCGTCCCGTCATTCGGCTGCAACCTCTTCGAAGGGCCGCAGTGGCTTCTGGGCGTCGCAGCAGTTGGCGAAGCAAAAAGCCTACGAGAAAAAAGCGAAGAACTACAAGTTGCCGCTCGGCGAACTGGCGATGTTCACCCAGCAGCTTTCGTCGCTCCTCACGGCCGGATTGCCCTTGGTGCAATGCTTGGAAGCGCTGCAGGATCAGACGCCAGATCCTGTATTCGCTATTATCATACGCGAGGTCCGGCTCGATATTTCTTCGGGTAATTCCTTTTCGTCGGCGGTGAAAAAATTCCCCCGCGCATTCAACACCCTGTTTATCTCGATGGTCGAGGCCGGTGAAGCTTCCGGCGCGCTGTCCGAAATTCTGGCCAAGGTCGCGAGTTACTTCGAAGCGTCGGTGAAATTGTCCAAGAAAGTGAAATCAGCGATGGTCTATCCGATCGCGGTCATCGGTTTGGCGGTTGTTCTCGTCAACGTGCTGTTGATCTTCGTCATTCCGGTTTTCGCCGCGATGTTCGCGGATTTCGGCGCGAAGTTACCTGCGCCCACTCAGATGCTGATCGATACAAGTAATTTCCTGCGACACTATTTCTTGTTAGTCGTCCTCGTGGTGGCTGCGATCGTTTACGTCATTCGCCGGTATTTCGGCACGCCGGTTGGCCGGGCGCACAAGGACCGGATGGTGATGCGCGCTCCTATTTTCGGTTCACTCCTTCACAAGATCACGCTTTCCCGTTTTTGCCGCACGTATGCGACGCTGATTCGCTCTGGCGTCCCGATTCTGCGGACGCTGGAAATTGTCGCCTCCGCCAGTAATCGCGTGCAGATCGAGAAGGCCTGCGACTCCATTTCAAAGCACGTGAGCCAAGGCGGCCAGGTCTCCGAAGTTCTGGGGGCCGATGCCTTTTTCCCACCGATGGTTCGCCACATGGTAAAGGCGGGCGAGTCCACCGGCAACGTCGATGGCATGATGGGTAAGGTTGCGGATTTTTATGACACCGAAGCTGAGGCGATCACGGCTGCGTTGACCTCGTTGATTGAGCCATTGCTGATCGTGTTTCTCGGCGTGGTTGTCGGCGGTATCGTCATGGCGATGTTTTTGCCGATCTTCCAGTTGGGTGCGGTTGCCGGTGGTGTGAAATAACGCTAGCGTCTAGAAAGCCCGCGTTGCATTTTTTGCCGAATTCGCGGCAAACTCACCCCCATGCCTTCTGTCCTGATCGTCGATGATCTCCTGTCTATTCACGAGATGCTGGATGCCGTCATTCAACCGACGGGTTTTTCCACCTCCTTCGCGACGGACGGCGAGAAGGCGCTGACGCGCTACAAAGCTGAAAAGCCGGATTTGGTTTTGGCGGACATCGACATGAAGCCGATGGACGGCATCACGCTGCTTAAGCAGTTGAAGCTGCACGATCCCACCGCGGTTGTGATCATCATGACGGCATATGCATCGACTGAAAGCGCCATCCAAGCGCTCAAGTTCGGTGCCTTCGATTATCTGCAAAAACCGTTTCGCGTCGACGAACTCATCTCCACGCTCAAGCGCGGGCTGGAGTTCAAACAGTTCTCCGCCGAGCGCCAAAGCGCGCCACCTTTTCCAGTCGCGAA
>Ga0207702_10004574_pt1 | contig 12259 bp, 10 predicted proteins | sample KBSCornC62_FD_184302 | JGI IMG/M metagenome (GOLD analysis project Ga0207702, IMG submission 184302) | Corn rhizosphere microbial communities from Kellogg Biological Station, Michigan, USA - KBS Corn C6-2 (SPAdes) (version 2) | ecosystem: Host-associated > Plants > Roots > Rhizosphere > Soil ...
GTGCCGAAAGATATTTGGCGCTCAAAAATACATCAGCGCATGGATACGACGAACAACGTCCTCCGCATGCCTCCGATCGCGCGCCAGTTGATCGATTCAAATGCCGTCTCCGTGATGGAGGATTGGATTAACAGCCTCCCCGGAACACCTGCGCAGGCGCCTCCGACGATTGCGCCGAATGGCGGCAACTTCGTTTACAAGGTCAACATCGGCCTGACGAATGCGGACTCGAATGCCACGATTTACTACACGTTGGACGGGACGACTCCCACCATCAGTTCGCTGCTCTATTCGACTCCGTTCGATCTGAAGAGCAACGCGGTCGTGACTGCGAGCGCGTTCCGGAGCGGTTACATCAACAGCCTGGCGAGCAGCGCGGCATTCTTCATCGACCCGGTGAGATTCACATCACAATCCATCTCCAACGGGGCATTCAACCTCCAGTTGCTCACCGTGCCAGGCAGCAATTACGTCCTGCAAGTTTCGTCGAACCTGATCGATTGGACATCAATCGCCACGAATCCGGCCACGACCAATACCCTGCAGTTTGTGGACCCGAATTTCTCGAACTACCCCAGCCGATATTATCGGTTCCAACAACAATGACGATTGCACGTGGAAATTTTAATTGGCCGATGGGATATTTATTCAAGGGCATGAAATTGGTGCGAATCATAAGTTCGATTACGCTGGTGCTGGTCGCTTTCGGCAGCAAGGCGCAAACGAATCGTCCCGCCGCGAATGACGTGGCCGAGGTGCAGAAGGAAGTTGCGCAGTCCAGGTTGAAGGAGCAGATCCGCGCGCAGTGCCTGGAAGGTCGACGGTCGATTTGCGGGAAAATTGTGCGAATTGTCCCGGACGGATTGATAGTGCAGGCCGGCTATACGAATCTGCTGCGCGAGCCGCTCACCAAATCATGGCTAGTGCCGGGATCGGTGGTTGCAAGCCCGGCATCGAATCTCGTGGAAAGCAAGGAGCCGGGGGCGATCTGCGTGGGAACCGTTTATCTCACCGACCTTCCGCGCGGCAAGCCGCATCTCTACGATTATGTCATTCTCGCAGGCTATCCGACAGGCGAGGCCAGTTATACTGCGGCCGGGTCACTGAAGAAAACGGCGCGACGATTCTCGGGAAATTTGGACAAGGCGGTGAACACCATCCTGAGCGCAGAACACGCACAGCCTCCCGCAAAAAAGGAGAAATAGTCCGCGATCAGCCGGGGGGCGGGAGTGGACGGGCGCCAAGGGTGCGCCAGTTTGCGCCGTCATTCAGGACCACGAGCCAACTCGCGTCATTCTCGAGCACTTCACGGATTTCCGCCTCGTTCAGAATCATGGCTGCGGTCGAAAGCGCGTCGGATTCGGCGGCGGTATTGGCGATGGCCCAAACCCGGTTGCGCAGCGCGGCGGGAGCGCCCGTGCGCGGATCCAGGATGTGCGCTCCCTGCACCGCGAGGCCGGAGCCGCTGAGCGAAATATTTTGCAGGGAGTAACGCTGTGGCGAGTTGTCGTCGCCGAGCCCGCAGGACCAGCCGGCAGTCGGCGCCGGGCCGTTGCCAGCCAGGATGCTGCTGCCGCCGGCGACCAGCAAATAAGCGGGGCAATCCCAATCGCGCAAAATTTCCGTCATGCGATCCAGCGCGAATCCTTTTCCGATCGCGCCGAGGTCAAATTCCAATCGGCCGGATTCGCACAGGATCGAAAATTCTTCTTTGAGCAAACTCCACTGCGGTTTGGCCGGTTGCGTTTTCAAGGCCGCCGCAGTCACGGAAAAAGCACCGTTCGTGGCGGATTCCACTCGCTGCGCGGTTTCGAGGCAGGCGAATACCGGCTCCGCGAGGCGCAGGGTTTCGCCGGGGGTGAGTTGCGCAATTTGTGAAATTTCACTGTTTGCGCGAAAACGGCTCAGGAGCGTTTCCAAATGATCCACCACCGCGAAGGCGGCCTGTGCGGTTCCTGCGGCATATTTTTTTTCTTCGCCGGCCACACGCAATTGGAAGTGCGTGGCCATGGCGTGGTGATTGAAAACGTGGATGTCGCTCATGGAGACGATGCTTTGGGCGGCCACAGAATGACGATGACTTCCGGGCGCAGGCCGAAAAATTCCGGGAAGCGATCGTTCAATTTGGCTTCAAGGTTTTCCGAGGCCTGGGCTGACGTGATGTAAATGTCCGCGTTGCCGGGGTCCTGTCCGGGTTGCCAAAAACCGACGCGTGGGAATTTGCGGAGATACCAAGGCAGAGGCCAGGGGTCAGAGGCGACCACGGCAATGAGAGGTTGCTTGAGATTCTTTTCTTTGGCGCATTCTTCCACTCGCGCGGGTAGGCGCAACAGGTCATCGACCGTGTGAGCGTAGGCGAGGGGATTTTTCGGATCCGCGGGGGCCTTAAAAGCCAAAACCCAGGTTCGCTGACCAAGGAAAATGAGCAAGGCGCCGATGACAATGATTGCGGCCACGTGCCCGCCGATTTTAGCAAATCGCTTCCAATAACCTTCTACTCCGAGGCCGCAAAGTAACATGAGCGGCAGCCAAATGTTCAGCGCCAGCCAGGGGGTTTTGTAGGGGATGGCGGAATAAATCAGCAGCACGGCCAGTGTATAAATGGCGAGCGGTAGTCCAAGGGCGCGGATACCGGTGCGGAGGGACGCAATCGCTTCACCAATTCCCAGAATGGCGAGCGGCCATAAAACGTATCCCGGACTTAAGAGCGAAAAATAATACGGGAACGGCTTCTGGTGGCCCTCGCCGGATGCGCGGGAGGAGAGATGCGGCACCGCATGGAACAAGTCCGCGAGCGCTTTCCAATTCTGTCCGAACCAGGTGAACAGAAGAATCCCCGCCACAAAAAAAACTGCGAACGCCACTCCGATTACTTTGACCGAAGGAAGTTTTTCCCGTGAGACGATGAACCAGGCGGCGGCCGCGAGCCCAAGCGCAAAAAAATGAATCACGAACGTTTCCTTGGTATTCACCAGCAGGGCGGCGAACAAGCCGGCCCACACGGCACCAGACAATGAATTTCTCAAAGCGCGCCACCCGGAAAGGATCAGTCCAAGCGTGAAGGCAACGAACAGGGTTTCGTGAATGAAATAGCGGCTGTAATAGACCGGCAGCGGCGCGGCGACGAATAGCAGCGCCGCAACGAGGCACGCAGTGAACCCAAACAATTCCACGCCGGCGCCCAACAGCAGAATCGTGGCGCTGCCGATAATGGCGGGCGTCAGGCGCAATTCGGTTTCGGTGAGGTCGGCGAAGTTCTTCGCGCCGCAAATCAAAGCGAGCGGCTTGGCAAAGAGATAAAGTGAAGGGCCATGACGATCGCGCGGATCGTAATGAAAACTTTGACCGGCGAGCAACTCGCCGGTGATGTAGCCATTGATGGCCTCATCCGTATGCATGGGGCGCTCGCCAAGCCCGGGCAGGCGGACGGCGAGCGCGAGCAGCGCGAGCGCGGAGAAAATGATCCAGCGCCCGACCCGCGAGGAAGAGAGTCTTAAAGAGCCAACCGGCTGACCGGAAGCCCGGCGTTCCGGAATTGGCTCTTCATTCTGCATCCGGCCATTTTTCAGGCGGCGGGTTTGCCCCAGACTTCGATCTCAATGTAGTGATTGAGTTTGTCCGTGGTGTTGCCTTTGCTGTAAAAGCGAACGTAACGACCTTTCGCGCCTTTCGCGTCGATCAATTTGCCCTGGTAACTTTCGATGTAGTTCAGGTCCTTGCCCGCGCCGAGGCCGAGTTCGTTGCCATGATCATTATTATAGATCGTGGTGACGTCCTTGCTGAAGTTCGGATCGTCAGAGACTTGCGCGACGACATCAAAATAAACGCGTTCCTGCGAATGGAAATGCCACGCGAGCACCGCGTAAATATTCGCCGCCTGGCCGAGGTCGATTTGCACCCATTGTTTGCCGGGTTTCATTTCGACATACGAACCTTCGTCGCCGGCTTTGTCGCCGTCGGTCACGAGGTCGTATGAGCCGTTAATGGGTTCGGGATCACTGCCGGTAACCGTCTTTTTCAGGGAAAGGTTGACGGTGCCGGAGGGCACCATGAAATCCGGACGTTTGCCTTTGATCGGCGGCTCGAGATTCGGAACCTTGAACGGTACAGGCGTGCCGACGAAAACCGGCTTGGGCAACTCAGTTTTGAGCGGGACTAAATCCTCGGCCAGCGCGATGGCCAGCGTGAAAAAACTGACTGCTGTAAATACGACAACTTTTTTCATATACCTTAAGCCTCGGTTTCTTCCGGGGTAATCGCAATCCTTTTTTGCGCGACGATTGCCTCGTTCGCCTTGTGAATGACGTATTCGCTCCGGAACGCCTCGTCCGCCGGGCAGTTCAATTTAGCCGTGCCGCGGATGGCGTTGAAGAAGTTTTCCAAGTGCGGTTGGTGAATGGCCTTATTAAACGTGACCGGAACCTGGTATTGCAGGAGTTGCGCGGTTTCCCGCACATCCACTTTGGCCGGATCGGCGGCCGCAGCCGGAACGGAGGTGGCGCGGAGATAATTTTTGGAAATGAGATCGTCCCATGACGGCGCGCGTGCTTCGCGGAAGACGGCGCTGAGCGAAGGATTCTCGGACATCTTGATGGTGCCCTCATCGCCCATGAACATTTCAAAATAGCCGCCGCCAGCGCTGGTGGTGGTTTGCACTTGGTAGAAAGCGCGGACGATGCCTTCGGGCCGGGCATATTCGTAGATGACCATCGCGTTGTCATACCACTCGTGGGTGGTGTAATAATCCGCTCCGCCGCTGGCCATGACGGAAATGGCGGGTTTACCCAACCACCAGTTGAAAATATCGATTTGATGGGCACCTAAGTCGGAGAGCGGGCCGCCGCCAAGACCTTTGAACCAGCGCCAGTTTTTGAACTGGTGCATGTCTTTGTAGCCGTATTTGTCGAGCTGGGCCTGCTTCATCTCGTATTTCTTGGGCGCGACAAGGTCGTTGGTGACCGCTCGGTTCCATTGCGCCTGCGCAGCGGTCAGGCGGCCGCAGAGCTTCGCGTCGTTGATCAGGCGGTTCAGCGCAAATATGTAGCGCGGATTACTGCGGCGTTGGTGCCCGATTTGGAGCAGCTTGCCGGTCTCACGCATGGTCTTCACCATCGAACGCGCGCCTTCGATGGTATTGCTCATCATCTTTTCGCAATAGACGTGCAAGCCCGCTTTGAGGCAGGCGTTGGTAATCGGCGCATGCCAGAAATCCGGAGTGGCGACGACGACCGCCTGCAAATCTTTTTCGTGAGCGAGGAGGTCTTCGTAGTTCTCGTAGGAGCGCACCGTGACGCCCATTGCTTTGAGGAATTTCTCGCCGACACTGCGAGCGTATTCCCAAATATCAACGATCGCCACGATTTGGATGCTTTGAATCTTGAGGAGAGATTCGACGAGCACCCGGCCCTCGGCGCCGAAGCCGATGAGCGCCACATTCAGCTTGCCGTTGGGCGATTGTGTCTTCTCCTGGCCGAGGACCTGCGCGCCGGAAGCGAGCATCAAACCAGCGCTGGCGGCGGTGGCGCCGAGAAACTTCCGGCGGGATAAAGGTTGCATTACCATTTTGACAGGATTGCGAATTTGTTGTGCTTGGCCAGGATCAGAGCGAAGGCCACCAGCGCAACGTGAATGCCCAGCCAGGAAATGCCGCCGTCCTCGTGAATGAGAATCAGCCCGACGGTAAGGACGACATACAGCAACCCCTGCACGAACAACGACACGCGCGTGCCGAGACCAATGAGGAGCGACAAACCGGTAAGGATGAGCAACGGTCCGAGGATATGATCGAACGCTGCGAGCAACGGATGCGGCAGCAGCGGTTCGCGGCTGAACTTGTCCTTTAGTGACGTCGGGATGCCGGAGTAGTTGGAGAGTGAATAATATTTCTCCTGCACCTCGAGCATACCGCCGCTCGGGTCCTCCATTTTGGTGACCGGATCAATGATCGGTACTTGGGTGGTTCGATAAGAGCCGAATTTTTCAATACCTGTGATGATGGCTCGGACTGCCAGCCACAAGCGCAGCACGAGAAAAGCCATCGTGTAGCTACCGTTATTTGTTTCGTGAGATTTATTTTCCATTGCAATGGTTCTATTCGGAGAACATTTTGCCGAAGCTTGGTGAGACTTGAAAGCTAATTGATTGTCATCAAATAAGATGATACGGCGCGCGGTATCCGCGGTGCATCATTTCGGATGCCGCCGGGTCACCGAGAATTTTTTCGCTCTTCACATCCCAACGCAGTTTTCGGCCGGTCAACATGGAGATGAGGCCGAGGTGGCCGGGGATGGCGGAGTGATGCGCCGTTTGCGCCGGAGTGATGGTGGGTTTGCGGGATTTCACGCAGTCCAGGAAGTTTCGATAGTGATTGCGTGATTCGTAAAGTTTTACTTTGCGCAACGCGTCCGGGAGGTCGCGGCCTTGTTTCCATTCGGGATTCGATGCGTCGAACCCGGGAGAGCCGCGGTCCACCCACACCCAGCCATTTGTGCCGATCCATTTCACGCCACTTTTAATGTCACTGTAGCCGCCGGCGATCGTCATGTGGATGTTGCGGGGATACTTGAGTTCGATCCGGTACTTGGAAGCCGTGTTGAAGACGGCGTCGTGGGCGGGGAAGTCACCGTGACCTTCAATTTCCGACGGACCGTTGTTATCAAAATCCAATCCCCAATGCGCGATGTCGCAATGATGGCCGATCCAGTCGAGCAACTGACCGCCGCCGGTGTTGTAATTCCAACGCCAGTTCCAGTGGGTGCGCACGGCGATGTACGGTTCCATGGCAGCCGGTCCGATCCACGTTTCGTAATCGAAAGTCTCTGGCGGTTCGCTCACAGCCAATTTCCACGCGGCCTCGTTAGCGGGAGTCAGTTTGGAAAAATCGTTAATTTTATCCGGCAACGCGGCCAATTTCTCCTTCAATCCCCTTGACGCCGGATTGTTGTCACTCCATCCACCCGGCAAACCGACTTCGACGCGCTGAACTTCGCCGATCAAACCATTACGGACAACTTCAGCGCCCTTGTGAAAGTTCGCTTGGGAGCGCTGCCAGGAACCGGTTTGCCAGATGATCTTATTTTTCTCGACCGCCTTCACAATGGCCTGCTGTTCGGCAATGGTGCGCGCGAGAGGCTTCTCGCCATAAACATCCAGTTTATGCCGCGCCGCTTCGGTGGCCACCAGCGCGTGCCAGTTGTCCGGCACCGCCATTAGCACGGCATCCAAACCCGGTTGAGCGATGACTTCTCGGTAATCGTGAAAACCTTTGCAATCCTTGTTCCCGTAGTGATTGTTAATGACGTCAATGCCCTGCTGCAGGTGGTTCTTGTCCAAATCGCAAACAGCGACGATTTGGCAATCGTCATACCCGAGGAATGAGCGCGCATCGCCGGGTCCCTGATTACCCCAGCCAATGACCGCCATGTTGATCTTGCCGGAGGGGGGTGTCTTGCCGCCGCGACCCATAACGCACCCAGGCAGGATGGTGGGAAGAACAGCGGCCATTCCGGCGGCTTTCAAGAAGGAGCGGCGATTGACGGGTTTGGATGAGGGCGTGGCGTGAGGTTTTTTTTGCATGCTTTTTTCCGGTTTGCGTAACGTGGCTTTTTTCCTGCCAGCGCAGGGGCGGCGGGTAAACTTGGGGGCAAGCCGACGTTTTCAACAGATTAAGAATGTTTTTGTAAGCCGACGGTTACAGGCAATATCCAGGATGAATCCACGAGCCCGCATGTGCCTGCACCTACGCTTCCAAACTAGCCAAAAGCGCCATGGTGCCGATATAAGACAAATGGCATACATACAAAACCGCGAGACCCCGGCAAACTCATCTAAATTAATTTGACGAACTTGTGTCCGGCGATGTTCATTTTTATTTTTAATCTACGTTGGGACCTCAGGCAGCCAAATCTTGCGGTGATATTTACGTGTTTGACTTGAATAATGCCCCGGTGCTGCCGCGAGTCGTCTGATGGAAGTTTTTGCATGGTTACAATTGACTTCGGCATTCCTTCGTTACAGTCTCTGGGAAGATTACCAACTCTCGTGATTTTTAATCAATAACCTCTGGAACACTCCATCAATATGCCAAGACCCGTCACGTTGTTTACTGGCCAATGGGCCGACCTGTCACTTGCGGATTTGTTGCCGATCGTCAAGAAAATGGGGTACGACGGAGTAGAGTTGGCGTGCTGGGGCGATCACTTTGAAGTCGAACGCGCGCTCAACGAGAAAGATTACTGCCAGAAAAAATGGGCGTTGCTCAGGAAAAACGGCCTCACCTGCTACGCGATTTCCACTCACCTGGTTGGCCAGGCTGTATGCGATTTGATTGATGAGCGGCACAAAGCGATCCTGCCTCCAGAGGTTTGGGGCGATGGCAAGCCGGAAGGCGTTCGTCAACGCGCCGCCGAGCACGTGAAGGCGACTGCCAAAGCCGTCCGCAAATTTTTCAACGCCAAACCAGGCGGGGATAAGAATGCAACGGCGGTTCTGAATGGTTTCACCGGTTCCTCGATCTGGCACGCGGTTTACGCCTTCCCGCCGACCAATCAGGAATATCTCGAGCGCGGCTATAAGGATTTTGCCAAACGCTGGACGCCCATTTTGGACGTTTGCGAAAAAGAGAATGTTAATTACGCACTCGAAGTGCATCCCACGGAGATTGCCTTTGACATCGCTTCCGCCAAGCGCGCGCTCGAAGCGGTGAAGAATCATCCGCGCTTCGGTTTTAATTACGACCCTTCGCACCTCGGCTACCAGGGTGTCTGCTACGTGAAGTTCATTCGTGAATTCCGCGATCGCATTTTCCACGCGCATATGAAGGACGTTTGGTGGGGACATGGCGACGGTTCGGTCGGCGTGTTCGGCGGTCACACGGATTTTGCGGATGCCCGGCGGTTTTGGGATTTCCGCTCGATTGGCCGCGGCGACATCAAGTTTGAGGAAATCATCGTTGCGTTGAACGACATCGGCTATCGCGGACCGCTCTCGGTGGAATGGGAAGACGGGCGGATGGACCGTGTTCACGGCGCCACCGAAAGCTGCGCCTACATTCGCCGGCTGGATTTCGCGCCAAACCTCGCGGCATTCGACGCGGCGTTCTCCAAGAAAAAATAATTTTGACTGAAGTGGACTTAACGGACGGCACAATCATCGGCAAATAGTCCATCAATCGCCTCAAGCAATATATTAATGAAACGCAAACTTCGTTACGGAATGGTCGGTGGCGGGCAAAACGCATTCATTGGCGCAGTCCATCGTCACGCTGCAAATCTGGATGGGCAAGTCGAGTTGGTCGCGGGCGCATTCTCGTCGGACCCCAAAAATTCTGCGGCAACCGGCGAGCAACTTTTCCTGAATCCCAAGCGGGTCTATGGCAGCTACGAGGAAATGGCGAAGGCGGAGGCGAAATTGCCGGAAGGAGAGCGGATTGATTTTGTTGCCATCGTTACGCCCAATTTTCTCCACGCGCCCGTCGCGACCACGTTTCTCAAGGCAGGGTTTCATGTCGTCTGCGACAAGCCGATGACGCTGACCTTGAAGGAAGCGCAAGCCTTGCGCGAAACGGTGCGCAAGAGCGGGAAAGTGTTCGCGCTCACGCATAATTATACGGGCTACCCGATGGTGAAAGAGGCGCGGGAACTGGTGCGCAACGGCAAGCTTGGGAAGATTTTGAAGATCGTCGCCGAATATCCGCAAGGATGGCTCCTCGACAAAATCGAGGCGGACGGCCAGAAGCAGGCGTCGTGGCGGCTCGATCCGAAACGCGCGGGCGCGAGCAGTTGCGTGGGCGACATCGGCACGCATGCGGAAAATCTCGGACGTTATATTTCCGGTTTGCACATCGATTCAGTGTGCGCGGAATTCACGAGCTTTGTTCCCGGACGTAAATTGGAAGACGACGCGAACATGTTGATTCGCTACCAGGGCGGCGCCAAGGGCGTGCTGCATTGCTCGCAGATTTCCTGCGGCGAGGAAAATAATCTCAATATCCGAATCTACGGCACGCAAGGATCGCTCGCGTGGCAGCAGGAGCATCCCAATGAACTGAAGTTTTGCCCGAAGGGTGAACCCGCGCGGATCATTCGCCGCGGCAACGGCTACGTAACCGACGTCGCCAAGAAATTTACCCGACTGCCATTCGGACATCCCGAGGCGTTCATTGAAGCGTTCGCCAATGTTTACCTGGAAGCCATTGCGGCTATCCGGGCGAAAATGGCGGGCAAGAAAGATTCTTTCGACCATCCCACCGCGGACGATGGTGTGGAAGGCATGGCTTTTATTGAAACCTGTGTGAAGTCCGCGAAGTCTGGTGGTAAGTGGACCAAATTCCCAAAGATTTGATCGGAACCCCCTACAAATGCATCGATCTAAAAAACCCATGAAAAAGAACTTTTACATTTCCCGGCGCTCATTTCTATCACGTTGCTCCATGGTAGCGGCGGCCACTGGCTTGCCGATTTGGTTTGTGGAGCGTGAGCTCTCCGCGGCTGAAACTAACACCGTGGTCACCAGCCCAAATGAACGCCCGGGTGTGGCGTTAATCGGTTGTGGCGGGCAGGGGACCGGCGACGCCGGCAATGCCCAAGGCTATGGCGACATCGTGGCGGTGTGTGACGTGGATGATTCACACGCGGCCCAGGCGGCACGGAGATTTACGCGCGACGGCAAAACGCCCGACAAATATAACGACTTCCGAAAATTGCTGGAGCGCAATGATGTCCACATCATCGTGCAAGGGGTGCCTGACCATTGGCATACGTTAGTCAACATGGCGGCGGCGAAAGCCAAGAAGGATATTTACGGTGAAAAACCGCTGACGCTCACCATCGACGAAGGCAAGCACGTCATCAAAGCCGTGCGCGATAACAAGGTGGTGTTCCAAACCGGGACCCAGCAACGCAGCAGCAATAGTTTTCGTCTCGCCTGCGAACTCGCCCGGAACGAGCGCATCGGCAAGCTCAAAGAAGTTTATGTTTATGTGCCGGCGGGAATCCGTGGTAATCATTTTGCCAAGGCTTCCGTTCCGAATGGATTTAATTATGAATTCTGGCTCGGCCAGGCGCCACAAGAGGAATATTTCAAGGAGCGCTGCCACCAGAATTTCCGTTGGTGGTGGGATTATGCCGGTGGCCCGGTCACCGATTGGGGCGCGCATCACAATGACATCGCACGTTGGGCGATCGGTCAAGATGGCCCCATGCACATCGAGGCCAATGTCGTTACGCCGCCTTTGCCGGATGGTTATACCACTCCGAGCGAATATGAGGCGACGCTGACTTGGGCGAACGGAGTGAAACAATTTGTGCGCACCACCACGGCGGATAGCCCTTACGGCCAGATTCTGGATCAGAACGGCCAGCGCAACGGCGTCAAGCTCGTGGGAACCGATGGCTGGATTTGGGTGAACCGCAGCGGCATTGATGCTTCCAACAAGGATTTGTTGCACACGCCGTTGCCGGAAGGCTCTATCAAGCTGGAAGTCAGCCGCAACCACATGGGCAATTTCATCGATGCTGTCAAATCCCGCCGCGATCCCATCGCCAGCGTGGAAAACGGCCATCGGTCGGCGGTTATCGGCCACCTCATCATCATCGCGCTGCGCACCGGCCTGAAATTGGATTGGGACGCGCAGAAGGAAGTATTCACTGGCGAAGGCGCGGACACGGCCAATAAGTATCTCGCCCGCGAGATGCGCAAACCGTATGATTACAGCTTCGTCAGCTAGTATTCATTCATGAGAACCAAAACAATTTGTCTGTTGCTGGCGGCGGTGGCCGCAGCTCCCACTTTTCTGTTGCCTGCTCCGCGCGTTGTGGCCGCGGAAACGAACATCAATGGCATCGCTGGTTTTCAGGACACGCCACTGGAGCCTGATGGCAAATGGCATGTCCACGATCCCGCTCGACCCCAGCCGCCAGTTGTGACACCTGGAAATACCTTCAGCCTCGGTGCACCCGCGCCCTCGGACGCGGAAGTGTTGTTCGACGGCAAAGGCCTGGACAAATGGCAGGCAATGTCCGGCGTGGCAGCGAATTGGAAAACGAACGACGATTACGTGGAGACCGCCGCGCGAGGCGGAAGCATTCGCACGCGCGGGAAGTGGGCGGATTTTCAATTGCACGTCGAGTGGGCCACTCCGAACCCGCCGCATGGCGAAGGGCAGGGGCGCGGCAACAGCGGTATCCTCATCAATAACATGTATGAAGTGCAGGTGCTCGACTCCTACCAGGCCAAGACGTATGCGGATGGCCAGGCTGGT
>Ga0207702_10004577_pt1 | contig 12257 bp, 12 predicted proteins | sample KBSCornC62_FD_184302 | JGI IMG/M metagenome (GOLD analysis project Ga0207702, IMG submission 184302) | Corn rhizosphere microbial communities from Kellogg Biological Station, Michigan, USA - KBS Corn C6-2 (SPAdes) (version 2) | ecosystem: Host-associated > Plants > Roots > Rhizosphere > Soil ...
TGTGCAGGATGTCTCGGGCTTCATGGTAGGCGTAGAGGCGGAAACCGCCGGCATCATTCGCGCCGGCGCGGAAATGGTGGAGAGCATGGCATGTGCCACTGTGCCGAAGATTGTGCTCACCGTAAACCATGCCAGCGGAGCAGGGTATTACGCGATGGCCGGTCAGGGATTCGATCCGAACTTCACATTCAGCTGGCCCAGCGCACGTATCGGTGTGATGGAAGGAGAGTCGGCGATTGGTGCGATTTACGGCCCAGAACTGGAGAAACTGAAAGCCGCCGGCCAACCCGTGCCTGCTGAGCTGGACGCCAAGATCGCACAAACCCGCGCCGACTACGAGCGCTGGCTCGACGCGCAGTATGCAGCGGCACGCGGTCACTGCGATGCCATCATCGATCCCGTCGACACGCGCGCCGTGCTCGACTTCGCATTCGAGGTTGCCCAAAATGGATCTACTCGTCAATGAAAAACATCGCGTCCTGCATTTGACGTTAAACCGGCAAGGCAAGCGAAATGCCCTGACCGCCGAGATGTGTTCCGGCATCGTCCGTGCCATCGGAGAAGCCCAGGAAAGAAGCGACATTGGCTGCATCCTGCTCAGCGCGGCGGGAAGTGTTTTCTGTGCCGGGATGGATCTGGATGAGGCTGCCCAGGCGGATGGAGAACGGCTGTTTCAGGCACACGACGATGTGTTTTCGATCGGGGCTGCTTCTCTCAAGCCGCTCGTCGTTTGCGTGAATGGCGCGGCACTTGGGGGAGGTTTGGGTTTGGTGGCGCAGGGACATGTGGTCATTGCGTCCGATCTGGCGGTTTTTGGGCTTCCCGAAATTCATCTGGGCCTGTGGCCGTTTGTCGTGTATCGACCCGTCGAAGCGGCGCTGGGGACGCGCCGCACGCTACAACTCAGCCTCACTGGAGATTTGTTTCAGCCTGCTCAGGCGTTGGATTGGGGACTCGTGCATCGGATCTGTCCGTCGGTGGAGCTGGCGGATCGCGGCAAAGCTATTGCACGGGAATTGGCTAAAGCCAGCCCGCGTGCGATTGCTTCGGGGATGGAGTATTTCCAGGGCTCGCGCGGAAAATCCTGGAAAGAGGCCGGCGAACTCGCCGCGGGTTTGCGCGCCGGGCTGATGTCGAGCGACGACTTCAAAGAAGGGATCGCGGCGTTCAAGCACAAGCGCGAGCCTCGTTGGCCGAGCATGCCGCCCGAGTTCTACAAATAGGTGGTCGCTCTCGTTCTCGCTGCGGTCACTTTCTATAAAGACGTGCTGCCAATCTTGGAGCAGCATTGCCAAGTCTGTCATCGGCCGGGTGAGATTGCGCCTGTGCCGCTCGAGACGTATGCACAGACGCGGCCCTATGCCGCCGCGATTCACCAGCTCACCAGCCTGCGTCAAATGCCGCCCTGGTTTGCCGATCCCTGCTGCGGCCGCTTCTCGAACAATCCATCGCTTTCCAGCGATGAGATCGCCACACTGGCTGAGTGGGCAGAGGCGCATGCGCCTGCGGGATCGCCATCGGCCAGCCCGCCGCCGCGTCACTGGGAGTCGGGTTGGAACATCGACCGTCCGGACCTGGTGCTCCAGATGCCGCGCGCAAAACACATACCTGCGACAGGTGATGTCGCGTATCAGTACATCATTCTGCCGACTGGATTAAAGCAAGATCATTGGGTGCGCATGTCGGAGATACGGCCGTCGAACCGCGCAGCCGTCCATCATGCCGTTGCCTACATTAGACCGCCATCGTCTCAATGGCTACGTGGGGTGCCACGTGGTGTGCCCTTTAGCTCGGACGACTTGCTCAGTCCGAAGCTACGCCAGGACGCTCACTGGACCGATAGCGACGTTCTGCTGGTCTACGCCCCGGGCAGCTTGCCTGATCGTTGGCCGGAAGGCTTTGCAAAGCTGGTGCCTGCGGGTTCGGACATCGTTCTGCAAATGCACTACACAACAAGAGAGGGTCGCGCCACCGAAGACCGCACTTGCATCGGGTTGGTGTTCTCAGGCCGACCCTTGAAGCGAGTGCTCACCTTACAGCTCACTAATGATCGCTTTCAAATTCCGCCCGGGGACCCAGCGTACCGGGTGGAGGTGCATGGGTCGCTGCCCAACGACGCCCTGTTGCTGAGCCTATTTCCACATATGCATCTGCGCGGCAAGGCTTTCGAGTACAACATCGTTGAGCCGCAAGGACGCATTCGCACTCTGCTACGCATCCCGCACTACGATTTTTTCTGGCAGCTCAGTTATCGCTTCGCCACTCCTGTCCCGGTCAAGGCCGGCACAGTGTTGCAGGCTGTCGCGACATTTGACAATTCAAAGAACAATTCACACAACCCGGATCCCAGCGCGACGGTAAGGTGGGGCGAACAGACCTGGGCTGAAATGATGGTCGGTTTCTTCGACGTCGCTATCGATCCATCAACGGACAAGCGGAAATTCTTCGTCAGGAATCCGCATTAGTGTGTTTCCGGAACAAATTCTTCCACCTCGAACGACTGCCGAACGATGGCGCGCAGCTCTTCGAGCGATCCAATGTTCCCGGTGCCTAAAGCCTGAGTGAGCGCGTTGCCGGCTGCGGTTGCCTCGGCCGGGCCGGCGACCACGCGCCGTCCGGTGACATCGGCCGCAAGTTGATTGAGCAGTCGGTTGCGCGAACCTCCTCCCACGATGTGAATCACCTTGATTTTCCGGCGAGTCAGTTTTTCGAGAAGCTCCAGCACTTGCCTGTAGCGCACGGCCAGGCTGTACAAAATCAAGCGCGTGATGCTACCGGCATCGTGCGGCGGTGCTTGTCCGGTGTTGTGGCAATACTCGACAATACGGCGTGGATGATTGCCGGGTGAAATGAATTCGTCGAGGTCGAGTACGGTAGCCGAATCCGGGGCGGCCACCGCACGTTCCATCAGCTCGGCATAGGAATAGTCTTCGCCTTCTCGCGCCCACGCTCGTTTGCATTCCTGCAACACCCACAGTCCGGGAATATTCTTTAAAAAGCGTATCTTGTTCTGTACGCCAGCTTCATTCGTGAAGTTTGCTTCGAGCGATGCATCGGTAATGATCGGCTCGTCCAGCTCGACGCCCATCAGAGACCATGTGCCGGAGCTGATGTAGCACCAGTCCTCGCTCGCTGGTGCCGGAACGGCCGCCACGGCCGAGGCGGTATCGTGCGATCCAGTCGTGTAGACCAGCGTCTCGTGCTTGAGATCGCAGCGCTCAGCGACGTACGGGAGCACGGGCCCCAGTTCCATTCCGGGGTCGGTGAGCCTTCCTAGAAAGCTGCCCGTGATGCCGAGCTGGCGCAACAAGTCAGTCGTAAATTGTTTCTTTGCGGGATTGTAGAATTGCGATGTACTGGCGATGGTTCGCTCTGAAGCGCTCGCTCCGGTCAGGAAATAGTTGAACAGATCCGGCATGAAAAGGAGCTGCGAAGCGCCAGCCAACACCTCCGGCATGTCGCGCTGTAGCGCATGGAGCTGGTAGAGCGAATTGATTTCCATGAACTGGATTCCGGTCTGGCGAAATATTTCCTGCCGCGGCACTTTGGCAAACACTTCCCGGAACGTTCCATGAGTGCGAGCGTCACGATAGTGACGTGGATTGTCGAGTAAACTGCCGTCGGCGCTCAGTAGTCCAAAGTCCACTCCCCAGGTGTCGACACCAATGCCGTCCAGTTGATCGGCAGTTTTTTGAGCGGCGCGAATGCCCTCACAGATTTCATGAAACAAGCGCAAGGTATCCCAATAGAGGCCTGTGGGCAAGCGCACGGGAGTGTTGGCGAACCGGTGCAATTCGGCTAATTCGACCTTGCCGCCAGCCAAATGCGCGAGCATCGCACGCCCGCTCTCCGCTCCCAGGTCCAACGCCAGGTAACTTCGCTTCATCGAGAGCGAGTATAACGTTTCAGTCGCCGGCAATGAGAGATTCGGACTGCCGAGCGTGCTTGGCGCTCATCAATCGAGCCTCGAGCATGAGCAGCAAGGCCAGGATCAGAACAGCGACTGAGCCGAAAGCCGGAATGAGCATGACGTATTGTATTCCGAAGTAGGCATCTATATAGCCAAGGAGCCACGGGGCGCTCATGGCGCCGCTTACCGCGATCGCTATCATGCCGTTGTAAAAGGCCGGATGGTAGGAGAAGCGATCGTCCAATTGCTCCGCTATCAGTGGAAAAATAGGACCGTAGGCAATGCCGATGACCGTGATCGCCACAGTAGCTCCGCCTAAACCCGCCGCGAAGCTGAGGCAAAGATAGCCGGTTATGGCCAAAAAAATGCTCGCCACCAGCATTCGCCAGTGATGCAAGTTTGCGAGCAAGGGTTGCGCGATGGCGCGCCCGATCATCAAGGACAAAAAATACAACCCCAGTCCCGCCAGTGCTAGCACTGGACTGATGCCGAGGCGGTGAATTAAGAAGAGCGGCAGCCAGCCGGCGAGAGCCCACTCGTTTCCAAACTGGAAAAATACCAGCAGGCTGAAGAGCACGGTGGCGATGGTGCGCAAATCCTTTAGCGTCTCGCGCAGTGCGTCTTCTTCCTGGCGCGGCTGCGCGCGGTTCCTTGCGGGCGGATGGCTGCTGCGCAGATACAGAAAGAGATAGAACAGCGGGAGGGCAGCGAGCGCGATCGTCGCCCAGCGGACGGACTCTGCAGCGTAAGCGATTCCGGTAATCAAAGTCGCGACCAGGCATCCGCAGCCAAACAGCAGCGCGGCGATATTTGCTGTGGAAGCTGGCGATGCGGAAAAGGCGGGTTCCATGGCATGAAGCAATGCTGGCGTCAAGGCGCCGGCCGACATGCCCAGCACGGCCAGGCCGGCGATGCGCCACCCGGTACCCGCGGGCGGCGCGATCCATGTCAGCGCAGCGAGGCTAACACATGCCACCCCGCATGCGATCATCGCGACCCAGCGGACGGGTACACGCCGCACGTACCTTTGCGCAATGGCCGCCGCCGCTACAAAACCGGCGCTGAGGGACAGAAAATGGAAGCCGATCACTTGAGGTTGCACATCAATGTGATATTCCCAAGCCACCAGGAGCGATCCGGAGACACCCAACAACGAACCGAGTAGAAGGAAGCCAGCCAGCCACGCGGGCGCCCGCCCATTAGCTGCAGTTTTTTCTACTAGTGAGGAAGGATTCGTTGACACGTTCCCGAACTAACGGATAAAATTAAATCATCACTGAGGAAGGAGGTGGTCCAGTCTAATGAATTCTGGTAGTGACTGTAGCATACAATCCACGCGCGAGGTGACCGACTCTTAGAGTTGACGTTCGTACGTTCAGGTTTCGTTTCAGTGACGAGGCCGCAGTTCCTGTGGACCGGCCGCCCGTCGCGCGTAACGTAGCTAGAGTAGCAATAACAAACCCCAGCCGGTGAGCGCCAAGCTGCCGTCTGGGGTTTTGCCGTCTGATGATAAACTGAAGCTGAAGGATTGCATAACACCATGAAAGCCGGGATCCATCCGACTTACGAAGAAGTAAAAGTGATTTGTGCCTGCGGCTCCACCTTTGAGACGCGCTCCACGCACAAAGGCGATTTGCGCGTTGAAATTTGCTCGAGTTGCCATCCCTTCTTTACCGGCCGGCAGAAGCTTGTCGATACAGAGGGGCGTGTGGATCGCTTTCAGAAAAAGTTCGCGAAAGCGCGCGAACTACAGGCTCAGAAGCAGGCGGCCGTGGACGCCAAGGCCGCCAAAAAGAAGCTACAATAGCCAAAGGCCTCTCACTGGGGCGCGACCAGACCCTTTCGTATCGCAAACAGGACGAGTTCTGCGGTACGGTGGATGTTCATTTTCTCCATCAAATTGGCACGGTGCACCGAGACCGTGTTCACGCTGAGTTCCAAAAGGCTTGCAATCTCCTTGTTCGATCGCCCCTGCGCGATGAGCTGCAGCACCTGCTTTTCACGAGCAGTCAATTTGCTAAGTTCGTCGTCGTGCTCGCGTGCGGCATAGCGCAGGCCATTGCCCATGAAGCGCTTCCCCTCGGCTACCGAGCGGATCGCTCCCACCAGGTCGACATCGATTGACGACTTCAGAAGGTATCCCTTCGCACCTGCATCCAGCGCATTGCGCACGTAGTTATCATCGGCGTGCATGCTGAGGATCAGCACTTCGGTGCCGGGCAAATGCTTCACGATTTCTTTGGTCGCCTGCACACCGTCCAGTTCGGGCATCGAAAGGTCCATGACTACGACCTTGGGCTTCAACTCATACGCCATCCGGATCGCTTCGACGCCGTTCGCCGCTTCGCCTACTACCTTCATTCCTTCATCGTCTTCGAGAATGCGACGGAAACCACGTCTCACCAAGCCATGATCGTCCGCCAACAATACAGTTATTTCTTCACTCATGATTCTTTTCTCAAACTCTGGGGCTGACTGCCTCTTCTAACTTTTGGGTTTCTACCGTTTCGACGGCGCGGCCCTCGCGTAGTAACGGCATTTTCAAAGAAACCGTCGTTCCTCTGTCTGGCACCGACGAAATTTCCAGGCTGCCGCCTAGCAGCTCCGCTCTTTCTCTCATGGCTATGAGTCCCAAACCACGCCTCGCAGGCTTCTTGGTTTGAGGCAGCCCCTTGCCAAAGTCTTTCACATTCACCGCTAAGGACCGTTCCGAAAAGATCATCTCCACCTCGGCAGTCTTCGAGTTCGAATGTTTAGCCGCGTTGTTCAGAGCCTCCTGCACGACGCGGAAACAATGGATCGCAGGCTGGCCGGTGATACGCACAGGATTACCCACGATGACAACGTGCGCCTGGATACCGGTCTGCTTCTGGAAAACATCCGTATACCATTCGATTCCTTTTACCAACCCATAGTCATCGATTACCGACGGGTGCAGCATCTGGGACAGGCTTCGCACTTTTTCAAGCGCATTGTGGGTGATTTCACGTACCTCGCTCAGCTCCGTGCGTAGTGGCGACTCCGGCGGCACACCTTTTCTCTCGGCGCGGGCGAGCATCGCTCCCACGGCGGTCAGAATTTGTCCGAATTCATCGTGCAATTCGCGTGAAACGCTTCGCAGCACTTCCTCTTGCACAGTGATCAGCCGCGCGGCCAAAATTCGACGCTGCCGCGCCAGTGAGTCCATCCGTTCGAAGGTGCGGCGGTTGGAGTAGATGAGATATAGGCTGGTAAGTACGATCGCCACGATCGTGGCCGCCAGGAAAGCGTATAGGTCGCGCTCTACGCCTTCGTAGATCGAGGCGACTTTCTGGTCCGCCCAGCGCTCGGCTTCGTTGTTGCGTTCCAGCAGATGTGACACGCGCGCGGCCAAGGCTGCCTGCTGCCGAAAGAGTCTGGTGGAAGCCAGTACTCGCGCGGCTTCGTGATGGCCCGCATTCGCGGCGGCGAATACCGCGTCGGAGCTCTGCCAAAACTCCTTCAGCGCGCGAATCAATTCGGCGTGCTGGTCGGCGCGGCGTGTCGCCGGAGTCAGCTTTTCTTCTTCCTCGATGGCATCCTGCAGGTCGGTGTGCAGACGGTCGATCTCGTCGCGAAATTCGCCAATATCCTCTTTGAGCGGTCTTCGCGTCATGTCGCGCAGACGTAAGCCGATCATGTTCAAATCGCTCTCTACGCGTAGCAGCAGCAACGAATCGTGGCGGTTCAAGTCGATGGTTTGCGTCTGCAGCGCCTCAAGGCCGTCCAACTGCTTAAGGGTATAGGACGAAAAACCGGCCACCGCCGCGAGAGTTACAAGCAGCCCCAGCAGCAGTCGGAGCGTGGGTGACTTTATCATCGGCAATAGAGCACTCGCCTAATATTAGAATGACGGATGAATTAGCCGCTGTGTTGCCTCTTCTATTCTTGTTTGGCCTTTTGTTCGCTAATTCCGGCAGTCCTTGGGACAAAGATCCCGCGCGATGGACGGATCAGGATGCGCAACTGGTGCTCGCGACTTCTCCCTGGGCGCAATCGGTGGATGCGGTAATGCACGATCCGCGCGATGACATGGAGGAGTACTCTGCGCCACTGCCCGCGGGGGAACGCGCGGGTATGGCACACCAAACCAATCCTGCGGAAACGGGTGGCCATTGGGACGGCGGCGTGGGCCGCAACCGGATGGGCAGTTTGCCGTCACTTCCGGTAACGGTCCGCTGGGATAGCGCCTTGCCGGTTCGCGAAGCGCTCCAGCGTGTTTCAAAAGGTCCGGCTCCCGACGCTTCCAGCGACTACATCATCACGGTAACCGGGCTCATCCCGGCGGGCCGCTACCGTCCGGCCGGCGGCGTCGCTACGACGTCGAGTAGCGATGGCACATCCGACAAGCGGAATCCCGAAGAGCTTCTCGAAGCTTTCATGTCGTCATCGCGCCTGCTGCCGCGCGGAGAAATCACTATCGCTCCACGGAACGTGAAACTCGACGCAGCGAGCGGAGCGGTGCACATCTTCTTTCCTCGCACACCTCCCATCGAAGTGAAGTCGAAAGAGGTTGTGTTTCTCACCACTTTCGGGGGCTTCAAGGTGCGGGCCAAATTCCGGGTGAAGGAGATGCGGTACCAGGGCAAACTCGCCTTGTGAACGGGTCGCGGCGCATGGCCTGTCTTGCTTAGTGATGGAATTTACGATATCCTCACTTGGGCCGCTTGCGCTGTGCGCGAGCCGCCAAACAAACATGCAAAGACGTCAGTTTCTCTCTTCATCCCTGGCCGCGGCGGCCGCTTTAGACGCACAAACAGAGGGGCAGAGCAGCGGGGGGCGGGAATACTATGAGCTTCGCCGCTATCATCTGCAATCGGGGCCCACCACTAAAGCCGCCAATAAGTATCTCGAAGAGGCGCTCATTCCCGCACTGAACCGGCTCGGCATGAAGACCGTAGGCGCGTTCGACCTCTACCTGGGGCCGGAAACACCTTCCATCTACGTCCTGATTCCTTCGACCGCTCTCGAGACGCTCGTGAATGCCGAATCTCACCTTGCGCGCGACGATGAATATCGCAAAGCGGGCGAAGCATTTCTCGGGGCTACCGCCAAAGAACCTGCCTACCTACGCATCGAGAGCTCTCTACTGATCGCCTTTGAAGGCCATCCGAAACTGACCGTTACGCCGGCGACAGCGCAGCACGGCGCGCGTGTGCTCCAGATGCGCACTTACGAGAGTCCCGGCATGGCGGCACATCAGCGCAAGGTCGAGATGTTCCACAGCGGCGAATTCGAGATTTTCAAGAAGGCCGGTTTCTGGTCCGTGTTTTATGGTGATACGCTCATCGGGCAACACCTGCCTCAGCTCACGTACATGGTGAGTTTCCCTGATCTTTCTGAACTCGACGCGAAATGGAAAGCATTCTTCGCCGATCCGGATTGGAAAAAGCTCAGCTCTTCGCCGAAGTTCAATTACGAATCCATCGTTTCGAACATCACCAACCTGATCCTCCGGCCTACCTCTTATTCGCAAATTTGAGGCTATGCGATTTTTTCCCCTGTTGGCGATGCTTGCGTTTTCAATGACAGGTGCAGAACAGGCTGGCGTGCCTATCGCGCTGTGGCCGGCCGGCGTGCCTGCATTGCCCGGCGCACCCACGAAGTTTTCTCCGGGACCGGAACAAGATATGACTACGGCCAAAGACAAGCCCGTTGCCGGCAAGGCGGTCATCCGTACGGGTAACGTAACGGAGCCGAGTATCACCTTTTATCCGGCGCCCGCAGCGAGCAATAGCGGTGCCACAGTCATCGTCTTTCCGGGCGGCGGTTACCGCATTTTGGCGTTTGATCTAGAAGGCACCGAAGTCTGCTCCTGGCTCAATTCCATCGGTGTGAATGCCGCGTTGCTGAAATATCGTGTGCCGGAGCCGCCAGGTGTTCCGCGGTACGCTGCTCCGCTGCAAGACGCGCAGCGTGCGGTGGGCTTCGTGCGCAGCCACGCCACGGAGTGGCACATCGATCCGAAACGCATCGGTGTCTTGGGATTCTCAGCCGGTGGACATCTGGCAGCATTGTTGAGCAATGATTACCAGACGCGTTCCTATTCGTTCTTCGACGATGCCGACAAAGCCTCCTGCCGCCCGGATTTTGCGATTCTGATTTATCCGGCCTACCTGGCCGGCGACGACCGAACAACTCTTTCGCCGGAACTGAAGGTGACTTCCCAAACCCCGCCAACCTTTATCGTCCAGACAGAGGACGATCCGATCCATGTGGAGAACAGCCTGGTTTACTATCGTGCGCTCACTGCTGCCAAATCGCCTGCTGAAATGCATCTGTTCAGCACAGGCGGCCATGGCTACGGGCTGCGGCCGTCACCCGACGCGGTGAGCGGTTGGCCTGCACTGGCCGAGGCTTGGCTGCGCGCGCGCGGTCTTCGCTAGCGATCTACGCTACTCTAGGATTTCCCGCCAAAAATGTCGATTGACGCAATCGCGCTCGGCTTGCTCTGGTACGTCGTCTTTCTGCTATCGACTGTGTGCCACGAGGCCGCGCATGCGTTGGTTGCGAAATGGGGCGGCGATCTGACAGCCTTTCATGGGGGCCAAGTCACTCTGAATCCAATTCCGCATATCCGGCGCGAGCCTTTCGGCATGATGTTGTTCCCGCTCATCACATACGTACAGGCTCACTGGATGATGGGTTGGGCGAGTGCGCCATACGACCCCGCGTGGTCGTATCACTATCCGCGGAAGGCCGCCAAAATGGCCCTTGCCGGGCCGGCGGCCAACTTCCTTTTGGCTATTCTCGCCGCGATCGCGGTTCACATCGGCATTGCAATCGGCGTGTTCGCGGCTCCTGAATTTGCCCGCTTCACTCAGATCGTGGATCCGGTCTCGCCCGGCCTCGCAGAGGGCTCAGCGAAATTTCTGAGTCTGTTGTTTTCTCTGAACATTCTGCTAGGAGCCTTCAATCTGATCCCTTTTCCGCCGCTTGATGGGTTCAACGCTGTCTGCATCTTCATGACCGACAGTGGTGCGCGCCGCTTCATCGAAATGACCGGCTCGATCCGCCGCTACAGTATAATCGGCCTCATTCTAAGCTGGTTCATCTTCGAGAGCCTCTACGGGCCGATTTTTGCGTTTGCTTTTAAAGCTCTATATCCGGGAACATAGGGCGAATCGAATCGCTCACGAACAATTTTGCGTCGGTGACGCGTTGCACCTGCTCAACCGTTACCCCAGGCGCCAGCTCCTCGATCCGTAAGCCCGTGGGCGTCACGCGCAGGACGGCTAATTCAGTCACAACGGTATCCACTACTTTCAATCCGGTCAAAGGCAGTGTGCACTTCTTCAGAATTTTCGGCGCTCCGTTCTTTGTGGTGTGCTCCATTGCCACGATGACGCGTCGCGCGCTCGCGACCAGATCCATCGCACCGCCCATACCCTTTACTACTTTGCCGGGCACCATCCAATTCGCGAGATTGCCTTCTTCGTCCACTTCCATCGCGCCCAGAATACTGAGGTCCACGTGACCGCCGCGAATCATCGCGAACGATTCGGCACTCGAAAAATAGGAGCAGCCGGGCCGCTCCGTGATGGTCTCCTTTCCAGCGTTGATAAGGTCGCAATCGATTTCCGCCTCGAGCGGATATGGTCCAACTCCCAACATGCCGTTCTCCGATTGGAAAACCACTTCCAAGCCCGGCGGCACATGGTTGGCAATGAGCGTTGGCATGCCGATGCCCAGGTTCACATAGAATCCATCGCGCAATTCGCGCGCAACGCGCCGCACGATGCGTTCCCGCACTTCAACCATTTCGCACCGTCCGCCGCTCAATGCGTCGTTCATATGTTTCGCCGACTACCACGCGCTGCACGTAAATGCCAGGTGTCGCGATCTGGTCCGGATCGAGCTCGCCTGGTTCAACAAGTTCCTCCACCTCTGCAATTGTGATTTTGGCCGCCGCCGCCATCATTGGATTGAAATTGCGCGCCGTTTTCCGGTAGACAAGGTTTCCGAGCCGATCGCCGCGCCAGGCTTTCACCAAGGCAAAGTCGGCGGTCAGTCCGCGTTCGAGCAGATAGCGGCGGCCATCGAATTCACGCACTTCTTTGCCTTCGGCTACCAGCGTGCCAACGCCGGCCGGCGTAAAGAATGCCGGGATGCCCGCACCGCCCGCGCGAATCCGCTCGGCAAGTGTACCTTGCGGGATCAGGGTAACTTTGAGTTTTCCCGCGATGAGCATCGATTCAAGCAATCGATTCTCACCGACGTAGCTCCCCACATGCGAAGCGATCATGCCCGCCTCGAGCATCAAGCCCATTCCGAAGCCATCAACGCCCATATTGTTACTGATGGTGTGCAAGCCTTTTGCGCCCTTGTG
>Ga0207702_10004582_pt1 | contig 12253 bp, 11 predicted proteins | sample KBSCornC62_FD_184302 | JGI IMG/M metagenome (GOLD analysis project Ga0207702, IMG submission 184302) | Corn rhizosphere microbial communities from Kellogg Biological Station, Michigan, USA - KBS Corn C6-2 (SPAdes) (version 2) | ecosystem: Host-associated > Plants > Roots > Rhizosphere > Soil ...
CACGTGCGGTTTGTCGGTTTGCGCTTCGCCCCGTGGTCCAGAAAGGATCATCTGTGCATGCGCGAAGGTGTCGCGCAGCTGGTCGACCGAGAAGGGCTTCAGAAGATAATCGTGGATCCCGCTCGCGATCAGGTCCCGGTAAAGACGCACATCGTTGACCTGGCCGGCGGCGATCACGATCGTTCCCGGCTCACAAACCTCGGCCAGCGCGTTGATGTCGTTGAGCGGATCGGCCGATTCCGACAGGTCCACGAACAGGATGTTGGGGCTCGCCGACACTGAAAGCGACTGAACCGCATTGCGCAGGCCCCCCTTGTTGACCTTCTCCGGACTCCAGCCATGCTCCACCGCGATCGGGCGCAGCATATCTGCTGTCGCATCGTCGCAAACGAAGGCGGTGAACGGATCGCGCAACCCTGCGCGTGCCTGGAATGGAGCGTTCATCACTAGTTACCCTGCTGCTTGGTGCTGACGGCCTGCAGTCCCTTGCTGCCGGTCGGTGGAGTAGTCCGATAGAGATCGACCGCTTTGGTAGCAGTGACCGTGTCGGCCGTGGCGCCAACCTGTTGTCCGTGGAACAGGTCTTCCGGATTGGCGACCATGGCCGCAAGGTCGCTGTTCACCGCGCAACCGTAGTTGGACATCGATCGATTGTGGTAATTGGGCTGCGCCAGCCGATTCCAGTTGGGACAGTTCGGGACTTCCGCGCGGGTACGGGTCACAACAACCCGAACCGATCCGGGCGCGATCGCTCCGGCCGTCACCGGCGCTGCCGGAAGCACTATCATGCCGTAGCGGCCGGCGAGTTGGCCAACCTGGGCGCGAACTCCTTCCGCATAGGGTCCATCGACGTAGATCGAGTCTCCGTATGCGAGATCAAGGCTCCTGAACCAGCCGTCGAGACGTCCCATCTCTTCGGGGGCGAGAACGCCCGCCGGCGCGGCTGCATCGAACACAAAGGTTTCGCGAGCCAGGACCGGCTGATTGACCGATTCGAGGCCGCGGTCGGCCAGATCGGTCTTCGGATAGCTGCTGCAGGCCCCCGTCAGCGAAGCGAGGAGCAGCAGGGCGACTTTGTTGCGCATCTTCAGATCCTTTCCCACCGGCGCGCTCACAGTTTGAACCCCGGGGCGGCGGCGGCGGGCGCTCCGCTGCTGACCGCTGAACCGATTGCGGGGGCCGGTCCCACCGGCGCCGGCGGGGAGCCGCTGACGCCTTTGAAGGTCTGCCCTTCGAATACCTGCTCGGCATCGGTCGGTGCGCGATAGCCGTCGGTCGGAAGCGCCAGTCGGCCGCTCGTTGGCTTCACCAGATACGGTGTCACGATAATCACCAGTTCGGTCTCATCGCGCTGGAACTTGGTCGAGCGGAACAGCGCTCCAAGCACCGGCAGGTCGCCCAGGAACGGCGCCTTGTCGATCGAATTGTTATTGGTGTTCTGGAGCAGTCCGGCGAGCATGAAGCTCTGACCGGAGCCAAGTTCCACCGTTGTCTCCGCGCGCCGGGTCGTCAGGGCCGGAACCTTGAACCCGTTCAGCGTCACGCTGCCGGCGTCGGAGAGCTGGCTGACTTCAGGTCGCACCCGCATGGAGATCCGGCCGTCGGTCAGAACGATCGGGGTGAAGGCGAGTGAGACGCCGTATTGCTTATATTCGACGGAAACCGCGCCGAGCCCGGTGGAAAGCGGGACCGGGAATTCGCCGCCGGCAAGGAAGCTCGCCGTCTCGCCCGAAAGCGCGGTGAGATTCGGCTCCGCAAGAGTTGTGACGAGACCGTCGGTCTCAGCCAGATCCAGCGAGGAGATCAGGTCAAGTCCGAACATTTTGCCAATGCCGGAAATCGTCGAGCCGATTGGGCTCCGAATGACTTTGCCCGTGTCTGCGGAACCGGTTCCGCTTCCTGCGGCCGGCAGGAAAATGCCTTGCCCCTGCGACACTCCGACCTTGAAGCTGCCGGTGCTGCTGGCGAGCAGGTTGACTCCGATCTGCTTCATCAAGGAGCGGTTCACCTCGGCGATCCTCACGCGGAGATTCACCTGCAGTGGAGTTGCAACCTTCAATCGGTTGATCACGCAGATCTTGCAAGCTGTTGACGCTTTTGAAGCGTCCATCCCGGGATTGAGCTCCGAGGTGGCGATCTGCTCCGCAAAGGCGGCGTCGTCCGGCGAAGCGACCGTACCCGTCAGCACGGCCATCTGGCCGACGTTGACGACCCTGATATCCGCATCAGGCATCGCAGCTTTCAAAACCGCATTGATCGAGGGCAGGTTTTGGCTGACCCGGACCTGTGCGCCGTAAACGACCGAGCCGTCGGCGGCAGTAGCGATAATTGTGGCTTCACCGTCCTGCTTACCGAACAGGTTGAGCTGGTGAGGATTGTTCACAAATACGTCGGCCACAGATGGATTTGAGGTCCAGACGCTTGCGACCGACCGCGGCAGGTTCACCATCTGGCCTTCGCCGAGCGACAGCTGCACTTGCGCAGTCGGCCGGTAGGTGCCGGAGGTATAAGCCCTCGGCTGTGCCTGGGCCGCCGCCGGGAGGGCAAGGGCCACAACCGTTGCCGCAAGCGCGGTGCCGAGCCGCGCTCGGCGGAGAAAATCAGTTGTCATTTAGCGAACTCCCACGGGAACAACCGAGACATCGTTGCCGCGCGCAATACGGACCACCGGTCCCGAGTAGGCCGGGGTGGACCCGGCGGCGGGAGGCGCCTTCTGCACAGTGCGCGGCTGGAAGCGCGAGACATCGCCTCCGGTCGTGAAGGTGGTATCGGTGTCGATCGGACGATTAGCGAACGCGTTGAGCATCTGCCGCTCCGCGTCGGGCGTAGTGCCGGCGGGGATCTTGACGCTGCCCGAAGCCACCGCCTGATCGACATCGGAACTCGTATCGCTCAGCGACCGCAGGGACAGTGACAGCGAGCCAACGCTCTGGGCGACGGCGATTTTCTCCGCGATCTTCGGGGTTACTTCGAGAGTGACGTTGCTGGCCTGCTGCACCTTCACCTTACCGTCGGCGTCCTTGCTCTGGTAGCGCTGGTCGGTGGCAAGCACCCTGACATTGCGCAGAATGGTTTCGGAGACTTTCAGGGGCTGATCACCGCCGCCCTGGACTGATTCGGTTAGGACGATGTCGACGTGATCGCCCGGGAAGACGAAGCCGGCGAGGCCGGAGGTCGCACTGACCGCTACGGTGACCGCACGCATCCCCGGCGACAATGCCGCCGCCAGGAAACCGCGATCCTCGGGCCCGACAAGCGAGCCGCGGGTCAGCGGCTGACCGGCAGTGACGGGATAGCGGACCACGGTTCCAACGAGCTTCGATGGATCGGAATCCGGCGCTGTCTGCGCGTAATAGGAATCCTGCATGCTCTCTTTGGGCCAGGTGACGAACTTCAGGCTCGTCGGGTCGAGGATCGTCCCCACCGGAAGGTCCTTCGATGCAACCAGGATCTTGGGCCCGGTCGGCACTGCGACGGGAGCAGCAATTGCCTGCTTCGCGCCGGCGCCTGCGAACATGTTTCTGGCCATGATGGCGGTTACAGCCGCGACCATCAGCGCTCCGACGAGAAGCAAGACTTTCTTGAAATCCATGACGAGATTGCTCCCATTGCAGGCTGGCTGCGAACCTGCTCACACATCAGGCAAATTGGTTAAGAAACCGTTGGGCTAAAATGGCGAGGCCGCCGATTGCGATGGCCACTCCATAAGGAATCTTCGGACGTCCCGGCCTCCGCGATGCTCCGTGGATGGCCAGGAACACGATCGTGACCAGGCCACCTGCGATGGACATGATCACTAGGAATCGGACGGTGTTGACGGGCGAAAACCAGAGCACCAGCGCAGCTGCGAGCTTGACGTCGCCGCCGCCCATCATACCGGCGGCGAAGGCCAAGGCGAGTAGCAGAAACACGCCCGCGGCAACCGCGAGCTGCACTGCTGCGTCCGGCCACAGCGGCAATTGCACTGCCCACCAGTAGACGAGCGCCAGCAGCGCAACCGCGAGATTGAGCCGATTGGAGATTGTGAACGTGCGGACATCGATCACCGCGGCCGCGAACAGCAGAATCGCCAGCAAAGTGAGCAGTAAATCGGTGAATCCGAAATTTATCATGACGCCGAGGTAGACGGCGCAGCTTTCAAAACCGTAACCGCGGACGCAGATGAATATGGTCGATGTCCTGATCGTCGGCGGCGGGATAGCCGGCGCCAGCCTTGGAGCGGAGATAGCCGGCCAGCGCTCGGTGCTTCTGGTGGAGGCGGAAAGTCACTGCGGCTTTCATTCGACGGGTCGCTCGGCCGCCTTCTGGCTCGAAAGCTACGGTGGCCCAGTGGTCGCATCGCTTAGCGCGGCTTCGAGGCCGTTTCTCGACAGGCCGCCAGCCGATTTTTCTGAAGGTGGATTTCTCCGCACGCGTGGGGATCTGCATCTGAGCCGGGACGGCGAACTGCCCGAGATTCCGCCCACGGTCGAAACCCGCTGGGTAGAACGCCCAGAACTTGAGAAGCTGCTGCCCGGGATCAAGGCCGAATGGCGTCGAGCCTTGTTCGAGCCGGGCTGTGCCGACATCGACGTCGCCGGGCTCCACTCGGCCTATCTCCGACAATTCCGGCAATCGGGCGGCGAGGTCCGGACCGATTCGACGCTTGTGTCGGCCCAGCGGAGTAGCAATGGCTGGCGAGCCAGGCTCCGCGACGGCAGCGAAATCCAGGCGCAAGTGATCGTCAACGCCGCCGGTGCCTGGGCCGACGCGGTGGCCATCGCTTGCGGCGTGGAGCCGCTCGGAATCCAGCCGAAGCGGCGGACGATGGTCCAGCTCCGACTCGGCTGTTCGGGCCTTCGCGACCTGCCGCTGGTCGATGATGCTGCGGGTACATTCTATTTCAAGGGCGAAGGCAACCAAGCGATATGGCTCTCACCCCATGACGAGATCGACAGCGATCCCTGCGATGCGGTGCCGGAGGAAATCGACGTCGCGACCGCGATCGACCGGTTCGAATCGGTGGTCGATTGGCGGATCGAGGCGGTCGAGCGCAAATGGGCGGGCCTCCGAAGCTTCGCGCCCGACCGGATACCCGTTTACGGATTCGATCCCGATCAGGCTGGCTTCTTCTGGTTCGCAGGCCAGGGCGGCTTCGGAATCCAGACCGCTCCCGCCGCGGCGAAACTCTCGGCCGCCCTCCTGCCGGGGAGCGAGCCAGACCCGATGGTCGCCCATATCGAGCCGGCACCGTTCTCGCCGGCGCGGTTCCGCTAAGAAAAGCGCGCGGCGAATGTGCGGGCATCGGCGGCTTTCTCAAACGCAATGAAGATGGTGTCGTCGCCGCAGATCGTTCCGACGACTTCCTCGAGGCGCGCCTGATCGATTGCAAAGCCGACGACGTGGGCGGAGCCCGGGGGAGTCTTCATCACCAGCAGATTCCCTGCCGGCCGGACCGACTGCACCCATTCGCGCACGACCGAATCGAGCCGGGGCGCGGATCGCGGCGGTGGACTATCCACCGGAAGTGCATAACTTATCTTCCCGTCGCGGCGCACCTTCACCGCTCCAAGCTCGACGAGGTCACGCGACACCGTCGCCTGCGTTGCAATATAGCCGAGCTCGCCGAGGCGATGCGCGACTTCCTCCTGGCTATGCAGGACCTCAGTTCGGATCAGCTCCGCTATCGCCCGCTGTCGTCGTGCCTTCGCGTCGGTCACCGCTGCCTCATAGGAATAATTATGCATCTCTATTGCATATGTTTGCAGAAGCGGCAATAGGCGCCGCCATGATTCGGACCGCAATCCTTGGCGCCTCGGGCTACGTGGGTGGAGAGCTTCTCCGCCTCCTTGCAGTGCATCCTGAGCTGGAGCCGGCCGCGCTGTTCGGCGACAGCCGGGCGGGACAGATGGTCGGCGAGGTGCATCCGCATGTCGCGGCTGCTTATGCAGAATCGCAGATCGAGAAGTTCGATGATTCGGCGCTGGAGGGCATCGACCTCGTCTTCGCCGCACTTCCGCATGGACACAGCCAGAAGCTCGCCGCGACGATTCTCGACAAGGGCATTCCGTTCGTCGATCTCGGTGCGGATTTCCGGCTCGACGATGCCGCAACCTACGAGCGCTGGTACCATCATCCCCACCAGGCGCCGGAACTGCTCGGACGGTTCGTTTACGGAATTCCGGAGCTAAACCGCGACGCAATCAGGGGTGCCAAGGCCGTGGCGGCCGCCGGCTGCTACGCCACCGCCGCAATCCTCGCGCTGAAACCCTTGGTCGACGCGGGGCTGATCGCTGTGGACAGCATCATCGTCGATGCGGCCTCGGGCGTCAGCGGCGCCGGGCGCGAGCTCAAGGAATCGACCGCTTTCAACACGGTCGACGGCAGCTTCTCCGCTTACGGCCTCCTCAACCACCGTCACACAGCGGAAATGGAAACGGCGCTCGGCTCGACCGTCCTGTTCACGCCGCACCTCGTGCCAATGACCCGGGGAATCCTCGCCACTTGCTACGCGCAGGCGACCGGCAGCGGCGATCCGCTGGAGGCTCTTCATGCCGCCTATGCAGCAGAGCCGTTCGTCCATGTCACTGCCGCTCCGCCAGCCACCAAATGGGTCAGCGGCTCCAACGGCGCGCAGGTCACAGCCCGTCGCGACGATCGGACGGGCCGCATCCTCACGCTGGCCGCGATCGACAATCTCGGCAAAGGCGCAGCCGGCCAAATGATCCAGTGCGCCAATCTCATGCTCGGCCTTCAGGAGACGGCCGGTCTCACACCATGCGGAGTTTATCCATGAGCGTCACCGCGCCCGAAGGGTTCGTTGCTTCCGGTTGTCATGCCGGGATCAAGCGCCGCCGCTTCGACATGGCGCTCTTGGCGACGGAGGATAGAAAGCCGGTGCCGTGCGCGGCCGTCTTCACGCAGAACAAGTTCGTGGCGCCGCCGGTCGAACTCGACCGAGCGCTGCTTGCTGCCAGCGGCGGCAAGGCAGCGGCGGTGATCGTCAATTCCGGCAACGCCAATGCAGGGACCGGCGAGCAGGGTTACAAAGATGCTCAGACCATGGGCGCAGCAGCAGCCGACGCGCTCGGCATCGACAAGAGCGGCGTGCTCGTCTGCTCGACCGGGATCATCGGCACGCCGCTGCCGATGAAGCCGATCCTCGCCGCCGCGCCGAAACTCGCCAAGCACCTGTCGGTCGATGGCGCCACCGATGCCGCGAAGGGTATCCTCACCACCGATCACACACCCAAGCAGGTCGTGATCCGCGGTTCGTCCTTCACCGTCGGCGGTATGGCCAAGGGCTGCGGGATGATCGCGCCGAACATGGCGACCATGCTCGCCTTCCTCACCACCGACGCCGACGTGCCTCGCGAACTGATGCAGCGCGCGCTGAAGGCCGCATCGGACCAGACGTTCAATACGCTGAGCATCGACGGCGCAACCTCCACCAACGACACGGCGATGCTCTTCGCTTCGGGCAAGCGCGGGAAAGTGGACGCCGACGAATTCGTCAATGCCGTCCTCGCCGCCTGTCGCGACCTGACGATGCAGATGGCGCACGACGGAGAGGGCGTGACTCGCGTCGCTCTGCTCGAAGTCACCGGCGCGCAAAGTGTGGAGGAGGCGCGTCGGGCTGCCAAGGCCATCGCCGACAACAATCTCATCAAGTGCAGCTGGAACGGCGGCGATCCCTATTGGGGCCGGATCCTCGCTGCCGCCGGGTCGTGTGGCGTGGCGCTGGACGTCGCCAAATCGAGTGTCAGCTATGGCAGCGTGGTTGTCGCGCGCGGAGGCGTCGGCATCGACCATGACGCGCAGGCGGTGAGCGAGCATATGATGCTGCCTACCATCTCGATCGGCGTCGATCTCGGAGCCGGCGGCGCCGAGGGAAGTGCCATCGGAGTTGATCTCGGCATCGGCTACATCAAAGAAAATGTGACCACCTCATGACCCCCACGCAGACCGCTCAGATTCTGGTCGAGGCGCTGCCGTACATCCGGCAGTTCGCCGGCAAGTCCGTCGTCGTGAAGCTTGGCGGCGCGGCGATTGACCGCGACTGCGACCTCGCGCTTGCCCAGGACGTGCTCCTGCTTCGGAGCGTAGGCGTCCGCTGCGTCCTCGTCCACGGCGGCGGCCCGCAGGTGGATGCAATGCTTCGCCGGGTGGGCAAGCAGCCGGAATTCCGGGACGGGCTTCGGGTCACCGACGCCGAAACCCTCGAAATCGTCCGGATGGTGCTGATCGGCAAGATCAATCGCGATCTCGTGGGAACGATCAACAGCCAGGCGGGCCAAGAGCCGGTCGCGGTCGGCGTTTCGGGCGAGGACGCTGGCCTGCTCAGCGTGACTCCCGCCGACCCCAGCCTCGGCTTTGTTGGGAATGTCAGCAATGTGCGCGCCGAGCTAATCCACAGGTTGCTCGACGACGGGCTGACTCCGGTCATCTCGACTGTCGGCGCCGGCGAGGGCGGGCAGCCGTACAACGTCAATGCCGACGAGGCCGCCCGGGCAATCGCCGTTGCGATGAATGCGGAGAAGATCGTCTATCTGACTGCTGCTCCAGGGCTGCTGGAGGACGCGAGCGACGAATCGACCCTGATCCCGCGCCTGACCGCCGCCGAACTCCGCGAAAAGATCACGTCCGGCTCGGTCAGCAATGGCATGATCCCCAAGCTCAGGGCCTGCGCCGACGCGGTCGAACAGGGCGTGCCGTTCGCGCACATCATCGACGGGCGAGTCCAGCATTCGCTTCTCATCGAATTGCTCACCGACCACGGCGTCGGCACCATGATCAAGCTGGAGAAGAGCTGGTGAAGCACCTCCTCGCGATCCGCGATTTGTCCGCGGACGAGCTCAAGGCTATCCTGGCTCTCTCAGAAGAAAGTCCCGCGCCGCGCGTTCTCGAGGGCAAAGGCGTCGCACTCTATTTCCAGAAGCCGAGCGCCCGGACTCGCAACTCGATGGAGATGGCGACCGTCCAGCTTGGCGGTCATCCCGTCTACATCCGCAAGGACGAGATCGATCCCGGCGTTCGCGAGAGCGCGGAAGACGTGGCGCACACGCTGGCCTGCTATCATGCGATCATCGCCGGCCGGGTGTTCGACCACAGCCTTCTCGAGCAGATGGCGGCGGTCAATGCCGCACCGGTACTCAACATGCTTTCGGCGACCGATCACCCGCTTCAGGCCCTCGCGGACCTGCTCACGATCAAGCAGCTGTTGGGCCGCATAGGAGGTTCGAAGGTCGCCTTCATCGGCGAGGGCAACAATGTGTCGCGCTCCCTCGCTGAGGCGTGCGCGCTCGCCGACGCGCAGTTCGTGATTGCCAGCCCCCAGAGCTACGGCTTTCAGGACGAGATCCAGGGCGTGAAGCAGGTCTCCGATCCCGCCGAAGCCGTGGAAGGCGCCGACATCGTCTACACCGACGTCTGGGTATCGATGGGCGACGAAGATACGCCCGAGCGCCGCAAGGCCTTCGAACCGTACCAGGTAAACGAGGTGCTGATGGACAAGGCGCCCAACGCCCGGTTTCTCCACTGCCTCCCCGCCCGCCGCGGCGAAGAAGTCACTGCCGGCGTGATAGACGGCGTTCGCTCGGCAGTGTGGAAGCAGGCGGAAAACCGGATGCACACCAGCCGCGGCGCGATGCTGTGGCTGCTCTCGAACGAGGACTAGAATGGCAAAGAAACTGAAGGTGGTGCTCGCTTACTCGGGCGGGCTCGACACGTCGATCATCCTCAAATGGCTGCAGACCGAATATGATGCGGAGGTCGTCACCTTCACCGCCGACCTTGGCCAGGGCGAGGAGGTCGAGCCGGCACGGCGCAAGGCGGAGACGCTCGGCGTCAGGCCAGAGAACATTTTCATCGAGGACCTGCGCGAGGAATTCGTCCGCGATTACGTGTTCCCGATGTTCCGCGCCAATGCGCAATACGAGGGCGACTATCTCCTCGGCACCTCGATCGCCCGGCCGCTGATCGCCAAAAAGCAGATCGAGATCGCGCGCAAGGTCGGCGCCGACGCGGTCTGTCACGGCGCCACTGGCAAGGGCAACGATCAGGTGCGGTTCGAGCTCGGCTACTATGCGCTTGAGCCGAGCATCCGGGTGATCGCGCCCTGGCGGGAGTGGAGCTTCGCCAGCCGCGAGGCGCTTCTCGATTTCGCCGAGAAGCACCAGATCCCCATCGCCAAGGACAAACGAGGCGAGGCGCCCTTTTCGATCGACGCCAACCTGCTGCATTCGTCGTCGGAAGGGAAGGTGCTTGAGGATCCGTCGGTCGAAGCGCCGGAATATGTGCACCAGCGCACCATCTCGCCCGAGGATGCGCCCGACAAGGCGACGGTGATCTCGATCGATTTCGAGAAGGGCGATGCGGTCGCGATCGACGGTCAGAAGCTGTCGCCGGCGAGCCTGCTGGCGAAGCTCAACCAGCTCGGGCACGACAACGGCATCGGCCGGCTCGATCTCGTCGAAAACCGGTTCGTCGGCATGAAGTCGCGCGGAGTCTATGAAACTCCGGGCGGCACCATCCTGCTGGCGGCGCACCGGGGCATCGAAAGCATCACCCTCGATGGCGGCGCCATGCACCTCAAGGACGAGCTGATGCCGCGCTACGCCAGCCTCATCTACAACGGCTTCTGGTTCAGCCCCGAGCGCGAAATGCTTCAGGCGGCAATCGACAAAAGCCAGGAGCATGTCAGCGGCCGCGTCACGATGAAGCTCTACAAGGGCAATGCGACGGTGATCGGCCGCAGCAGCGACCAGTCGCTCTACGACCAGGATCTCGTCACCTTCGAGGAAGGCACCGGCGATTACGATCACCGCGACGCGGCGGGCTTCATCCGGCTGAATGCCCTGCGGCTTCGGACGCTTGGTCAGCGGGCTCGGCGGAACTCATAACCGTCATCCCGGCCTTGAGCCGGGATCCGCCTTTTCTTTCTGCCCAGGTACGGGAGAAGGCAGACCCCGGATCAAGTCCGGGGTGACGGATCCAATATCTTCTTCGCCGCCGCGATCTGCTCCCGCACCCGCTCCGGCGCGGTGCCGCCGTAGCTGGTTCGGCTGGCCACCGAGGCTTCGACGCTGAGCACGTCGAAGACACGCGAGTCGATGCGCTCGTCGATCGAACGCAGCACGTCGAGCGGGAGTTCGTCCAACTCACACCCGCGCTCCTCGGCGGACTTCACCGCACGCCCGGTGATGTGGTGCGCCTCGCGGAACGGCACTCCGGCCTCCCGAACCAGCCAGTCGGCGAGGTCGGTGGCGGTCGAATAGCCCTTCGCCGCTGCCGCCCGCATCCGTTCGGGCACGAACTCAACCGTCTCGATCATTCCGGCCAGCGCCTGCAACGAGAGCATCAGCACGTCGTACGCCTCGAACACCGGCTCTTTGTCGTCCTGCATGTCCTTCGAATAAGCGAGCGGAAGCCCCTTCATCGTCACCATCAGCCCGGTGAGCAGCCCGACGATTCGTCCGCTATGCCCGCGCACCAGTTCAGCCGCGTCGGGGTTGCGTTTCTGCGGCATGATCGACGAGCCGGTCGAATAGGCATCGGATAGCTTCACGAAGCCGAACTGCGGCGTCGCCCACAGGATCAATTCCTCCGCCATCCGCGACAGGTGCAGCGCGCACTGCGCGGCGGCGGTCAGATATTCGATCGCGAAATCGCGATCGGAGACGCTGTCGAGGCTGTTCGCCGTCGGGCGATCAAAGCCGAGGGCCTTCGCTGTCTTCTTCCGGTCCGTGTCGAACCCCGTGCCCGCGAGCGCTGCGCTTCCGAGCGGACTCTCGTTCATCCGCAGGCGAGCGTCGGCGAAGCGCGACCGATCGCGCTTCAGCATCTCGAACCAGGCGAGAAGGTGATGGCCAAGCGTAACCGGTTGCGCGACCTGCAGGTGCGTGAACCCAGGGGTCACGCTCTCCGCGTGTTCATCGGCACGCGCGACAATCGCGCGCTGCAGTTCGCTGATCGCCGCGTCGGCTTCGTCGCAAGCGCTCCGCACCCACAGCCGGAAATCCACGGCGACCTGATCGTTGCGCGAGCGCGCAGTGTGCAACCTTCCCGCCGCCGGCCCGATCATCTCCGCCAGCCGGTGCTCGACGGTCATGTGAATATCTTCAAGTTCGACCTTCTCCGGCACTCCGTCGCGCTGGAATTCGGCCTCGATCGCATCGAGTCCGTTGAGGATCGCCTGCGCATCCGCCGTGCCGATGATCCCCTGGTCACGAAGCATTGCCGCATGCGCTTTCGAGGCAGCGATATCTTCGCGCCA
>Ga0207702_10004585_pt1 | contig 12247 bp, 5 predicted proteins | sample KBSCornC62_FD_184302 | JGI IMG/M metagenome (GOLD analysis project Ga0207702, IMG submission 184302) | Corn rhizosphere microbial communities from Kellogg Biological Station, Michigan, USA - KBS Corn C6-2 (SPAdes) (version 2) | ecosystem: Host-associated > Plants > Roots > Rhizosphere > Soil ...
AAGCTGCCACTCCTGCACCGGAGAAATGCGAGCGGATGCCCAGGTTTTACCATCGGGTTCAACCGAGATCGGAATCAGCTTTTCGCTCTTTCCGACGTTGTAGACATTCAACTGGATGGACCATTCCAACTTCTTTGCGATCTTGTGCTTGTAGCTCACCCAGAGGTCGACCGCATCTTCCGCGGGACCGTAGTATGGTTTGGTCAGATCGTACGAAGCGATCGATCCGCCGCCGAGCACAGGATAGCCGATGACAACCTTATCCTGCCAGCGATACGCGCCGCCCACGCCTAAACCCTTGATGAAACCGTGGCGGAAACTATAATTGGTGACGAAATTATAGCTCCACCGACGCAGTTCAGGCACGTCGGAACCTTCGTTTAGCTTGAGCAGAGTATAGTTGGACAGGAACGGAGCCCAGATGCTGGGATAGATCGCACTGCCATAACCACCGTAGCGCGGGAGCGCGCCGGCCGGAGTGGGTGAACCATCCGCATTCGTTAACTTCGAGCTAATATAGCTCATATAGTCAGTGAGCGAGGGACCACCGACATTATTCTCCGTCGCCGTCGTCTTTGCGGCTCCAAAGGAAATACGCCAATCGGGGGTCGGGTTGGCCGTGAGTTCGAGTTCGTAACCCTTGGACTGAGTATCAGACGTGACGGCAAACGAACTCGAGCTCGCACTATAATTCGCAATCGTGTTCGGATCGGGCGCATAGCCGGCGGGATTGCCCGCGTAGGTCGTGCGATTGACCAAAGCATTATCGCTAAGCGGAGTGAAATTCCACGCTTTGAAGAAGCCCTTCGCCGCCAGGTCCTTCTGGATGGTATTCCACGTATCGATCGCCTTGTCTTCGTCCGCGTCCGCCTGCGCCTGGGTGTAAGGCGTGGTTGGACTCAATACGTTCGTGGAACCCACGGCAAAGGCGTTCGTCCATGTGTTGCGGTACGAAGGTTGATTGCGGGAACCCCAGTCGTATCCGCCCATTTGATACAGGAAGATGTTGCGCCAAGTGAGGCCGGTCGCGACGACGGAGCCGACCGTACCTGCATTCGCGAGCGTGCTCGTGCCGTTGGTCAAACCGGTTGTGTACTTAACGACCGCAAACGAAAGTTTGTCGTTCTTGGTCGAGATGCGGACACCATAGTCGCGGGTGTGTCCCGCCGGATTCCCAATCGCATTGCCATAAACATCCGTCCGCAGGCTGGTGACTTGGAAGTTGCTCGACTCATTATAAGACACACTGAGATTCACGGGCAGGAAGTCATGCGGGAGGAACTGATTGAGGTGGATCACCGTACCGCCACTCTTTGAATGACCCTTTAGAATAGAACTGGGCGAATAGGCATCGGGCAGTTTATATACCCCCGGATCCAGATTGAAGACCTGCCGATTGCTCGGGACTTTTTGAGCGGTCACACTCTTCGTCTTCACCTCGTCGTAGCGCCAGCCCAGGGTGGCAACCACGGCGCCGTTCCAAAAATAACCCTGATATGAACCGGAATCTGAGAGGGTCTCGCGGAAGGTTTTATTCGCGCCAGTGATCAACGTGTTGTCTTCGCCGTTGTTATATCTCAGAAGATTGTCCTGTTGCGAGGTCCAGCCGAGATAGTTGGCGGGGTTGGAATTTTGCGTCAATTGCGCGGTGCTTCCGGGTGCGGGGATGCCATTATAGACCTGATTCAATGACGTCGGGACGTTCCACGGGTCGCCATAAGCAACGCCATAATTCTGCCACGTGCTATTGAAGACACGGACGCCCGTATCCGGGATGGTGATCGTAGACTTGATATTAGGAATATCCAGTCCAGAAGCCGAAGAAGCGGAAACCACGGAGGGCCCGAGGTAAATCACCGCCTGCGGAGCTCGATCGCTCCAGAGAGGGCTCGACCCGTTGTTTTGATTCCAAAAACCCTGGTAGTCTTTGCTGTTCGCGAACAGTTGATATGAGCGCTGCTCGATGAAGTACTTTTCGTCGGCGCTAACACCGTTGAATCGTTGATTACCGAACAGCTCCAAAAGGAAATGATTGTTCGTGAAGTCGGAAGGGCGGAGTTCACCGAACAACGAACCGCGGAGGTATTTTCGATCGGTTGTCGTCAAGCTGCCACCCGCGCCGCCGGCGCCAAAAACGAAAGGCCGCCCGTAGTTCGGGTTGGTCACGCCGGTGCTGCTTGGATTCGTATAATAATCTTCGCCGTTCTTGGTGATATCGATCGAAATCGTCGGCTGATATCCCAGCAGCGACCAGCCACCGACTTGATCGGATTGATGGTCATAGCTCACATCGAAACCCAGACGATCGTCGAACAAGGTTTGTTGAACATCGAAGTTCTGCGCGTTCCATTTATTTGTCTCACGCTTGTTCGGACCATCGATGAGATTATGGTAGAAATCGAAGGTCGACGGATCGAGCAGCGTCATCGCGCGGTACTGGCCGTATTTCGAGTCGGTGAAATACTGAGTGGGCTGCCAGTTATTATAATTCAACGCCGCTTGCGTGAAGGAACCGACGGAATAGAACGGCACAAATTGCCGGAGACCAGCGGGTCCGCTCGACGACGGCAGCACGTTTCCGTTCGGATCGCGCCAACCATTATTGATAAAACCGCCAAAAGCCGAATCGAGGCGGTTGGTCGAACCATCGATAAAGAAAACCGGCTGCTGAACCTGGAAGCCAGCGAGGTAAGGTTGATAGTTAACCGTAGAGTTATTGGCCGCGCCATAACCATTGCCGGCGACCACGCCATCGGTGCGCGTCGGATCATACACCGTGTTGACAGTAAACTTACCCATTCCGCCAAATGGATTGGTATCGCTGATCGCCACTGGTCGAAACCAGGAACTCACACTGTCCATCGGCGGAACGGTGCGAGGATGATTGGAGTCTATATTGCCGTGTTCCGCTTTGACCCGAAAACTGGTGTGGAAATCTCTGCGGTTAAAGAGCTGCGGATCGAATCGGATGGTGCCGAAAAGCCGCCGCTGATTTTCGAATGCGGGATCTTGCTCGTACTTGCGATCGCTCAATAAACCATCAATCCGGATCGAGAGGACGTCCGGGATGATTTGTTGATTGATATCGAGCGAGCTGCGGATCGAGCCGTACGAGTCCGTCCGAACCTGGACCTCGCCCATATTGCGGAATTCCGCATTGTGCGTCGAGGCATTGATGATACCCGCTGGGCTGCCGAGTCCGTATAGAATCGAATTAGGTCCCCGCAAGATTTCGACGCGGTCCACGTTGAAAGAATCCCAAGGGATGTCGCTGATGAAATAATCTCTCGCTACATCCGCTGGCGCAAGGCCACGCACGCGCTGAGCGTTCTGCGGTGAAATTAAACTGCCCTGCTCGCTCACACTCTGACCATTGCCCATGCCGCCGTAGGTGCCGCGCGTGCCGGCGACCTGCGTGTTGGTCGTATATTGAAGCAACGTTTGATTGTCCGTCGCACCGATGTCCTGCAGGAACTCCTTGGTCAGAACTTGGATTGAAGCGCCGACATCGGCTAAGTTGGTGCGAATGCGTGTGCCCGCGAGCGTTTCAGTCGCTTGATAACCGTGGTCTTGCTCGGCGGTGACTTCGAACGGAGAAAGAACCACCGTTTCATCGGTCGACGGCTGACTAGCGGTGTTCGCTGCGGGTGCGGGTGCGGTTTGAGCTGGCAACAGATGCAAGGGCATACTTGCCGCGAGCACAGCCAGCGTGGTTTTGATAGATGTCTTCACGTGTAGTCGGGGTTAGTCGGAGACTCGGCGAGATCATTCCTGTCGGGACTCAGGTGATCTTCGTCGGAACAACCTCGCGGGGAGTGGTGGAGATTGTCTGCGTTTCTTGATGGCTTCCGCTGTTCCTGCCGCAAGAAGCCGCCCACGCTGACCTCAGAGTGCCGTCCCCACGCAGGGATTTTCGCCTCGCGATCTGCTTTTTCCGAATCACCAAAACAGCGGCCTGCCACGCCGGTACGGCGAGCGATTGGGGCGGTCCCCTACTCAACGACCATTTCTAGTCACTCGCATACTTTACGGTCCTACAAAACGATCTCCTCGTTTTTAAATACGGCCAAAAAAAAAGCCCGCCGATGAAGGCGGGCTCGCGAATGAACGTTCGAAAGGTTTATACTTCTTCCATCGTCGGCACGGGGGAAGTGACGGACAGAACCAATGCGTCGTCCTTCAAGCCGAACAGCGCGTGCTGCCCGGGTCGAATTTCTCCGGTTACAACCGCCCGAGCCAGCTTGGTTTCGATCTGCCGCTGGAGGAAGCGCTTCAATGGACGTGCGCCAAACACGGGATCGTAGCCGCGCTCGGCCGCCCACTCTTTCGCCTTTGGATCGAGTTCAACGGTGATGCGTCGATCAGCCATGCGTTTATTCAAATCCGCCAGCAAGAGATCCACGATCGATCCAATTTCTTCCAATGTCAGCGGCTTGAAGAGAATCGTTTCATCGATGCGATTTAAAAATTCCGGTCGGAACGATTTCCGTAAATCAGCCAGCACGCTCTCGCGCACGCCGTCCGGAATGGTGTCACCGGTGACGCCTTCGAGCAGATAGCGGCTGCCGATATTCGAAGTCATGATGATGATCGTGTTTTTAAAATCGACCGTGCGACCCTGCGCGTCGGTAATCCGACCGTCGTCGAGGACCTGTAACAAGACGTTGAATACGTCAGGGTGGGCCTTCTCGATTTCATCGAAAAGAACCACTGCGTAAGGCTTACGCCGTACCGCCTCGGTCAATTGGCCGCCTTCATCATAGCCGACGTAGCCGGGAGGCGCGCCGATCAGGCGAGCGACGCTGTGCTTCTCCATGTACTCGGACATGTCGAGACGCACCATCGCGGCTTCGCTATCGAAGAGAACTTCGGCGAGTGATTTGGCGAGTTCGGTCTTACCGACGCCGGTCGGTCCCAAAAAGAGAAAGCTGCCGACGGGGCGTCGAGGATCTTTGATCCCTGCGCGCGCGCGCAGGATCGCCTCGCTCGTCAACTGGACGGCTTCTTCCTGGCCGATCACGCGCTGATGCAGCACGTCACCGAGCCGAAGGAGTTTTTCTTTCTCACCTTCGACCAGACGAGTCACGGGCACGCCCGACCATTTCGAAACCACTTCCGCGACTTCTTCGGCCGAAACTTCCTCTTTGAAGAGCTCCGTCTTCGAACCTTCTTTTTCGACTCTCTTTAACTCGGCTTCGAGCTGGGGAATCTTGCCGTGGCGGAGTTCGGCCAGCTTGCTCAAATCGTACGCACGCTCGGCCTTTTCCATTTCGATCCGCACCGCGTCCAATTCCTCGCGGACCTTACGCACACGGTCGACCGACGCTTTTTCCTTTTCCCATTTGGATTTCAACGCCGCAGCCTGACCTCGCGTATCCACCAATTCCTTACGCAAATCCTCCAGGCGGCGCTTCGAGTCGTCATCCCGTTCCAATTTCAAAGCCGCTTCTTCGATCTCGAGCTGGAGGACTCGACGGCTGAGCGCGTCGAGCTCTTGCGGCATCGAATCCATCTCGGTGCGGATCATCGCGCAGGCCTCGTCGATCAAATCGATCGCTTTGTCTGGCAGAAACCGATCCGAGATATAGCGATTAGACAACGTCACCGCCGCCACCAGCGCGTTGTCCTGAATGTGCACGCCATGGTGCAATTCGAAGCGTTCGCGCAGTCCGCGCAAAATCGAGATCGCATCTTCGACCGACGGGGGTTCAACCATCACCGGTTGAAAACGACGTTCGAGCGCGGCGTCCTTTTCAATGTGTTTGCGGTATTCGTCGAGCGTGGTCGCTCCGATACAGTGGAGTTCACCACGAGCGAGCATGGGCTTGAGCAAATTGCCCGCGTCCATCGCGCCCTCGGCTTTTCCGGCGCCGACGATCGTATGAAGTTCGTCGATGAAGAGGAGGATGCGGCCTCCGCTTTCCTTCACCTCTTTCAACACCGCTTTGAGCCGCTCTTCGAATTCGCCGCGGAATTTAGCGCCAGCGAGGAGCGCCCCCATATCGAGCGAGAAAATCGTTTTGTCTTTCAACCCCTCCGGGACGTCGCCGCGCACAATCCGTTGCGCGAGTCCTTCGACGATCGCCGTTTTACCGACACCAGGCTCACCGATGAGCACAGGATTGTTCTTCGTTTTCCGGGATAGAATTCGCACCGTGCGGCGAATCTCGTCATCCCGTCCGATCACCGGATCCATCTTCCCCTTGCGGGCGAGCGCGACCAAATCGATGCCGTACTTTTCGAGCGCCTGATAAGTCGCCTCGGGATTATCGGACGTAACGCGCTGAGCGCCGCGAAGTTCTTTCAGCGCTGGTAAAACTCGGGCGCGATCCAGACCAAAGCTTTTCAGATACTTCGCGAACGACTCCGGTTTCGCCACATCGACGAGCCCAAGGAAAAGATGCTCCACGCTGACAAATTCATCTTTCAACTGATTCGCTTCGTCCTCCGCGCGGGTCAGGACTTCGTTCACCGCCTGCGTGATGTAGATTTTGGATACATCGATGCTGCCGGTGACACGGGGAAGCCGATCGAGTTCACGATCGGCGGCGAGCTGCAGCGCGCTGGTGGTCAGTCCAAGTTTTTCAATCAGAGCGGGGACCAAACCATTTTCCTGCGTGAGCAACGCGTAAATTAAGTGCCAAGTATCGACTTCGTTGTTCTGTCGACGGCGCGCATCGTTCTGCGCGTCGGTGATCGCTTGGCGCGACATCACAGTGAGTTTTTGCGGGTCCATTGACCAATGTAATGCAGTTCGCATTCCGCGCCAGTCGTCTTGCTTCCCCAGGCGGCCGGGAAGAAGGCTGCGCCAGGCTGGGTCAACTTACCTCGGCCCCCCGGGGGATGCGCGTCAGAAAGACACGGGCAAAAAAAAAGCGCCGCGGTTGAGGCGGCGCTTGGAAGAAAAGACGGGAAAACGCTTAGCTCTTGTTCCGAGTTAGACTCGCGGCACGGACCACCAGGCGGTTCGTGTGGTAAGTCGAAACTTCAGTCGCATTTTGCGTGATCGTCAGTGCGTTGTAAGCCTGACCAGAACTGCCGATCGGAGCACCGACCGCCGTGCTGATCGGAGACGGAGCCGTCAAATTCGGGTTCGAGAAATAGGCGATGACCTGGCCGGGAGGATAGGACATGATATCGCGATACTGGACGCCGTTCTTACCGTAGAAGCGATATCCGTAGCTATAGGCGTACGTGCCCTTTGCTGCTCCGCCGGTTGTGCTGTTCGCGTTTTGCCGATCATGGTCGCAACCGAAATTGTGTCCCAGTTCGTGCGAGAACGTGCGGGCCGAGTTCAGGTAAGAGAACGAGATGACCGAGAAACCATACGTGCAGTTGAATGCATAGTTCGGCGTCGCCAGGATGTAGCCCACGCCGGAATTGGTTGAGTCCACCTCGCTGATCAGGAAACAAACCAGATCGGCTTTGTTGTCATAACGCACCGCGTGAACGTGATCGAGAACGTTGTCCGCCGGATTCGTGATACGCTTGAGAGCATTATCGATCGCGAGGGACGAAGGATCAGAGCCATCGTAGGTGTAGTTCTCCGCGACCGTGGCTGCGAGAACGACCTTTACCGGTGTCGCGCTGCGCTGGAGATCGGTGTTGAGATTTGCAACAGCGAGATCGATCGCGCTGATCACCGCAGAGGTGGAAATCGTCTTGGTGATCTTCGACGAATATGGAACGAGCACGCGAATGGTCGACTTGATCGACAGCGAAGAAGAGACCGTCGGCGATAGGACGCCGGTCACCGTCGGAATGTCACCGGCGACCTGAGCCGCTTCAACATCCCCCGCCGCAACCGTCACGCCAGGGGCCGGAGCGGTCGCGCTGGTTTGGTGGACGGCACCGATCACGCCACACGGAGGAACCAGGTTCGAATCTTCGGCGAAGACTTGCGCGACAGAATCGCCGATGGCGCGGACCTGGTAGGTCGAACCGCCGTCGACTTCGATCGTGCCCGACAGTTCGCCATTATTATAAGCAAAGGTCGCATGACCGCGGGAACCATCGATCTGGCCATCGCTGACGAAGCGGGCATCGCCGAACGATTCCGTGTTCTGCACGGTCAACGGCAACGTGGTGCCATCAGGCAAAGCGAACTCTACATGACCGCCCACGCGGGAAAGGGGGGAATGTTCGCCGGCCACGAGCGGATCGATCCGCACATAATGGATATCTTGCGAAGGCGCGACATATTCGGCCTCCACTTTGGCTGCGTTAGCGGGTTTGGGGACGTAAGCAAAAAGCGAAGTATTCGAAGCAAGACTCAAAGCCTCAACCGACACAGCACTCTCAACCTGTTTACCCGTCGTCGACGCCGGAACCGGCGCCGATACGGTTTCTGTTTTCTGACTCGCACGGCTCACCGCGGCTCCTCCTTGCTTGTTGAAGGTAAAGAGCGCGAGGAGGACCAGGGTTCCTCCCATGACAACTATCGGGTATTTCTTGGTTCGCATAATAATCTAAAGCTCGCCGCCGGACTCCTCCATCGTCCATCGGTTCCGCACCTGATAAAACTTTTATGCGGCCGCTCGCAAATGTAAGTGCCTGATGCTGTATCAATAAAGCGGATACGATCCACTTCCCAGTTTCGCAAGTCGCTCCCCCGCTAGGATTCGCGTCTCTTTGCGTCGAGAGATCGGACACGTTTTGTGTCAGTTTAAAATTCTGCGAAAAAAACGCGAAAAAATGAAAGCGAAAGCCCCTCCTTTTCTCGTAATGCAAACATCCTGTTTTACCCAGAGGCGTCGGATTAAAAAAAGAGAACCAATCCCCGAAGGAATTGGCTCTCTGTATTCGAAGTCCGGATACGAACTTCGGAAGCGAAACTTATCTGTGAGAAAAAGGAGTCGAACCGCCTGGGCGGGTTCTTACCAGGTCGCGGTGCCCTTGTTGTGATCGAAATTGACCGTCACCTTGGCGCGAGCGTCGACTTTAACCCCCGCCTTGACCGGCGGTTGATACTTCCAGTGAGAAATCGCCGTCGCAGCCGACCAGCCAAAATCTTCCTGCGTGGCGCTGACGACGCGCGGGAAGACGGCGCGGCCATCGCGATCCACGATAAATTCAATTTCCGCGCGACCGGAAAGGCCGTCGCTTTCCAACGCGTAAGGATAGACCGGAGCTTGTTGGCGAGTAGCGACGAGCGGCTTATCCAATTCGGCCGCCGGCGTAATGGTCGGGATCGCTTGGCGCAGCTCGGCCAAAACGCGTTTCTGACCGGGATCCAATTGGGCTTCGCCCTCGAAAATAAAGCGCTCACCGGTTAACGTGAGCGTGGGTTTTCCATTGGTGCGGGGCGGAATAAATTCATTGGCTTCGACGTCCGCGAGCAATGCGTGCCCGAACGAAGGGCCGCTGGAACTCGCCACGCACGTCATGACGGCGCGACCGGAGTAATCGACCATGAAGCGGACCTCCGCCCAACCCGTTTTACCCTTCAAAAGCGCATCGAGCGGATAAACCGGCGACGACTTGCGCACGCTGCTCACCGGCTGCGTAGGCGGCAATTCATCCGCGCGGATCGAAGTAACAGGAACCGCCAGCAGAGCGGCGACGCAGAGGAGAACGTGGGATAAGCGCATAATCGAATTCTCGAAAAAAAGAAAAACGGGGTGGCAGAATACCCTAGGTATCGGCCCTTTCCCGAAAAAACTAATTAAGAACATACAGTCAGGGGGTCATGTGGACCAACAAAGAGCCGCGGGCCTTTCGGCACCGCGGCTCAACACACCCAAATGGTTAACAAACTTCGCCTCAGTCCGAAGAGGCCAGTTTGTGCGCATCAAAGAGCACCGGCACGCGCATGATCGTGTCGACCCGTTTACCGTTCGATGTCGGGGGCTGATAACGCCACTGGGAAACGGCCGTCGCCGCGGCCCAGCCGAAGTCTTCGTGCGTCGCTGACACGATTCGCGGAAATAGCACGCGCCCGTCGCGATCGACCACAAATTCGATCTCCGCCTGGCCCGTCAGACCGTCGTCTTTCAGCGCACGCGGATACGCCGGCGATTGCTGACGAACGGCGCGAGGCCGCTCGTCGAGCTCGGAGGCCGTCGTGAAAGCGTTGGTTCCAGCGCGCAAGGCCTGCAAGACGCGGCGCGCTTCCGGGTCGAGGGAGGCTTCGCCAGTAAATTGATAGTGCTCGATCAGCGGCGCCATCACGGTGTGCTTGCCGCGTTTGCCCGGCTCGTAGTCGCTGGCCTCGACCATCGCCACAATCGCCTTGGCGAATGCAGGGTCGCTCGAACCTTGCGGAGCGGCAAACAATGGCCGACCCATGTAGTCGACGACGCAACTCGCGTCGGCCCAGCCCGATTTTCCCGCGATCAAGAGTTCATAAGGATAAACCGGCGTGGCTTTGTGCCGAGAACTCGGAGCAACGTCCGAATTCGCAGCATCAAACGGGTTCTGGTAGACGTTCGGACTCGAAACCTGATTGGCACCATGGACGACAGGGGTAGCCAACGTGAAAGCAACGGCTGCAATGGTTGCAAAGATGCAACGATTCTTGGGTCTAGACAGATTCATAGTGGTTAATGCGGAAACTTCTCGTGAAGCCCCCGCACTTCCACCAACGGCGCGAAACTTTATCGCAACTATCGATTTGACAGCTTTTTGCTCTAAGGAAAATGCCTTAAAACCCCGGTCAAATTCTGTCGTTTTTACAAATCCCCGAAATCGCATCCAACGCGCGCAACTCGTTGCATTCTCGATGCCTGAAAAACCCAGTCCTCCCTGAGGAAACTCAGAAATTTTTCTGGGAATCGGTCGGGTACGTGAGACCAATTTCCATGCGCCAGGCATCCATTGCCGCTAAATTTCCGAGAGAATCGTCGCGCGACATTTCCGGCACGTCGGACTCTCCCGCGCGCAATGCGCGGGCAAAGGCATCCGCTTCGAGCGCGTAGAGGGGGCGATCGGGCGCGACTTCGATCTGCTCCGGTCCGCGGCCCTCTCGATGAAGCACCAAAATATTCGGACGGCCTCCGGTGCTTGGCAGCCAGGGCTCGACTACGTGCAGCCACCCTTCCAAACCAAAAATCCGTGCCGTGCTTTCCTGGAAGAGACCGACTCCGGTGGAAACTTGCGCGAGCAAACCCGATTCGAAACGCATCACCGCGGACGTCACCACATCCACGCCCGTTTGCGGATGAAGTTGTCCGAGCGCCTTCACCTCGACGGGATTGGCGAACGATTTTCCCACCATCGCCCCCGCAACGAGTCGCGAGAACGACACAGGATAGCAACCGACATCGAGAATACCTCCGCCACCAAGCTGCTTGGACCAGAAACGCGAATCCGCGCCCGAAGTATTTTTGAAACTGAACGTTGCCTGCACGCTGCCGACCACTCCCAGAGCACCGCTCCGAATCAGTTCCACCACTTTCCTTGTCTGCGGGTGACAGCGGTACATAAACGCCTCCATCACCAACACGCCCGCCTGTTTCGCTGCGGAAAAAATGGCCTCCGCCTCCCCCCGGTTCATTCCAATCGGTTTTTCGCAAAGAATATGTTTACCCGCTTTTGCCGCTTTGATCGCCCACTCGGCGTGCATCGGGTGGGGCGTGGAAATATAGACAGCTTCCACCTCGGGATCGGCCAGCAGATCGGGATAGCTTCCGTGCGCGCGAGGAATTTTGTGTTTGCCCGCAAAGGCTTTGGCGCTGGCAACGTCTCGGCTGCCCACGGCCACCAGTTCACCTGACTCGGACGCGCTCACCCCGGATGCATAAGTCTGCGCGATGCCGCCGGTTCCGATAATTCCCCATTTAACGCGTCGATTAGTCATGGTCGGTTTTTGAAGAGAAGTCAGGCGATGCAGATACGTGCAATGCAAAATCCCCGCGAAATCGCATAGGTCGTAAGAAAATGAGTCGTAGTGTAGTTACCACTACCTATGTCCATCCTGCAATCCAAGGTCGCTCGCTGACTTGAAACAGCACCTCGGCTTTCCACGGAATCCCTCTTGCCATCGTATTAAAGCAGTTCGTAGTTCCGACCCTTCATGTCTGATCGTTCATCCTCTCGCCTTTCGCGCCTGGTCACTCCGTTGACCCAATGGTTCGATTCCGACTTCTCGCCTCGTGGCCCGATAAACCCAGAAACTGAACCCGATCGTGTCGACTGGGTTCGCTGCATCCCGTTCGCCATTCTTCATCTTGGCTGCTTGGGAGTGATCTGGGTCGGGGTCAGTAAGATCGCGATCTGGACTGCAGTGGCGCTCTATTTTTTGCGCATG
>Ga0207702_10004586_pt1 | contig 12243 bp, 17 predicted proteins | sample KBSCornC62_FD_184302 | JGI IMG/M metagenome (GOLD analysis project Ga0207702, IMG submission 184302) | Corn rhizosphere microbial communities from Kellogg Biological Station, Michigan, USA - KBS Corn C6-2 (SPAdes) (version 2) | ecosystem: Host-associated > Plants > Roots > Rhizosphere > Soil ...
GGGTGTTCTCCAGCGCGCTCCCCGCGTAGTGAGTCCTGGTGACCACCTTTACCCGGGTGTCATCAGCCATGTCAGAACCTCCCATATCCAACCCTCAGGAGGTTCCTGAGGGCTCGACACAGGGCATTGCCTCCCGAGGTACGGCAACCCTGGACACGCGCTTAGAGGGCTTGTCCGTGACCGTCCTTACCTGGGCAGTGCTGTGTACAGCCGTGTCCCTCAGATCAACCCAGAGGGCATCCGGCTGTGAATCCGCTATTGAGGAGTCAAGACGCGAGTGCGCGGGTCCTTCGGCTTCTGAGCCGCGTGACCAGGCACATAGCCAACCCGTGAAAACGTACCCGTCTCGCGCAGGCTCGCCGTACGCGAGAGCGCACGCAAAGCCCAGGTGAGGCGGGTCCGGGTGGCTGTCATGCTTCCAGTGTACCCCGGAAAAGAGTCCATTAACACGGGTACTTGCTCCGTTACCTATTCGTTATAAAGGCAGGTCTAGACAGGATGCTGCCCAGGGAGCTACGCGCGCAGGCGCCTGCGCGAGACTCGTTAGCCTCGCTAAATATCTAACCCTTTGCCTTGCTAACGACTTGAGCAGGATTTCCCTTAGCCTTGCTAACGGCTTTCACCTAAACGTTTTAGTACCGCTATGTCCCTTTCGGGATGATTCGATCCAAATGTCCGTTTTGTCCCGAATTGCCGACAGCCACGGTTTCGCACCGGGAAAAAATTCCCAGTTGCCCAAAGCCCCGGCTATTTCCCTACCGGGTCACTAGGAAAACTCGAGCCCCGCTCATCCTGAGCCCTGCGGCCGGTCACGGCTGTTCTTTACGGCGCGGTACGTGCCCGCATCCGGGGCGTACGTAAAATGTCAGACCCCGGGGATAGCCTGTCCTCATGCCCCAGGGAACCTATGTCGGAGCCATCTCCGACGACTGCTCGTGCAAGGTGGTCAACCACTCCGATCACGAAGGCTGGTACATCACCCGTCGCAATCCCGCCTGCCCGGACCACGGAAACGCCGAGGACTGACCATGACGTTCTACCGAGCCCTGATCTCCGTCCCCATCGTGGCTGGCTCTGACGAAGCCGCCCAGGATGCCGCCGACGCCTACGCAGCCCGCCTGAAGCTCTCAGGGCGCTCCCTGGGGCACGTGGAGATGGTGGCGGAGGTTGACCCGGGCAAGCCCCTGACAGGCGCCCGGATGGTCATGGAGGATCCCGGGTTCCGGGAGCAAGTCCCCCTGGTCCTCATCGAGCCCGAGGCGGGCTGACCTTACCTTCCGGCTACAGCTTCCTTACATAGCTGCACAGTGCTCCCCCGGCGCGTAGCATGGCAACCCGGGGTGATGAGAGGTCCTCCGCTCTCCCGGAATGACCAGCGGTTACCGCCCCGGTTCAGGAGCCCTGCTACCCCCCGGCAGGGCTCCTTCGCTATCCGGCTTCTGGTTCCCACCCGTGGTGGATGACCTCGATCCCGGCAGCCTCCGCCCCCTTGACGCATCCCCCGGTCCCGTGAGTCAGGTGCGGCTCCGGTGAGTCCCCTAGCTCGCACTGCATCCCGAACGAGACGCACCGCCAGGCGCCCGCCCTGATCATCTCCGCGTTGCGGCGGTGTCCCGCTGCCCTGCCCGCATCCCAGTCCGGCACGTGGGTCTCAGGCTCCCCCTTCCCCCAGGACCTCCACACCGACTCACAGAGCCGGTCGAGCCCCCGCGCGTGCCCGCTGACCAGCACGGCATCCAGCCAGCGCCACGGCGCCAGCGCGAGCGCCACTGACTCCCGGTCCGCCCAGTCCCTTGATCCGGTGACCAGGATCCGCAGGGGTCCCCGTCCTGCCCTGATCTCCTCCTGCCCCGCCTCGATCTCCGGCAGGTCCGCCGGGCGGATGCCTGCGAACCGTGCCCCCTGCGCCCGCAGCTCCCCGGCTAGCTCGCGCTCATCCCTCCCGAGGTACTGCGCCGGTCCCCTGACCACCTCCCCGCCCCTGGTCATGATCCCGAATGCCTCCCCGCCCAGGCTGACCGCCACCGCCCGGCGGTTCGCCAGCGTCCGCCGCCCCGCTTCCCGCCACGTCTCGGGAATGGCGCCCAGGGCGATAGCCCGCCGCCGCATCCCCTCGGTGAGGTCGTAATGGGGATAAGTGTGGTTAACCCCTGACTGGAACCACGCCCGCCGGAGCCCCAGCCTGCCCGCGAGCGCATGCAGCTCATCCAGGCTGTCAGCGGTCATGTGAGACCACCTGGAGGTGATCCTGCCGACCGTGGCGGGCTGCTGCCAGTCATCTACCCAGATCATCCCGCCTCAGGCTCCCGTTCCGCGCGCCAGCAGTCCACCTGTGACGCTGAATTCACGTCGGGCACGTCGAGACCCGCCGCCGAAGCTTCCGCGATCTCTTCGAGTTCCGCAGTGGTCAGTTCAGGAATCATCTCGTTCTCCTTTTCCGGGCATGCCGCCTTGGACGGTTCCGGTCCTGCCCCGTCTTCCTGATAGCTGCCATGTTTTGCACGAGGCCGGAGGTGTCAAGATAGAGCGGAGGAAAAGTTTCGCTGTCTGAAAGTTTTCCGTAGCGGTCTTGACGCCGTAGTGCCGGAGTGTGAAAGGATCTAGCAGCGGGAAGACATCCCCTCAGCCATCAGGGTCATGGTAATATCGGAAAGACATGTCATTTTTCCTTCGATTACCAGGACGTGTGTGGCTGCTTACGCCCGCAATGATATTCAGGCTTATTCCAATCCCCGGGGCTGCGGGCAGTGCCATACCCGCCCAACGGGACCGGACGGCTTTCCCGCGAAGACTTTCCGCATTGACTGCGACCCCTGCGAAGCGCAGATCTTCGGAGGTCACCGCAGGGTAAAGAAATCGACGCTGACCGGGGGACCCCTCGAATACGAGATCTCTCATGACCCCTGCTGGTCGCGCTCCATCGACGCTATCCCGCTCACTCCCGATGAGCAGCGCGCTAAAGAGGCCTATGAGAACCGGGGGACGCTGGAAAGGGATCAGCTGACCCTTTCCCTGCTGTCCAGGATGGCAGGGGAGAGCACTCCTGACCTGCTTTCCCAGGGCATCACCGGGGCATGGTCTTACAATAGCCCTCTCGCTAGCTCCCGCCCGTGCAGGAACGGGCATGACGTGCCTTTCAGTTCCCAGTTCTGCGGGTCCTGTGGAGTGGGGATGAACGAGAAGCCCGCATTCCTCGATGCCCCGGTAGATCCTGGATTCCAGGGTGAGATCCCTGACTACGAGGATGCACCGGTCTCCCAGATGCGCCGTCTCTGCGAGGAAAGAGGACTCCGTTTCGACGGGGATCACGCTGCCCTTGTCCAGCGGCTTAAATCTGACGACAAGACCCGGCTAGGGGTTAAGGAGGTATCCCGGTGAGCAAGAAGAAAAAGACCCGGCGCAGGGAGATTCAGAAGATGCTTTCCGCGCCAGCAGCTCCCCGTCAAGTGGTCCCCGGCACCACGCTCGCGAGGTCCGTGGAAATGCAGGCGCAGTCTAATGCCCGCACCTGGCAGGGCTGGAAGAACAGCCCTGACCCTGCCGAGCGGGAGACTTTCCGCCAGGTTTCCGCAGATCCGCGATATGCCCGTTACGAAAGGGGGACATGGTGAAAGGACCTTTCGTCATGACCTGGGATGAATCCCGCGAGACTCCCACCCCGCAGCACGCGGCATCAGAGGCTGCGGCACTCGGGGCTTACCCGGTGACAGAGCAGACGCATAATCACGGACCCTGGTGCGAGCCTGAGGAAGTGCGGCACCTCGCGGAGGACTCTGAGAAGGCCTACAGCGACGCCGTTCCCGGACCGTCCGATTACCCGCATCCCCTCACGATGCGCCCTGTAGCGCCGCGTCCGGCGCTGCTAGAGGGTCATGCGGCGAACTCTCCCGGCTACGATCCGCCCCGCCAGGTGCAGAAGCCTTTCGCCCAGGCTCACCCGGTATTCCGGGAGCCCCTGACGGAAGGTCACGCAGCGCAGGGAACCGCTGATGCTCACCGCTGAGCAGATCATCGCCCAGGCGCTCCCCGCCGACTGCGCCAGCTGCCGCGAGCCTCTCCCCGAGCCGGGGTCTCAGTGTTCTTCCTGCGGGCATCTGCCCCCGCTGACCCGGCAGGAGGCCGCTGAGCAGCTTGCCCGCCCGGGTGAGGTGGAGAAGGTCAACGCCGAAGCCCTCAGGGCTTCCGCGAGAGAGATGCTCCTCACCGCCGAGCGCACGTGCGCCGAAGCGGACCGGCTCATCCTCTCCGCGATCCTCAATGCCCGCGCGGAAGAATCCCGCCGGGCACTGGGAGAGCTGACCGGCTTGCGGGATCAGGCATCGGAAGCCAGGGACAAAGCGGTGAAGGCCGCCGACGTCACGGCGGGACCGCTGGAAGACGCGCGCAAGGTCAGCCAGCGCTGCGCCTTGGATGAGGAAGCAGCCCGCCGGACCCGCCTGCCCGCCGCCGAGGTCGTGGAGGCGGGGTGGAAAGCCCACCGTGCCGGGCAGCTCCTGACCGTGGCGGAGAAAGAGCACCAGGCGGCGCTCAACGCTGCCGCTGAAGCCCAGGGGCTCCTCGACAGGATGGCCGGGGAGGTCCGGCAGGCTGAGCAGGTCCTGAAGTCCGCTGAAGCTCTCGCGGCGGCGGAACCCTCTTATGTCCCCCTCACCGGGGAGACGCTCAAGGTCCTGTCCCAGCGGTTTATCAGTCATGTCACGGCAACGGAACAGGATTTCCGCTCCGGCGGTCCCCGCCGCGATGAGTACACCGCATGGCGGGCGCTGGTGCAGTCCCTGGCGGAAGCCACCGGACTCCGCTCGGAATGGGAAGCGGCTTCCCGTAAAGAGGGGTACCAGGCGGCGAAGAGGGAAGGCAATCCTCTTCTTTCCCGGGGGCTGGCCTAGGCGTGCGGGCTGCGTTAAAGTCACCCGCCCCGTTCTCTTTTCCGGGTTCCTTCCGGGGGCGGGAGCCAAGGGGATTCCAAGCGGTCTCAACTTAAGGTTGCCACAGCCGCCTCCCGCAAAGCCGGGTCAAGGACCCTGCGCAGCCCGCCCAGAAACTGAGGTGTGTGGATTCTAACTGGCGAGACCTCTCCGACGACGAGAAAGCCGCGTATCTGCGGCAGCTGCGGGCTATCACCGCCCCGCATAAGAAGCGCCCGTGGCGCGATACCGCGAGATACAAGCAGCTTCCCCCTGATGATCCGCAGCATCATCTCCCGGATTCTAACGGGTACCGCTGCCAGGATCCTAGATGCCTCCGGGGGGAGGTCGATACCTCCTGGCGTATTTTCCTGATGCTGGGCGGCCGAGGATCAGGGAAGACTTTCTCGGGGTCTAACTGGATCCTGGAGAATGCCATGCGCTACCCGGACACCAAATGGGGTGTTTTCTCTCCTACCGCGAACGAGCTTATGCAGGTCGTGTTCGGGGAGGAATCCGGGCTCGAAAGGCAGGCGCTAGAGGGGGATATCGCCGAACTCCGCCCGGGGGTCCTGGATATCAACCAGAATCAGCACCGGATCAGGCTGTCCAACGGGAGCACCATCCAGGGTTATTCCCTCGATGCTTTCGAGCGGATCCGTGGGGCTAACCTTCACGGCGCCTGGATTGACGAGCTTGCCTCCGCGAGATATGCGGAGGATGCGTGGCAGGTCCTGGTCCCCGCTGTCAGGCGCGGCAAGGCGCGCATGATGATCACGACCACCCCCAGGTCCACCCCGCTTATCCGCCAGCTGGTAGCAAGAGATGACGTGCACGTCACCGTCTCCCGGATGACGGAGAACGCTCATCTCCCCGAGGACTACAAAGCCGCCGTCCTGCGCGAGTTCGGCGGGACCAGGATGGGACGGCAGGAGCTTGACGGGGAACTCCTCTCTGACTTCGAGGGCAGTCTTTTCCGCCGGGCAGACCTCGACCGGGTGCGGATCCGTCCCGACGACATGCCCCTTTTCTCCAGGGTGGTGGTCGGGTTCGACCCCGCCATGAGAGGCGGGGAGACTCACGACGAATCGGGAATCGTCGTGGTCGGGGAAGTCCCCTCCGATGACGGGTCAGGACACGCCTACGTCATCGACGACAAGTCTTTCCGGGGCTCCCCGAATGAGGTAGCAAAGGCTGTCTCTGACGTTTATGACCGCTGGCAGGCGGACAGCGTGGTCGTGGAGACAAACCAGGGCGGGGAATGGGTTACCAATCTCCTGCGGTCGGTGAATCCCGGAATGCGGATCCGCACGGTCACCGCCCGGCGGAACAAGTTCATCCGGGCTGAACCTGTCGGGGCTCTGGCTGAGCAGGGACGCCTCCACATGGTGGGGAACTGGCTTGACCTTGAGGATCAGCTGGCATGCATGATCCCGGGGGAGATGCCCGCGAGGTCCCCGGACCGCGCGGACGCCATGGTGTGGGCGGTCTATGAACTGAAGCAGCTTTCCCAGCCCAGTTACCTCTCCGCCTACGGACTGCGCTCCTGCGTAGCCTGCGGGACCGCGTTCCGCAAAGACGGCGGGGAATGCCCGGAATGCTCCGAGCCTGCCGAGGTCATCCCGGAACCTGCCCCGCCGGAGAATCCCAGGGAACAGGTATGGTCCCGGGCTTACATGAAATCCTGCGCGCAAGGACACTGGTTCGCGAAAGCCTCAAGATCATGCCCGGAGTGCGTGCAGTCCCCGGATGAGTTCATGAGACGCGTCGAGCGGTTCTCCGGGATGGGCTCTGAATTCGTCGCGGGCGCTTCCCTCGCGAAGTTCTGGACCCGGGGAGGATACCGCCCGGATAAGCCCGTCAGGGCAGCCTGAGTCCCCCGGGAAAGGCAGGACCCCCGTTCCTGCCGGGATGGGGTTTCAGCAGGAACAGGGGTCCCGGTGTACCGGGCAGCCCGGGGAGTGGGGATTCGGAGGCCGCCCGGCACGTCTAGCAGGCAGTGAGGCAGGTGGCGGGGTCCAGTGAGGAGATGAGGTCCCCCAGCAGTACCGCCCCCGCCAGCAGCGCCACGATCGCGGCAGCAGCCAGCACAGCCACCGCCGCGCCTTTCACCACCTCCACCGCCGGAGCGCCCAGACCGTGACCAGCGTGCTCACCGCGAGCACTACTACGGCGATCACAGCCACGGGCAGGAGCAGCCCCGCACCCGGCGGATGGTACGGAGCTGCCGCCCTGACGTGCCGCCCGCATGACGGCACAGCCTCCCGCCCGGTCGCGCGTACCACGAGCTGCGCCCCGGCGGAGGCGGTCAGGTGCACCCTTCCCGAGCCCGGCACCGAAGCCCCGAACGCGGCCACCAGGTCGTAAGTTCCGTGCGCCGACGACGGCGCGTTCACCGTCATTACCGCGACATGGGACTGCCCTGGGTTGAGGTGCATCTGACTGGGGGTGACCCGCAGCCACTGCGGCGGGCGGACAGTAGCGCATCCGCCGCCGGACCCGGTTACGGCAGTCCTGGTGACCTTGACGTCTACCGGCAGTTTCCCGGTATTCACCACGACCACCTTAAGCTGACCGTGCAGCACGCCCTTGGGCAGGACCTTCCCCACCGGGGATATGGTGATCGCGACCGGACGGGGAGGCATTACAGGTTCGCCAGCGCTAGCAGGCTGATCGAACCGGTGTAATTCCCGGCCGCCTGAGTGGCCGGGGGCGCGACCTGCCACGCCATGGGAATACTGTTCCCCGCCGTGTCGGTGTTGGGTCCGCTGGTCGCATAGACCGGGATGGCGTTCCCCGCGATCCCGAACGGGGAGGATGACCAGCCGCCGGACCCGCCCCAGGCGCCATTGCCCAGGGAGAAGGTCCAGGGAGTGATCACGTTCCCGGAAAGGATCGAGCTGCCGACGTGGAACCCGTCAGCCGGGGAAAGCGCCTCGGTGAAGGTGTATCCCTTCTGGTTGGTCGTGAAGACTGTCGCGGTAGGAACCACATTCCCGTTACCCGGGGTCGGGGTATTCCCGACAGCCCCGGCATTCACGGGGATGTCGAAGGAATTCCCTACCAGGATCATGGTGAGGCTGGCGGGAACGTCAACCTCCCCGGAAACGCTGTCCGAGCACCCGGGGTCAGTCGTGGACCCGTTGCACGGGGACGCCGTGGCAGGCAGCGCGATCCCGGCAGACAGGATCCCCCCCGCCGCCACTACCGCGAGCCGTTGAGCCCATCGGGTTCTGCTCATCGTTCTTCCCTCCATTTAGCTGGTTTCCAGCGGGACCCGGGGTCTTCCCGGGGGTCTAGTGCGCCGCCGCGTACTCCTGGACTATCTGCGCAGGAATACGCCCCCTGTCTTTCAGGCTGTGCCCCTTGCCCCTCGCCCATTCCCGGATGACTGAATTGTCCACCTTGGGGCGAGACGCAGGGATGACCGCACGCGGGCGGGAGGTCTTTCCCCCGGTTCTCCTGCCCGCCGCGATGTAATCGCTGAGCGTGTTCTTGAGCTTTTCCCGGTTGGTCTTGCACAGTTCCATCTCGTAAGAGATGCCGTCCAAGCTGAACTGGACTGTCTCTGTGTCTTTCTGTGATCCGTTAAGGTCATCGACCAGCACCGTTATCTGTGCCATCACTCCTCCTGGTGAGAAAGCGCCCGAGGACGGATTCCCCGGCGGCGCCCGCAATGAGGCCTGTGTTCAATGCTGCCCAGTACGAGAATTTAACGGCAGCGTCATTTTCTTCCCCGGAATCCCGGTGAAGCCACAGGCTCCACCACTTCCGCCCCTGTCCGGGCGGCTCTGCCCGTACCCGCCAGAGGTTTTCCAGCCCCATCGACCGCAAAGCCCCCGCTATCTCCCTGCGCCGTTCCGCCGCTTCCCGTGCCCCCGCAGCGGGACCGGCGTACCGGACGTCAGGACCTGATTGCGCGAGCCACACGGCAAGCGGGGTCATATCGGCGCTACCTGGCACCGTGCTGCCCCTTCCGTATGTACCCAGTCACTTAATGCGCCGCGCAGGAGAACGGGTACACCGCAGATCATGCACTCCCCGGTGAGAGGGAAGATGCTTCCCCCGAGCCCGCCGGTTGCCGCGCCCGTGCGGTCGCGGATGCTCTCCGGCTCGGGCTGGATTTCGTGATGCCCGTCCATCCGGTCTCCTCAGAGCCGGGTTCCCCCCCGGCACCATCGTCAACTGCCAAGGAAAAACCTACAATGTACTGAAGCAGTATGCATAGCACTTCGAGAAGGTCTTTCAAGCTTTTTCCAGCTGTATACAGCTGCGGATATGACACGGGATGATCACAGCCGGTAGTGAGTGCAGCTCAGCACCTGTAAAGTTGGCGGATGACGGTGCCCGGAGGAGAGTCCAGCGAGCTGGAAGCGAGCGCCCCGAGACGCTCTGAGCTGCTGTATGTCCGGATCGCCGACGACATAGAGCGCCGGATCACCTCCGGGGAACTGCGCGCAGGAGCCCGGCTGATCTCCGAAAGAGACCTCGCGGACTTCTACAAATGCTCATACGGGACAGTCCGGCGGGTCACTAAGGAACTCCGCGCACGGCGCCTGATCCAGACAATCCACGGAAAGGGCACATTCATCTCAGGTTGACCCTGCGCCCGGCATCCCGCACACTGGACAGCGATGAGGAGGTGATCGCAGTGGAGATCACCCCGCGCTGGGACATCCGCGAGCTGGCGGAGACCGGGACCCGCAGCGAATGGGCAGGCAAGGGCGCTGCCGCGCTCGGACTGTCAGGGGAAGTCACCCCCGACGCCGCCGCCCGGGTCTTCGGGAGTTCCCGCCCGCCCAGGATCCCCCCGAACGTCTACCTTGACCTTGCCGAGCGGTACCGCAAGGTCAACGGGCGGTACCCGGACAGGTTCCCGGACCTGCCCTCCATCCCCGACGCCCGGGAAGCCGTGATCAGGCTCTGGGTGGACGGGCTGCTGTAACCCCTGGTCAGTAGTATCACTGACCAGGGGTTCTGTCCTGCCTAAACGCTCTCCGCCTGGTGCTCGGACTGGGCTGGCTCAGGTTCGTCAGGCTCGGGTTCGGGGTCCTCAAGCTCAGGCTCCGGCGGCCACGGCATGCCCTCGGCTTCCGCCGCGAGACGCTCCGCCTCGATGGCGTCTTCAGCTGCGGTCACGTCAGCTTCGAACCTGCGCCACCAGTCCAGCGTCGACTCCGGCGGTTCCTCGACGCCGCGCCGCTCAAGCTCGGCTTTCGCCGCTCCTGCGGATTCCCGGACCGGGAGTGTCTCCGCCGCCCACGCCTCATACGCGCTGTAGGCGCTTTCCAGCCTGACCCGCTCATCCCCCAGCAGCCGCGCCAGGTCCTTAGCCCCCTGCGCGTCCTGCCCCGCGACTTCAGCGTCAGCAGCCTGCCGCAGCATCTGCGACTCCGCTTCGGCAGCCTGCCGCAGGGCAGGACCCGCGTCGGCGGGAGCCTGCGCCTGGACCCGCTCCCCGGCGCGCACCTTCGCCTCAAGCTCACCCCTGCCCGCCGCCCGCAGCAGAGCAGCCTCATCAGGAATGCCCAGCACCCGGATAGCCTCCGCCCGCATCGCCTCAAGCTCCGGGCTCATCTCATGGCCTTCAGCGGACACCGCCTGGGCGGGATGGGTGATCCCCGCCGCCTCCCGGTACGCCGCCGCCTTCCCCGCCAGCCGGGACCACTGCTCACGGAGCAACGGGGAGTCATTCTCCCCTGGCGGCAGCCCGATATGCGCCACCAGCCACGGCTCCGGGTTCTCCGCCAGGCGCTCCCCGAGAGCCGTTTCCCGCTCATCGAGGGCTTCCGCTGCCGCCCGCGCGACTTCAGGAGCCGCCGAAGGAGTCCGCTGCGCCCAGGATCCCCGTGAGGCAGCCAGGGGCACCCCGCTAAGCCTGCTGTGCAGCACCGCCGACGCCGACACGGCGCCTTCCAGGCTCCCCGCGCAGATCAGGGAGACCACCATGGACAGGTCCTGTCCCGCCGCCTCGCGCGCCCTCAGCGCCCGCACCAGGACCTCGGTCTGATGCTCCGCCTCCATCTTCCCCAGCACCTCCGGCGGAAGATGCGCTGCCAGGTGCTGCCGGATCCCGTCAGCGGAAATCCCCTTCACCGCCGCGTCCCACAGTGCAAGAAGATGACCCGTCCCCCCCGCCCATTCCTGCGCCTGCCGGATCTGCTCATGGGCGGACAGTTCCGCTGAGGACTTTTCCATGATCTGCCCCAGCACCGCCTCCGGGTGAGCCTGCTGGTAAGGCTCCCGCCCTTCCGGCGCGCTCTCCCCCGTGGCCACGTGCGCGAAATTAGCCTCCCTCCCCCGGGTCATCGCGACATAAAGCGCCTCACGGGAAAGCGTTTCAGAGGCATATACCCGCGAGATATCGACAGTGCGCCCCTGGGAAACATGCACATTCCCCGCGTAAGCCAGTTCCGCATGTGCCGCCAGATAGGAAAGCGGGACATTGAATGCCGCCGACCACGACCCGCCGGGCAGCCGCCGCCGCATGACTGCCTCGCCCGCACGGACCTCTTCCGCCCGCAGCACGTCCCGGTTGGTCAGTGCCGCGCCGCCCGCGTCGATGCGCACGTTCTCCCGCGCCCGGATCAGGTCCCCTGCCCCGAACCCGTTGCCGTCAGCCAGCTCCCCGCACGGCGCCTGCACGAGCCCCAGCCGCATCAGCCTGCCCTGCACCGACCGCGAAAGCTGCGCCGCTTCCTCATTCGACCCCGCCAGCAGCAGCGTGTCTTTCCCTCGCAGGTGATCAGCCAGCCACCCCAGCACCGCATGATCCATCGCGGTGTCCCGGACGGCGCCCTCGATGCGCCCCCTGGCGGTGTACCTGCCCAACACGCCCTTGTCCCCGTCCCGCAGCCGCAGGGACGCCTCCCGCTCCCACTCCGCGCCGAACCGCAGGACCTCGGACAGCCCGACAGTCCCCAGCCGCGCCGCCAGCGCCGCGACCATCCCCCCGGCTTCCACCGCACCCAGCTGCATCAGGTCACCGGTGGGGATCACCAGCGCCCCGGACCTTGCCGCGTACTGCAGGATCAGCGCCAGGTCCGAGGTGGAGAGCTGGCTTGACTCATCCAGGATCAGCACGTCCCCCTCATGCAGGGGAACGGGATACCGCAGCTCTGCGGAGTCCTTGACCTTCCCCAGGAACGCGGCGGTGTTGAACGCTTCCGGCACCCCTTCCAGCGCCATCACCAGCGCCGCGTTCTGGGAGGTAGACAACCCGATCACCCTGCCCCCGGTCAGCGCCAGCCACGCCGCGCTGAACGCAGCCACAGAGTGAGTCTTCCCGGCTCCGGCAGGGGCGCTCAGGATGGTGACCGCCTGGTCCGTGGTGAGCAGC
>Ga0207702_10004590_pt1 | contig 12233 bp, 10 predicted proteins | sample KBSCornC62_FD_184302 | JGI IMG/M metagenome (GOLD analysis project Ga0207702, IMG submission 184302) | Corn rhizosphere microbial communities from Kellogg Biological Station, Michigan, USA - KBS Corn C6-2 (SPAdes) (version 2) | ecosystem: Host-associated > Plants > Roots > Rhizosphere > Soil ...
AACAGCGTCTGCATCGGTTACCATCGAACGGAATTTCCAGGCGGTAAAGTAGCGACCATTCTGACCGATGCGGCGCTGCCCGTAAAATACCGGACCAGGGGAGCTCAGCCTGATCGCAACATATAGCAACGCAAATATCGGCAGCGCAAAAACGACAGCCAGCGAGGCTACGGATAAGTCGAGCGAGCGTTTTACAATCCTTCCCGCCCAGTTCAGATTAGTGCTTGGCACCTCGAGACCGAGGAATCCGCCGACATCCACTGCGGTTACAGAAAGACTGCCGATCGTGGGGCCACTCGCCATAAGAATGACCTGATCAAACAACTGTGCATAATGTTCGGTCATGATCTCGAGATTGCCAGCCGCCAAATCTTCCTCAGCGATGATGGCGTGTGAGATTCCGTACTCGTCCCGCAAACGCCTCGCATTAGCCGGATGTTCGATCAGGAGCCGACCATTCAATAATTCGCTTTGTGGATTGTCGTTCGTAACCATGGCCACCGGCTTCAATCCGATGTGTTTGTGTTTCTCGAGAATTTGAATTAGACTCTGGGCCAGCGGTCCGGATCCGATGATGACGGCAGGTGTGAGCCACAGTCCCAGCCGGATCAGGGTTGCACGCACCAGGGTCCGAAAGCAGATAACACAGGCGGTCTGAGATAAGAAGCCGATGATCATGGCCGCCTGCGTATCGGAGGCGCTCGAGTCGCGATGTACTGAAGCCCACACGATACTCGCGAGCGCGAGGGCGCAAACCACCTTGCGTAGCTCAACCGCCGGGTGCGCCGCCTTTCTCGAGTACAATCCGATCGCGCAGAACAGGGCGACTGGAATAGTCAGACAGGCTATCTCGGATAGTGACAGAAAAGGCGCAGCTGAAGCGGGCAGCGCTGCCGCCATGAGGAAGGCGGCGGCGAGCAACGCGCCAACATCGGCCAGCAGCAAAGAAACGCCGCGCAGCGACGGACGGGCGTTCAGAATCTCGATCTTTGTCGAGACCCGTGTCGCGGATTGGCCGGCAAGAACGGTGGTGGTACTCATAAGGCAGCTCCTGTTGGTTTTAGAATCATCAGAGATTGGTCGCCAGGAGCATGACGGTGATCCCGATAAAGCGAGAGGACAGCGCCGGCCATCGTCTCGGCAGTAAAATGGCGCTCATAATGAAGACGGCCCATCTGTCCCATCCGGCTGCGTGTCCCGGCGGAGGCGATGAGTTCACGCAGGCGTTCCTTCAGAATTTCCGAATTGGAATGTGGAACGACGTAACCCGTGATCCCATCTGCCACAAGCTCGCGGACACCCCCCACGTCGGACGCGACGACTGGAAGACCTGCGCGCATGGCCTCGATAATGCTTAGCGGTAGACTTTCGTACCGGCTCGACAAAACAAAGATGTCGGTATCTGCCAGCAGCGATGAAACCTGATCCGTGTCACCCGTGAAGGTGATTCGATCCTGAAGGCCAAGACGAATGCTGAGCTGTTCCATTTCAGCTTTTAACGGTCCGTCGCCGGCGAGCGTCAGGCGCCAGGATGGCTGATCGATACCAGCAAGCGCATGCAGTAGAAATGCATGCTGCTTCTGGATAACAAATCGAGCCGCCATCAAGATTCGAATGGGTAGCCCCACCACCGGACGTGCCCGCACTTGCGTATCGGGTACGCCGTTCCAAATCATGAGGTGCTTACCCGTATTGACGACGCTGCGTCTGCGCGCCATGGCGAAATTAGAATGGCAGACTTCAATGATCGTGCCACCCGCAAAGCGCACGGCGCGTTCGAGCCAGATCGCAATGGAGGCGGTCAGTCGGCTGGTGCCGACAAAGCTCCACGAATGTACGGTGTAAAGAGCGGGAGTTTGGGTGATCCAGCCCGCAAGACGCGCGATCAGGCCCGCCTTGCCCGTATGTCCATGGATGATATCGGGACGGCAACGACGGAGCAGCGCCGCCACTGCGAGAATGCCGCGGGCATCTTGCACCGGGCGAATCGGATGAACAAGGTCCGGAACCACATGGGTCTCCACTCCCAACCTGCGGCACTCCTCGATCAGAAATCCGTCATCGCCACAGGCTACGATCGGCTCGATGCGGTCGCGCAGCGTGCGAATCAAGTCGAGAACATGAACTTGCGCGCCACCCCGCTCGCTCTTCGTTACTAGATACAGAACTTTCATAAGTCTTCTCCCCCTTTATGCAGCGCGATTCTCTCCCACGGAAAGCTCCTGGTAGACAGCGCCCGTCTTCTGCGCCGCCACGCGCCAGGAACAATTCTCGAGAAGGTGATCCGCTCCATTGCGGCCCAAGCGTTCGAGTTCGTCTGGACCCGCCAACCACGCAGCGCGTAGCGCCTCCTCGATACCTGCTACCGTCGGTTCGCCGATTTTGATTCCCAATTGTGCCGCGCCGAGCAACTCACCTAATCCTCCGCTCGAGGTCGCAACGATTGGTTTTGCATTCGACAATGCCAGGGCGGCGATCCCGCTATCGGACGAAAACGCCGTATAGGGCAGCAGGACACAATGGGCTTGCGCCAACAGCCCAGGCACTTCGTCCTCCTGTATGTAGCGTTTCTTCAGCTCGATTTCGGCGGCCGATGAGGCGAGGAGCCGCTCGCAGACGGACCAGTACGCTTCCTCTTTTCCGTTAGGCGTCTCGCCGGCAATCGTCAGCCGGATCGGAATGCCTTGCTGTACCAAGTTCCCGACTGCCTCAATGGCAAGGTGAATACCCTTGTTTTCCCGCAATGCTCCAAACAGCAGCACGTTTAGCCGGTCGGATGGCAGCGCTTCCTCCGCCTGAAGCGGCAACGAAAAAGGCCCGTGTGCTATTACGGCTAACTTACTCGGCGGAATCGCGAACTGTTTCGTGACGGTGTTGAACCCGGCTGCGCTGTGAACGATTACCCGGTCACTTAAGCTATAAACACAAGCCAGGCTCCAACGCTCTATGCGGTTCCACGGCGCTCGAAAAAGCCATTTGTGCGGAACCGGATCGTGAGCCGTAAAGACGATCTTCAAACCGCCGAGCTTCGCCAGCAGAAAGGGCACTAACCCGAATGGCAAATGCAACGGAAATTGAAAGTGAATTACCTGAGCCTTACGCGTGCTGCGCAATTGCGTCCAGCAGGCATTCAACGCAAATCGAAGATTATCGATAGTACGGCGCACAAGTCCGCGTCTGCTTCCATTCGCTCGTAGGCCGAGACCGGAAAACTCCACGCCCGCTTCGCTCGCCAGGCTGTTCCGATACTCGAAGTTATCGGGCGCCAGCAGCGTCGCTCCCCAGCCGTTCGAGGCGAGGGCGCGCGTGAGTTCATAGACATAGCGGCCGGCTCCAGATCCTGGCTCCGGAGTATGTAAAACGATATTCATGGATGTCTTCATTGGGCCAACCACGCCTGGGACAGCCTCGGCGGCGGTGTGGTGGAAAGCATAACGGCGGATTTGCCGGCCACTTGAGCCTCGCAGCCGACGCTAATAATAAGCGCCAGCAATGCGTAGCAGGAAAATTCAGCCGGATCTTCTCCATATCCAAACCATCCGGGAACTTCAATAAAACCGCGCAACACGAGGAAGATCAATGCGAACAGAAGCATGGCCCGATGTTGTCGATCCTGGCGCGTGTTACCACTTACGTGATTTACGGTGCGGAAAGCCGAGACCATTACGAAGACTGCGAAAGCGAAGATGAGAATGCCCTCTTCTGCAAGCAGCGTGAAATAGGCATTGTGATACCCGCCCGCGTGGTTCGTCACGACCACGGCAGTTACTTGGTACAAGCCGGGTAGCCGGGGGATTAGATCGTCTCCCCAGGAATCGGCGCCATACCCGGTGAGCGGTCTCTCGGTGAATTTTGCCCAAGCGACTTTCCAGAGATCCGTCCGGTTTTCAGTGATGACGGACAACTGTTCCATGTCGACACCGTTTCTGAGTTCAAACCCGCCGACCAGCACAAGCGCGGGCAAGAGTACGCCCAGGCAAACAAAACGGAACTTGGAATAGCTGCGACACAGCTCGATCGCCAAAACCAGCAACAAACTCACAATCATGAGGGCCAATGGCGTACGCGAGCCCGTAAAGATGCTGCAGATGCAAATTACAACGCTCAAGGTGGCGTTCAGCATCCACGATGAACGGAGTGTACAGGCTGCCAGCATGCAAAAGAAGGCGGTCGAAAATCCGAGCGGATTGAGACCCACGCCGAGAACACGTCCGACGGTGGCTTTGAAGATGCGCGTACTCACGTAGGTCGGCATGGCGGTCCCGAGAAAAGTCAGGTAGCACCCGAGGATATAAGCGCTAAGAAGCAACGCCGCCACCAGCGCTCCAATTCCGAATGCCCGGCGCGTTGGAACGTGGCGAAAAGCGCGCGCCAGAACCAGGCAGAATACCAGCAGAAAGAGAATTCGAAGGGCGTTTTGTAGCGAGCGTCCCATCTGCTCGGCCGGCAGTATGTTGAGCAGCAACAAAGCAAAATATGCGATCAGCAGACCGCCCCATTTCCGCTCTGCCTTCGTGACCGGCGCCTTCCACCACAGCATTGCGAACAGGCCCGTGATCGCGAACAGTTCTCCCCGGACAGCGCTCGCAACCCATGTAAAGTGGAGACCGATCAACGGCCAATACAGGGCTAATAAGATCGGCAATGCGAACGACAGCATGCAGGAAAGCATGGCGGCCGAGTTTTTGGATCTTTCCTGCATCTGATTAGGCCGAAACCGGAGTGGCCGTCACGTTCAGCACCCCCGGTTGCGCGCGCTCCTTCGACATCAGACAATGCCGTAAGTTCCACAAGAACGCCGCGCTCTCAGCAATTACCGATGACCAGATAATGGCAGCTGGAGCAGCGTGCCCCACAGCGAGCAAGCGCAGCAAATTAGCGCCAGCATAGGCGCATAGCATGGTCCGGGTGTAACGCATGCCCTCGTGCCGGATGAACAACATGCGCGAGACCACGGCGTTCAGCGAAATCACCACGAAATAACTCAGCCAGGCGGGAAGCAAGCTCACCACGAACTGCAGTTCCGCCACAGGAAATTGCCCGCGCAGGTAGATCAGGCGGCCGACATCTTCCCGGAACAGAAACAAGATGCCTGCCGCGCTTCCAATGAGCAGAGCCATAGTTGTTAGCTGTCGGATAAACAGCCGCCGCCGTGCTTCAACCGAGGTTACGGTGCAAAGACGCGATTGTGTCAGTTGAGATATCGGAATGGTCAGGATTCCAAAGCCAAGCATTCCGATCCGCATGGCATAGTTATTAGCGGTGATCGCTCCCGGGCCCGCCATTCCGAAGAAGTAGACCATCAGCAGCTGATTCGATATAAAGCCTGCGTTCTCGAGCACCGACGATCCGAGCTGGCCCAGGAAGCACCGGAACGACTTCAATCTAACTAGAACGAACATGCTCGAGAGAGCAGCGGGAAACGTTTCGGTCTTTGCAACGAAGCAGATACCGGCAATAGCGGTAATCAGGAAACCGACTAACCAGGAAGCCGGCAGGCTCCAGGACTGCGTTCCCGATTTCAGGCAAAGCAGGACCAGGCTAAGTGTCATCAGCAGGTACGGCAATCCCGTTATCGTCAGAGACCGGAACGATCGGCCGGCTGCATTACTCATGCATACCCACAAACCACTGACGAGAATGGGTGCGAACGAAAGGCTGAGCAGTAGCAGCGTCAGGTGAGCCGTCGGCGAATCTTGCGCATGGATCGCCTCCAGGAGAAAAGGTTCGGCGAGCATCGTGATGGCCGAACCAGCCAGGCCCAGTAATAACGCGAGAGCCAGAATCCCGCCCGTCCAGCTGGATCTTTCCTCGGTTTGCCGGGCTCGTGAGTAGGCCGGCGTAAACGCCAGCCCGAAAGCACCCAGTGTGAAGGTCAGGATCGCCATGGGAATTTGCTGCAGCCCGAAGTAGATGTCGGTGTCAGCGGAAACTCCGTAGTGTGCTGCGATGTAAGTTTCACGCCAGAATGCGGCGGCTTTGAAAATCCCGCCAATAGCAAGCGTGAAAAGAAGCACGTACAGAGACCGGCTGCGATTACTGTTGCCGCCCAGAGATCTTAGTGCTGAAAGCATTCTCATGTTTTTGTTGTGACCTTAGTCGAGGACTGGTCGAGGTGCCTCAATCTGTTTCTGCGCTGGGCTTGGGCCCTGTCCATATCCGTAGCCATACGCGTCCCGCTGGTTGCGTCCGTCGACGCGATTCAGGATGACGCCGAGCAGGTTTCCGCGGAAACGCTGCAGGTTCGCAATGGCGCTCATAACGAGTTTTCCCGAGGTATGTCCGGCGCGCGTCACCAGGACCACGGAATCCACTGCCACGCTCATTTGCAGAGTTTCTGCGCAGCCAAAGAGTGGGGGCGCGTCCACCAGAACCACGTCGTACTCCCGAGACGCCTGACGGATAAGCTTTGCTATGCCGCTCGTCACTAGATCAGCCGGGTTCCGGGTAGGAGTGTCGCCCGCTGGCAGCAAGCTCAGATTCGGGGCCGAAGGCACCGGAATGACGGCGTCCTTCCATGAGTACGAGCCTTCGAGTACACCCCCCAGCCCGAGCGTTGGTGTATAACCAACGTTCAGACGCTTGTGCATGGTCGGGCGGCGCAAATCTGCGTCGATCACGAGAATACGCTGGCTTTGTGCCCCGTAAGCTCTTGCCAGCTGAGCCAGCGTGGTGGACTTGCCTTCGCTTTCGAGTGCGCTTGTGAATAAAATGGACTTCTTGTCCGGGTCGAAATCGATCAGCGAAATCATGTTCCTCACTGTCCGGATCGCCCCCTCATATTGCGACAAGGCGCGCATCGCAGAAGCCTGTGTCAGAACCAGGCCCGGAGTAGCAAGGGCCTCGGCGGCCTGCCGCTTCACTTCCGGCAAAGCGCCGAGCACTTCGATCTTCAGGTCCCGCATGACCTGCTCCGGCGCGGTCAACGTCTGGTCAAACGAGTCGAAGATCAGGGCGCCGATAATTCCGAGGGTGAGCGAGACCAGCAAAGCACCGCCCAGAAACATTGGCACTTTGGGAAAGACCGCGACAGTGGATGGCAGCGCAGGGTCGATTACGCGCGCCAGACTGTGCCGGAACGCTCCGTTAATCTGGTATTCCTTGATGCGCCGAGTTAATTCGTTGTAGAGCTGCTTGTCTCCGTCGGCTTCGGCCTTTAACTGTTCATAGCGGTGGCGGGTTCCGCTCAGGCCGTCCATTTCACTCTTTGTCCTGCTGATCATCGCTACCAGGCTCTTCTCGTGGTTCAGGCTCTGCTCGTAGACCGAGGTGACTCGCTCCTCCGCATCCGATCGATCCTCTGCCAGTTGGCCGGTGAGTTCCGTCACTTCGCCTTCGGCTTTGCGGTATTCGGCGTGATTCTTCCCGTAGATGGCCTTTACTTGTGCGAATCTCTGGCGTGCCTCATTTAATTTCTCCTTGAGCCGCGCTAAGGTTTCTCCTTGCGCGGTCGATTGTGCAGCCGCCACCGTTTTTGCCCGGATCGCTTCTACTGCAGCCTCTCTTCGAGCGCGTTCGTCCTGAGCCGTGGTCAATTCGGCAGTGAGTTGATTCAAGCGTGTGGTCAGCAGATTCGTTTTCTGGTCCGGGTCGAGAATGCCGAGCTCTTTCTCGAAAGACGCCAGCGTCTTACCGGAATTCAACATCTTGGTCTTGAGCTCCGCAATCTGTCCTTCCATCACTACGGCTCTGTCGGAGGCTGTTTGAACCTGCAACTCGGTAGACCGGTCCGCGTACGCGGTGGCAATCGCATTCGCTACATCGGCCGCGAGCCTCGCATTGTGCGCGCGATAGGAAACTTCTATGACATAGCTGTTTGGCGGACGCTTGACCTGCAGGCGGGTGAGAGTGACGGCTCCGCGCCGTAGATCCTTGATCTGTTTCTCTGTCTTCCCCTTCAACTGGCCTTCTTCCTCCAGCAGGTGATATCGCTCGACGACCGGGCGCAAGACGGCACCCGCCGTAATGGCTTCCAGATTCGTGGTCACGATCTGATCCATGTCGTTTACCGGATTATTGTTCGTGCCAGCCTCCGGCCCAACCACGCCGCCGCCGCCGGGATGATCGATCTCGATCTTTGCAGTCGCTTCATAGAGAGGGCGCATTCGCAGGACGGCGCACGTCGTAGCAGCCACGCTCAGGACAACGAACGCCAGAATTCTCCATTTCCAGCGGCCCAGAACAGTGAAGAAAGAATTGACAGATGCATTTGCTGTCTCTTCATCCATGACAGCTGTCGAGATGGGCGAAACTGATGCGACCGGCTGAGGTCGCGACGGCATTAGTTGTTTTTCCATTTTTTATTCCTTGTGCTGGTATCACGCTTCAAGGCATGATCACCCGAGTCGAGTTGTAGGAGCCAAACTGGACAATACGATCCAACACTCCTACGCCGATGCGCTTTCCTTTGTTGTCAAGAACGTAAAGGACGTCGGAGCCAAACAGAGGAACATCCGGTGATTTGCGTTCGAGAAGCGCGTTCAGTTTCACGGGGATTTCTAATCGTTTCCCGCTCTCGTCCTGACGGTAGATGTAGGCGGTTCCCTTCGAATACGGCAGCGTGCCTTCACATTCGGCCATAATTTTAAGAACCGTGGTGGTCTGGCCATCATGCAAAGCGAAAACGCCAGGCTTCTTGACGTTTCCCATCACGTACACCTTAGCGGCCTCGGGCACGCGCACCTCTTCACCGCCCGTGAGTACAGGGTTGTTCTCGAGAGTGGGCGATTCCAGGAGTTTCTTCAGCGGAATGACCTGCCTTGCCTGCCCTCGAGCAGCAGTGAGGATGATTACGGCGCCCGCTTCTGGAGACACCCCATCCGCCGCCGAAAGCACATCCAGCAGTGTCATCCGCCCGGCCACCTGCACTTGTCCAGGGCGTTTAACTGCTCCCGCCACTGTCACCATGTGGCTTCTGTATTCAAGCACCTGGACCGAAACTACCGGTTGCACCAGAATCTGAGTCTTGATCAGGGCCTGAGCTATCAGGTCAGAAATAGCCGGAGGCGTTAAGCCATTCACCGTCAGCGGTTGCCCCAGCAGCGGCAGCATCAACTTGCCATCTTTCGAGACCCGGAACGTCTTGGTTAATTCAAGGCAGTCGGCGACAGAAAGCGATAGCAAATCGTCCGGACCCACCGCTTCAATTGGCAGATTGCCATCTGGCGCGGGACGGTTGCGAAGATCAGTTGCGGTTTGTGCCGAGGCAAGCAGGAGCACGGCTTGCAAGGCGACTATCGCCCGTAGTGGTCTGGTTATTTTCATATGATTCTCGTTGTGAACACTGTTGTCTGAAGCCAAATATCCTTTACTCTTTTTCTATCCGCTTCGTAAGCTCCGCGATTTGTTTCATGACGGCGTCCACGCGCCGCTTCATACTTTCCAATTCAACGGCATCTCCTGATCCGGGCGCTGGTTCGCTGTAGGCAAGCACGGCACAGCGGGCAAAGTCCGACATGCTCTGAAACTGTTGTTCGCGGCAGATCTGCTCCGCCACCGTATACTCGTGATCGGACAAACGAAAACTTATGGTTTTATTCTTGGGGTGGCGAATAGGCATTTTGATTTTCTGCAAGGATCAAACATGGTCCGCGTGGAGTCAAATCGCTTCGACGATAGATTGATCGATGCTGAGCGAAACCGATTTTTGAAGAAGTTCAATCGAAACGACGAAGATGTTCGTTCTGGTTTCACGCACAAGAACACCTTCAACATCCTTCAGGGCGCCGGCGATCACACGAACGCGATCGCCAGCTCTCGGGATTGGAGCCGCGGCACCGCCTTCGTCCACCATCCGACGAATCGCGTCGATCTCGGACGGCAACACCGGGATGAACTCTGAACCGAATCCGATCACACGCTCTACGGCGCTGCTGGCAAGAACCTTCGACTTGCTCGAAAGATCAAAGCGGCAGAATAAATAGCCGGGAAAAATAGGTTCTAAGGTAGTCTTCAGGCGGTCAGAATATTTGCGCCGGGTTTTCGTCTGGGGGCAATACGATTCAAAGCCGTAATGGTCCAACGATGCCAGAGCCACTGCTTCGGAGCGGGTTCGGACTTTCAGCGCATACCAGGGAAGTTCACTCATTTTCGCCTCATTTGGGCAGGCTTCGCCCATTTTCGTCACAGCTTGGTTTCCGAGGATAAAACCCACGCGGCGCAGAGCCCGAGCTCTTCAGTCGCTCTCGACGGCAGCTTTTTTATTTCGCTGAACGCCTCGGATGAAGACGAGTGTAGCGGTTGCGCGAGCCCTGATCAATGGTTGTAAACAATTGTGCGGCAAAGTGCGTACCGGAACGGAGCCCCCCTACCGGCAGATAGAGGAATAAGGGGTTGTAGGTGAACGGCCAAGAAAAATTCAATGCAAAAAGCGATGTAAGTCCTTGTCAATAGAACACGCACTTCTCGTGGCGATCGCTTCTCCCCTCATTGAGATGGTCATCTGAAAGACGCGGCAGTCTGCGCGCGTTGTAATCCTGTCTGTCTCTGCACCGGCGGCAGCTCTGCGGCCACCAGGTGCCCGTAGACTTCTGGCGTGCTCCTGGCTCGCTCCTCAGAGGACGAGGGTAGTGCCCTATCGGAATGAGCCTACACTTGGTCGAGTCCATGCGGCTTCGACTTAGCCGTTTCCAGATAGGCGTCATCACCAAATATGGCTAATTCGCTGACATTGTATTCCTCCGCAGCGGCGGACATCCAGCCCTGCATTTTGCGGCTCGGACTGGGTTGCGACGTATGGCCGTTTCGGAAACAAGTCGGCTGAGAAAAGTTCAGGCTGCAGTCGGATCCTGCGAGGGGGTTGATCGGCCAGTATGAGCTGCAGCGGGGCGGCAATAGGGGACCATCGCGCTGTTTTCACTTTGCGAGGTTTCTCGCGGTTGACAGCGAAACGAAGCTCCCTGTCGAGTTACCTCTTCGGCCTTTGGCAAGCTGATGGTAACGAATCTGCATGCGTCCAGCTTTTTTCCTGGCCGGCCTGAAGCCGCAGCAACAGCTGATCGCGTTTCGATAGTTTGCGGCGCAGGGCCGACCGGTTGCGCAACAGTGCCGCTAGCCGCTTGCGCAGCGTGGCATTCTCTCTTGCTTACAGACCCTCTTTTGCGCCAGGACGTAGCTCGCCCTGGTTCTCATACAGCTTCCCCTGCGCCCCTGCCAGCGGGGTGCGGCGATCATAGCGGCGTCGCTTAGCGGCGCTTCGATGCATCGCGATTGAATCCCAGAACAGTAGCTTGAACGGTGCTTCAAACAGGGCCTGCCATATCTTCCGCAGTGCCTGAACAAGCTCTGTCCGCGTGCCAGTAACCAGTCCGAGTGACACGGTCATCAAACTCTTGCAGCGGTTTGCGTGCCACGCCGGCTCGGTGCCTTCATAACGATCAGAGGCGCACGGGATGGATTTTGTCCATCCCGTGCGCCTCTTTCGGTTTTTGTCGGTGTGGTGAAAGGCCATCGGCGGTGCCGATGGCCCCTGTTTCTCTAGGGCGCGAAGTAGCCGAAGATGTCGAGGATCAGATGAGTAGACTGCGAAGCAAATGCGCTGATCGAACCATCCGTAGTAGGCACGATCGCCATATTCGATGTGACCGTTCCGTCCGGCGCGTTGAGCGCGGAAGCGTTCGGTTGCGCTCCGGTCCCATGCGGCCAGAGCGTCAGGAACGACAGCGAGCCGGTGGGAACGACTGTCGTGTTGAAGATATAGGATTGCGCACTGGCAGGGGCATTACAACCGCTGCTTGCGACATTGACGGCCATGCTGTCGACGACAGCCTGCGCTCCAATTTGCGCGCGCGAATCGTAGACTCGACAGGGCGCCAGATTGTACAGCGAAAGGCCGCCGCTCGCAGGAGGAGCGAAGTAGCCGTTGATATCGATAATCAACTCGGTATCGTTGGTGACAAAGACCGAGACGTCCCCGTTGTCACCAGCCGGAACGATCGCCGCATTGGCGGTAACGGTGCCGGTCGGAGCATTAAGGGTCGAAACGGCAGGCCGGGTCTGGCCGGTCGGGAAAGTGGTTAAGAAGCCCAGGGGTTCTTTCGGGACTACCGTGTAATTGAGCGAGTAGGCTCTGGCCGTAGAGGGGACCTGGCAGGTGCTCGTCAGCACGGGAAAGACCCGTTCCTGCTGCGCGGACAAAGCGGGAGCGCCAAGTGGTCCTGCAGCTCCTCGCGTATCCACAAGACGGCAAGGAGTAAGCGGGTAAAAGGCGAGCGCCGAATTCGTAGCGGCTGGAA
>Ga0207702_10004593_pt1 | contig 12228 bp, 9 predicted proteins | sample KBSCornC62_FD_184302 | JGI IMG/M metagenome (GOLD analysis project Ga0207702, IMG submission 184302) | Corn rhizosphere microbial communities from Kellogg Biological Station, Michigan, USA - KBS Corn C6-2 (SPAdes) (version 2) | ecosystem: Host-associated > Plants > Roots > Rhizosphere > Soil ...
CGTCGGCGCGCTCGTCGCGGTGGTGGCGACGCCGCTTGCCGGCGCGCTGTCCGACCGGACGACGTCCCGGTTCGGCCGGCGGCTGCCCTGGCTGGTCGGCGGCACGTTCCTCGGCGCGCTCGCACTCTTCGTCCTGTCGCGACAGTCCACTGTGGTCGGAGTGCTGATCGGCTGGGCGGCGGCGCAGGCGTTCTTCAACGCCGCGTACGCCGGGCTGACCGCGGAGGTGCCCGACCACGTCCCGGTCGAGCAGCGCGGCACGGTGTCGGGCTGGTTCGGGCTACCGCAGGCGGTCGGCGTGGTGGTCGGGGTGGCGCTGGTGACCTTGTTCACCACAACCGTGGTCGCCGGCTACGTGCTGATCGCCGTGGTGATCGTGGTGCTGGTGCTGCCGTTCGCCGGCGTGACCCGGGACCCGGTGCTCGACCCGGCCGACCGGCCGGCGCTGTCGCTCGCCCGGGGCTGGTGGATCGACCCGCGGCGGTTCCCGGACTTCGGCTGGGCCTGGCTGACCCGGTTCCTCATCTCGCTCGGCAACGCGCTCGGCACCCTCTACCTGCTCTACTTCCTGCGCGACAAGGTGCACTACGAGCAGCTGTTCCCGGGGAAGTCGGCCGAGGACGGCGTGCTGGTGCTGATCCTCATCTACGCGGCCGGAGCGGTCGCCACCGCGGTCGGCGGCGGGATGTGGTCTGACCGCACCGGCCGGCGCAAGCCGCTGGTGATCGTGTCCAGCCTGGTGATGGCGGCCGGCGCCGTGCTGCTCGCGGTCCGGCCGACCTGGACCGCGTCGCTGGTCGCGGCGGCGCTGCTCGGCATCGGCTACGGCGTATACATGGCGGTCGACACGGCGCTGGTCACCCAGGTGCTGCCGGCCGCGGCCGACCGGGGCAAGGACCTCGGGATCGTCAACATCGCCAACGCGGCGCCGCAGGTCCTGGCGCCGGCGCTGGCCGCGCCGGTGGTCGCCGGGCTCGGCGGCTACTCGACGCTCTACGCGCTGACCGCCCTGGTCACCATCGCCGGCGCGGTCCTGGTGCTGCCGATCCGGTCAGTCCGCTAGCGCCCGGCGCGGTCGCCGGGCCGACCCGAGCACGGCGCGCTCCGCGCCCGGCGGGGTCGCCGGGCCGACCCGAACACGGCCCGCTCCGCGCTCGGCGGGGTCGCCGGCCCGACCCGAACACGCCCCGCTCAGCGCCCGGCGCGGTCGCCGGGCCGACCCGAGCCGGTCCAGGTCAGCCGTCCGTCAGCTCCACCGGGACCGCGATCACGTCCACCATCGCGCCGTTGCGCAGCACGGTGACCGGCAGGCCGACGCCGACCGCTTCCGAGAACAGCATCCGCTGGATGCCCTGCGCGTCGTTGACCGGCTGCCGCCCGACCGAGAGCACCAGGTCGCCGGCGTGCAGGCCGGCCCGAGCGGCCGGGCTGCCGGGGACGACCTCGACGACCCGCAGGCAGCTGCGCTGCCCGACCCGTTCGGCGACCGGCTCCGGCAGCGGCGCCGGCACGCTGACCAGGCCCAGGTACGCCCGGCGCACCCGCCCCTCGGTGAGCAGCGCCGAGATGATCCGCCGGGTCGTCGCGTTCACCGGCACGGCCAGTCCGAGCCCGATGCCTGCGACCGCGGTGTTGATGCCGACCACGCGGCCGGCCGCGTCGGCGAGCGCGCCGCCGGAGTTGCCCGGGTTGAGCGCGGCGTCGGTCTGGATGACGTCCTCGATGACCCGGCCGGCCCGGCCGCTGCGGGTCGGCAGCGACCGGCCGAGCGCGCTGACCACGCCGGCGGTGACGGTGCCGCCGAGCCCGAGCGGGTTCCCGACCGCGACCACGAGCTGGCCGACGACGAGCTTGTCGGCGTCGCCGAGCTGGGCCGCCGCCGGGGTGCCGCCGCGGACCCGGACCACGGCCAGGTCCGACAGCGGGTCGGCGCCGATCACGTCGAAGTCCGACTCGGTGCCGTCGGCGAACGCGGCCGTACCCGTCCGGCTGCCGCCGACGACGTGAGCGTTCGTGAGCAGGAAGCCGTCGTCGGTGAACACCACGCCGGATCCGGCGCCACGGCCGAGCCGCAGGCTGGCCACGTGCAGCGTCACCTCCGCCGCGACGGTGCTGACCACCCGCGAGTACGCGTCGAGAGCGTCCCGTTCGACTTCCATACGCACCTCACTTACAGCGTTACAGCTGCATCCATGGTGCGCGCCTCGCGGCGTTCAGGCGCTCCGCTCTCGGCGAAACGGTCAGCGGCGGCGCTTCTTGGCCGTGCCGAGCATGCCGCGGGTGATCTCCCGGCCGAGCACCGTGGCCGCGGACCGGAGGAACGACTTCGTCGCCGACGACCCGAGCACGGTGGTCACCACCGAGCCGAGACCGCTCTGCTCCGGCTCCGGCTCCCGCCCGTGCGGCTGCTCCCGCGGCCCCGCCGGTGCCTGCGGTGCCGGCGCCGGCGGGGCCAGCTTCGCCGCCAGCCGCTCGTACGCCGAGTCCCGGTCGACCGCCTGGCCGTACTCCGCCTGCAGCGGCGACGCGGACACGGTCGCGCTGATCGCCGCGGCGTCGGCCGGCGCCATGCGGGACCGCGGTGCCCGCAGCATCGTCCACGCAACCGGGGTCGGCGCGCCGCGCTCGGACATCACCGTCACGATGGCCTCGCCTGTGCCGAGCGCGGTCAGCGCGTCCTCGAGCTGATAGTCGCCGGTCTTCGGGTAGGTCCGCACGGTCTTGCGCAGCGCATCCGCGTCGTCCGGCGTGAACGCACGCAGCGCGTGCTGCACCCGGTTCGCCAGCTGCGCCAGCACGTCGTCCGGCACGTCGGTGGGCTGCTGGGTGACGAAGAAGACGCCGACACCCTTCGACCGGATCAGCCGTACCGTCCGGGTCACCGCATCCAGGAACGCCTTCGAGGCACCGCCGAACAGCAGGTGCGCCTCGTCGAAGAAGAACACCAGTTTCGGCTTGTCCGGGTCGCCGACCTCGGGCAGGTCCTCGAACAGGTCGGCGAGCAGCCAGAGCAGGAACGTCGAGAACAGTGCCGGCCGGTCCTGCACTCCGGACAGCTCGACCGCGGAGACGACGCCGCGCCCGTCCGGGGCGGTGCGCAGCAGGTCCTTCGTGTCGAACTCCGGCTCGCCGAAGAACGCCTCCGCCGAGTCGGCCAGCGCGATGAGCTGACGCAGGATCACCCCGGCAGTCGCCTTCGACAGGCCGCCGAGCTCCTGCAGGTCGGCCTTGCCCTCGTCCGAGACGAGGTACTGGATCACCGCACGCAGGTCCTTCAGATCGAGCAGCGGGAGGCCGGCCTTGTCGGCGTAGTGGAATACCAGGCCGAGTGAGGACTCCTGCGTCTCGTTGAGCCCGAGCACCTTGGCCAGCAGGATCGGCCCGAAGCTGGTCACCGTCGCCCGCAGCGGCACGCCGGTACCGATCCCGCCGATCGCGAGGAACTCCACCGGGTACGCGGTGGGCTGCCAGTCGTCACCGGTCTCCCCGGCCCGCTTGCTGATCCTGTCGCCCGGCTCCCCCGCCGCCGCCAGGCCGGACAGGTCGCCCTTGATGTCGGCGACGAACACCGGTACGCCGGCCGCGGACAGCTGCTCGGTGATCAGCTGCAGCGTCTTGGTCTTGCCGGTGCCGGTGGCTCCGGCGACCAGGCCGTGCCGGTTGAGCATCCCGATCGGGACCCGGACGCGGGCCGACGGGTGCGGCACACCCTCGGCGACGACCGAGCCGAGCTCGACCGCCGGCCCGTCGAAGGCGTACCCGCCGCCGATCCGCGCCGCCGCCTCCGCCCCGGGCGCCGCGTCCGCGCCCGCCGCTCCGGTCGTGCCGTCCGGCTGGCCCATCGATGCCCCCTCCTGCGCGATGTTCCCGGCCGGAGCGTAGTGCCGCCGGCCGGGCCGTGCCGATCATCGGCGTCGGCGCGGATAGGGTCGCGGTGTGGCGGACAAGGGCTTGGACCGGCTGGTGTGGGCGGACTGCGAGATGACCGGTCTGGATCTGCGCCACGACGCGCTGATCGAGATCGCCGTCCTGGTCACCGACTCCGAGCTCCGCGTCCTCGACGACGGCGTCGACATCGTGATCACCGCGCCGAACGAGCTGCTGGACGGCATGCAGCCGGTGGTCCGCGAGATGCACGCCGGCTCGGGGCTGACCGAGGCGGTCCGGTCCTCGACCACGACGGTGGCGGAGGCCGAGCAGACGGTGCTCGACTACCTGCGCAAGCACGTGCCGGAGGCGCGTACGGTCCCGCTCTGCGGCAACTCGATCGCCACCGACCGCGCTTTCCTGGCCAGGGACATGCCGGAGCTGGACGCGTTCCTGCACTACCGGATGGTCGACGTGTCCTCGATCAAGGAGCTGTGCCGGCGCTGGTATCCCCGGGTCTACTTCGCTCAGCCGCAGAAGGGCCTGGCCCACCGCGCGCTCGCGGACGTCAAGGAGAGCATCCGAGAGCTGCGCTACTACCGCAGCACGGTGTTCGTACCGCTGCCCGGGCCGACCAGCGAGGAGGCGCAGAAGTCCGCTGCGGAGGTGCTGTCGGCCGATCCCGACTGAGCCGGTACGATGGACCGGTTCGTGCAATGGTGGGTGTAGCTCAGTTGGTAGAGCACCAGGTTGTGGTCCTGGGTGTCGTGGGTTCGAGCCCCATCACTCACCCCATTGGCTCCACGGAATCGTCCAGTCCGGGATGTCCGTGTCCTTGCCCGTCAGCGGGACCGGCGTCCCGGTGATCTGCACGACGTCACCCGGCTGGGAGATTCCGTAGAACCACTGCGCGCTCGCGGGCGCCAGGTTCACGCACCCGTGTGACACGTTCTCCTTGCCCTGCTGGGCGACCGACCACGGCGCCGAGTGCACGAACTCGCCGCTGTTGGAGATGCGGGTCGCGAACTTCACCGGAACCTTGTAGCCGCCCGCGTCCAGCGCCAGCCCGAACGTCGTGGAGTCCATCGTCATCGACGCCTTCTTGTCGGTGACGATGTGCACGCCGCTGTGGGAGTAGCGGCCCTGGACCTGCTTGCCCAGGCTGGCCGGGAAGTCCTTGGTCAGCTTGCCGTTGATCCACACCTTCATCCGGTGGGTCTTCGCGTCGGCGATGCTGACGTGCGAGGCGCCGATGGAGAACGCGATGTGCCGGTCGGCGTTGACACTCCCGTACGTACCCGGGCCGAGCGACACGCCGCGCAGGTCGGTGTCCAGGGCGACCTTGGTACCGGGCTTCCAGTACGTCTGGGGCCGCCAGTGCACCTCGGTGGCGGAGAACCAGTGCCACGCGCCGACCGTCGGCACCGAGGTGGTGACCTTCATCCCGGCCAGCGCGGTCTTGCGGTCGGTGACCGGGTTGTCGAAGAAGACCCGTACCGGCATGCCGACGCCGACGGTCATGCCGCCGAGCGGGGACACCGCGGGGAAGACCGTCCTTGACGCCGTGGCGGTGGTGAACGCGCTGCTCTTCGTCGTCTTCTGGCCGCTGGCGTTGGTGGCGACCGCGGAGACGGTGTAGCGGGCACCGAAGCCGAGCTTGTCGGTCGAGGTCCAGACGGTCTTGTCGGCGTTGAGCGCGCCCTTCACGTCGCCGCCGCTGCCGGAGACGGTGACCGAGGCCAGCGTGCCGCCGGTGGCCGTGACCTTGACCGGGTCCGCGGGCGCGACCGCGTCGGCATCGGAGGCCGGGACCACGGCGACGCTCGCCAGATCGGCCGCCGCGGAGGTCTTCTCACCCCCGCCCGGCACCAGGCCTCCCGCGGCCTGACCACCCCCGGGACCGCTCCCGGAGCCCGAGCCCGAGCCGGATGTGCACCCGGCCACCCCGGCCACCACCACGACGAGCCCCACGAGCCACCGCACGATCAGTGACCTGCGCGTTCCGCCCTGTGAACCCACGCCAAAGCCTCCTGCCGACCGCCGGGTATACGTATGCTGCCACCCCTTGCTGTGAGCACCGCGCGACACGGCGACCCATCGCGCAACCCGCCCAGCCGACCTGGTAACCTTCTCCCCCGATGCGCCGCTAGCTCAATTGGCAGAGCAGCGGACTCTTAATCCGCGGGTTCGGGGTTCGAGTCCCTGGCGGCGCACCCGGAGCAAGGCCCTGACCTGCAGGTTTGCAGCGAGCAAGATCGTTTGAGTGTCCCGAGTGGACTGATCGGTGCTCGAACGGTGCTCGGTGGCCGAATCCGGGGCGGCGTGAAGTCCGCTGGTCATGACGATCATCGGGTTCGGGACACGCGCCGGGTGGGTTCGGTGCTCGGACGGTGCTCGATCCACAACCTCGGTCGAACCGGACGAAACCGGACAGGCGACCGAAACCGTTTCGGTGAAGGCCTCGGGTTCAGCGATATCCGCGCTCAATGTCTGACGGCTTCCAGTCACATGAACAGTCGATAGTCGTACGGGACCGCCCGACTCCACGGCCCGCGCCAACCACACCCTGTGGGGTTCCAGAACACGGCGCAAGCCGATGACCTGCGGGAAGGGTGTCGAGGGCGCTCCGGGATGATCGTCGGCCGTGTCGCTGCGGCTGCTGTACTTGATCTTCGTCCGACTGGTCGGTTGGCTGGTGCTGCTCTCCCGTTCGGCGGCGTCCAAAGACGCCGAACTGCTGGTCTTGCGCCATGAGGTGGCGGTGCTGCGGCGAATCAACCCACGGCCGCGGTTGGGCTGGGCCGACCGGGCGGTCCTGGCCGCGCTGATCCAGCGGCTGCCGAGCCCGGTGCGCAGCCACCGGTTGGTCACGCCGGGCACGGTGCTGCGCTGGCATCGTCGCCTGGTCGCGGGGCACTGGACCTACCGGAATCGGGTCGGCCGGCCACCGCTGCCGGACGAGGTTGCGACGCTGATCGAACGGCTGGCCCGGGAGAACAGGTCGTGGGGCTACAAGCGGGTGCAGGGCGAGCTGCTCAAACTGGGTTACCGGGTCAGCGCGTCGACCATCCGCCGAATCCTCAAGCGGGCCCGGATCCCGTCAGCGCCGAGTCGCCGCCGGGATCTCAGCTGGCGGCAGTTCCTGCGCACGCAGGCCTCGGGGGTGCTCGCGGTCGACTTCTTCTGCGTGGAGACCGTGACCCTGCGTTGTCTCTACGTGCTGTTCGCGGTCGAGGTCGAGTCCCGCTGCGTGCACATTCTGGGTGTCACCGCTAACCCCGACGGGCCGTGGACGGTCCAGCAAGGGCGGAATCTGCTGCTGGAACTGGGCGAGCGGGCGGCCGTGTTTAGGTATCTGGTCCGGGACCGGGCCGGCCAGTTCACCGCCGCCTTCGACGCTATGTTCGCCGACGCCGGCATCACGGTGCTCAAGATTCCGCCGCGCTGTCCGCGCGCGAACGCCTTCGCCGAGCGGTTTGTGCTCACTGTGCGCACCGAGCTCACCGACCGGCTGCTGATCGTCGGCGAACGTCACCTGCGGTACGTGCTGACTGCCTACGCCCGGCACTACAACGGCCAGCGCCCACACCGGGCCCGCCAACTCCGCCCACCACGACCGGACCAACCGATCCCGGCCCGACCAGCCCCACGGATCACCCGCAGAACCGTTCTCGGCGGCCTGCTCAATGAGTACCAGCCAGCCGCATGAACGCGCAGCTCACCCGGCTGTCCCGGTTCTGGAACCCGACAAGCAGTTCAGAGGTGAGTGGCCGTCGCTCACGGCGTTTGCTGAGCACGAACTCCGCCAAGCCGGCACCTACGAGGTGCGGGCGCAGTGGATGGCGGACAAGGCCCCGGCCGTGCTCCGGCAGTACGTCACGCTCGACGTCGAGCACTATGCCGCCGACCGGGCGCTGGAACTCCAGGTCAGCGAGCACAAGCGCGGTGTCTGGATCTTCGACCTCAACGAGCCAACGGACGAAGGTGAAGAAGAACAATAAGCAAGGAGAACACACTATGGAACAAGAACCAGTAACAATGCCTTGAGGCGTCGGTTTCGCCGGTACCCGACGAGGCTGCGCCGGCCGGCCAGCAAGAACTGAGCGGCGTCGAGGCCCGGCAGTACAAGACACTGGGCATCCGGGTAGACAACGAGTTACACGCCAAGCTGTCCTTCATCTCGCAGCTCCGCGAGAGCAGCCTACAAGGCGAGATTGTCCAGGCCATCCGCGACCGAGTGGACGCTGCGCAACAGGACCCAGAACTGATCGAGAAGGCTGCCGCGGTGCGGGAGCAGATCGAGCAGGAGGCCAGGGCGCGACAGGAGGCCATCGCCGGGATGTTCGGCAGCGTGGCGGTCCAGAGTGCGTCCGACACCGCTCCGAAGCCAAGCAGTAGGCGATCAAGCCGAGGAAGCAGCTCCTGACCAGCGCCAAGCTCGGCAATGCGAGCACAGCAAGGGCAGCCATGATCCACCAGACATGTCCGGAGGAGACCACGTTGTGGTGGCGGCCGAGGAGGTCGGCGAGCAGGGTCCGCAGGTCACAGTTGGTGGCCCCCGTGCAGGAACAGACGGATCGACGCTACGAGGTCGCTGTACCGCCCAGCCTCCTCAGCCAGGATCCACCACCAGGAGCAACAGACCCGGTCGACCTGAGGCCTACACCGTGCTCGAGCAGTCGCCTAGCTTGACGGTCTATCTCTACATATCTAGCCTAGAGCCATGGGCGAGCTCTCGCGCATCACTCCTGCGACGTTAGACGTGCTAGACGTGCTCCTGGACGAGGACGTTGAGCACTACGGCCTAGCGATAGCTAGGAAGGCCGGACTCGCAACTGGAAGTACCTTTCCAATTCTGGCACGTCTTGAGCGGATCGGCTGGGTCACCTCATTCTGGGAAGAGACAGAAGCTGCGTCCCGTGGACCGCGACGTCGGTTCTATCGGCTCACGCCGGAGGGGATGGCTCGGGCCCGAGCACTGGTTGTAGAACGCCGGAGCCGCGGTATTTGGTGGGCCGATCCTCTTCCAGGTGGTGCCGTATGAGCTCGCTTTGGATTCCTGCCATTGTCATCCCATTGGTGTTGGCTGAGCTTGGCGGCTGGGCTACATGGCTCTCTGTCAGGGTCGTGCGCTACGCGGCTCGCAGACTCAACCAACCGGAGGCTAGCATCCGGTATGCAGAGGAATTCACAGCTACTATAAATGACATACCGGGCCAACTCACGAAGCTCGCAGCCGCTATTGGGATCCTAGCCGCCACCCCGATACTCCGGCGAGTCCTAGCAACTGCATCGGAGATCCCGATGTCGCAAGCAATCGCGCCCCAGAACGAGAGGGGACATGATGCTCGGCCTTGCATGGAAGGTTCCAACGGCAACGCCAAAAGGCAATGAACAATCTTAGAAGCCAGTCGGCTTCGAAACCCAACCGTCTCGTCGGGCGTGGACTCTGTCTGGCGGTGGGATTCTCCACATGCCCTTGGGTCTTCGTCGCGTCCTATAACTCTCAGTATCTTCTGAACCTGAACATCTCTCCGGCGGCATTGGGACTCGCCGGCATAGGAACTTCGCTACTCTTTGGCCTGGTCGCCGCCAGACTGGCACAAGTGCTGAGTCGCACGATCATTGTGGGTTTGCTGGCTGGCGGATCTCTCGGTTTGTGCGGCATACCTTTCTTATTCACCAGTGATGCTGCACTGGTAATGATAGCGCTCGCGTCGCTATTCGGATCAGTCGGTGGTGGATTCGTGGGGCTCGCCGTCAAGAATCTGGAACGAAGGCGATCTGAGGCGCCGTGGCTTGGCTATTCGGCTCTAGGCTTCGCCGTCGGAGGGACCACCGGGCTCTACCTAGATGACTACAATTCAATCGTGCTTAGACCGGTGACTTCCCCACTGGTCGGGGCCTTAGTGGGAACCGGGATTGGACTAGCGGCCTGGCGCCATCGGCATACTCGACCGTGGCTAGGTAAGGTCGGACTGGGCACCGCTGTAGGCTGCTCCGTCGGTATTTGGGCATATGATATCGGTATTAGCCGGGGTTTAGGCGGCGGATGGGCAGTGGAAGTTCTCTGGCCAGCGCTAGGCGGAGCAGTCGGCCTCGCTTGGGCCGGTCGATCAGGCCCAACCCGACTTCGGACGGCTGCTGCCGGCCTAGCGGTCGGCGCCTATACCGGAGCCTACGCCGGAGTATTCGGATGCTTATCCACTGATTGCATTGCAGGAACCTCCGGGCCCGACCTGTGGGGTCTCGTCGGCGCTCTCGTCGGGAGTTGCCTTGGCGTGATTATCGGACTCGGCGGTCGTACTCATTATGGTCTCGCGGGCCTCGGCGGCGCAGTAGGCGCCCTGATAGGCCATTCCGCATTCAACAACAGCATCTACTACCAAGGCAGCCTCGGCAGACCGCAGCTAATCGGCCCGGTCACTGTGGGAATATTTGGGCTGCTGACCGGCTGGAGGCTGGGGTCGGATAGCAAACGCAAGGCCGCGTGGGGTTGTTTGATCGGCGGCTGCGCGGGCGCCTGGGCTGGCGGTGAGGTGGCCTATTATGCGGTCAAGTCATTCGATGCTGCTAGAGGAGGCATCGTTGGAATGGTTGCGGGTGGACTCATCGGCTGGGTGATCAGCACGAAAGCGTGGTCCCCGCGCCTCAACCCCCCCATACTCGGCCTCACCGTTGGAGCCTTCGTCGGCACTCGTTTTGGCGATCTCGGCGGAACAAGCGGACCACACGCCTTTCTGGGGATGACCATCGGGGCAGTACTCGGAGTTGTGGCATCGCTACGCAGCGGAACTGTCCTCCGTAGATCGCTTCCCGGCTTGGCCATGGGCGCGTTTATTGGGGCATGGATAGGCGCGGATTTCGCAGATGATTTTTCAGCGCCCTACTCCACTTCAGTCATGAGCCTAATCGGCATGGTTGCAGGTGGCCTGTTCGGCTTTCTCGCCTGCGGTCATCCCGTTGCAATTGCCTCGATCTCGGCGGTCCGGCAACTAAATACGGCTCAATTTCGGGATGTGCCACCGGCTCGAGTGGCCAACCTCAGCCTATGGCTAGTCACTCTAGCCGCTGTAATCGCGGCTCCTGAGCCATTACGAAAGCGCTACGCTGAGGAGTTCGACAGCACAGTCATGGCAATCACGGGTCCATTCGCTTCTCTTCGGCGCCTATTTTGCGCGGCATCCCTTCTGATCCACGCCCCGGCGATACGAACCGAGGTGGGGGACGACGACTGACTGGCACGCCATGAATTCTGGGCTCGGCCAACACTGGCGTAGTGACGCGATCGGGGAACCATCCGGGACGTGCCGACGCACCACTTCGCTGACGGAGAGCACGCACGGCGTGTACAGCCGCGCCCTGAGCCCCTGAAGACTGTCTGATGTTCCTATGAATCAGCAAACGGCCTCGGCGCCCGAAAGTCACCACCAGCTAGGGCGCTGTCGGCAGAATCATGCTTGTGGCTACTCCATTCAGTCATGTGGAGCTCGCCCAGAGTCAGTCGGTCCGTAAAATATTCTCCGCGGAGCCCATCCGCACTGCTGCTGCCGATGTACAGATAGCAGGCGCCCTGATGACGCTCGCTTCGGTGCCGTACGCTCTGGCGCGGAGTATTGGCGTAGAGCCAGCTAAGACGCCACCGGCCATCGGCCTCCCTAATCAGCTTGGCCTGTTCGCTGATTGATGACGACTCGGCCGTCATCAACGTTACGCTTATCGAGGCCGCGGTCTGTTTGATCCGAAGTACTGTCGGGATCGGCGGGATTGGCTGGCCGTCGCGAAGGTACGACGAGACGAGTGTACCGCGCCAGGTGCCGTCGAGGTTAGGTAAGCCAGTAAAGCGACGTACCAGTGGCCATTTCCAAAGATAGCGCTCGTAGGCCAAGAAGGCGAAGGTCGCGGCCGTGACGCCAACCGAATACAGCTTAAGCGGCGTCGGCAAAAGTGGTTGACCCTCGAGGAGTGCAAAGATGAGCCAGACAGCAGCTACAATGGCAACAATTATCTGGATTGTCTTGCGCTCAATCATCGATTACGAACCGAGACCTAAGTGACTCCAGGCGAGCCCTGTCAGATTGCGCGCATCTCTCATCGTCCACGGCTGGCCGCCGCCAAAGAGCTGCTTGATCTCATTTGGCTCATACCACGACGCCGCCGGGCCGCCGACATCGGTCGCACTGTAGATATGGACCAATACTGCCTTTAGGTCATCCGTCAGCGGTGTCAGTCCTATGGCCAAACTGACTGTTCGGCACGCAGTAGACGAGGCACTCCATAAAATAGCTGGGAAGCTCGGTCAACTTGCCGGCCTTCACTAGATCGTTCTCCAGGCGCTTAAGGATGCGCACGAGGAACTTG
>Ga0207702_10004595_pt1 | contig 12225 bp, 14 predicted proteins | sample KBSCornC62_FD_184302 | JGI IMG/M metagenome (GOLD analysis project Ga0207702, IMG submission 184302) | Corn rhizosphere microbial communities from Kellogg Biological Station, Michigan, USA - KBS Corn C6-2 (SPAdes) (version 2) | ecosystem: Host-associated > Plants > Roots > Rhizosphere > Soil ...
CACATCGTCGCGGATCTTGTCGCTCACTTCCATCTCGGCGAGGTAGGCGCGCGTCCATTCGACGAGGCTCGTCAGCCGTGCCTCGACGTCGGGGGTCTCGAGGACCTGGCGCTTCTGTTCAGCGCTCAGGTACGACGCCCAGCCGGATAGGTCGGCCAGCGCCGACGGATCGCTCACCTGCTTGACGGAGTCGATGATCTGCCAGGCGTTACGCCGCTCGAGCACGCTGATCACCAGGGACCGGTACTCGGTCGCCAGCTCGCGCGCGCGCTCACCGGCCGGTTCCTCGTCGACGATCTCCACCTGCACCCACAGAGCGGCCCCGGGCCCGGTGACTCCGTGGCCAATCCGGGCGCGGCGCTCGGCGCGTAACACAGCACCGGGTCCGCCGCCAGGCATCCGCCCGAGCTGCTCGATCGCGGCAATCACGCCGTAGGTTGCGAACCGGTCATCCAGTCGTGGCGCGAGCAGCAACTGCGAGTCGCTGCCCGCCCTAGCCGCGTCGATCGCGGCCTGCGCCTTCTCATCGAGCTCGACCGGCACGACCATGCCTGGCAGCACCACTTGATCCGCCAAGGACAGAACGGGCAAGTTCAGGTTTTCAGTCACGTTGACACCCTCCAAGGGTTGAGTCTGACTCACTCAACCTCGTCGGGGCGCGAAGTGTTCCGCGGTCCGATTCGCCGAGAGCGAACCTGGCCTCAGGTGTTCTAGGCCTGGCCGTAAACCCGTTTCAGCGTGAGTCGGGCGACCAGACGGCGGTCGGCGACCATGGCGGCGCGGTACTCGTCCCAATCGTGGTGCTCACCAGCGATCGCCGTGTACACGTCGATCAGTTCCTCGACCGTGGCGTCATGCGGATCCTTGGCGACCGGCGTCAACTCGACGTCGCCCTCCGCCACGGCATACCTGCCGAAATCCGGGCTGGTCACGTAGAGGCTCGCCCGCGGATCCCGCAACAGATTCTTGGTCTTGGCGCGATCGGCGGTGATCGACACCCGCAGCCGGCCAGTCGCGGGATCGTAGGTGTACACGACGTTGGACAGCTGAGGGCGGCCGTCCCGCTTCACCGTAGCCAGCACTCCCTGACGCTGGCCGGCGATCAGCTCGCGCAAAGCGTCGCTCATCCGAAGAACACCTCGGCCTCGGCGTACAGCTCGGGTTTCACGGTCTTCAGCTCGGAGGTGGCCTCGGCGAGGCCGACGCGGACGATATTCGTGCCGCGCAACGCGACCATAGCCCCGAAATCACCGTCGTGGACCGCGTCGATGGCGTGCAGTCCGAATCTTGTGGCCAGCACCCGGTCGAACGCCGACGGCGTGCCGCCCCGCTGGATGTGTCCGAGCACGGTGGTGCGGGCTTCCTTGCCGAGGCGGCCCTCGATCTCGCCGGCCAGCCACTCCCCTATCCCGCCGAGCCGGGCGTGTCCGAAAGCGTCCACGCCCTTGTCGAGGGTCGCGTTCTCTCCGCCGTCGGGTACAGCTCCCTCGGCGACCACGATGATCGGGGCGTAGTGCGATTGATAGCGGCTCTCCACGTAGGCGCAGACGCGGTCGAGCGAGAAGGGCAACTCCGGGATCAGGATCACGTTGGCGCCACCGGCCATTCCCGCGTGTAACGCGATCCAGCCGGCGTGCCGTCCCATTACCTCGATGATCAAGGCACGATGGTGTGATTCAGCCGTCGTGTGCAACCGGTCGATCGCCTCGGTCGCGATGTTCACCGCGGTGTCGAAGCCGAACGTGTAGTCGGTGGCGCCCAGATCATTGTCAATCGTCTTGGGCACGCCGACGACGTTCACGCCGAGCTCGCCCAGCTTCACCGCCACGCCCAGCGTGTCCTCGCCGCCGATCGCGATCAGCGCGTCGACGCCCTGCTCATGCAGATTCTGCTGAACGCGTTCGGGGCCGCCGTCGACCGTGAACGGATTGGTGCGCGACGAGCCGAGGATCGTCCCTCCGCGCGGCAGGATGCCCCGCACCTCAGACACACCGAGCGGCATGGTCGAGTTCTCCAACGGGCCCCGCCAGCCATCGCGGAAGCCAACGAACTCGTAACCGTAGACGCCGACTCCCTTGCGCACGACGGCTCTGATCACCGCGTTCAATCCAGGGCAGTCACCACCGCCGGTCAGCACTCCGATCCGCATTCACGCCTCCTCACGCTCTTCTTTCGCACCCTAGGCGATCAGGGCGAACTCAACGCTCGCCAGCGGGCCAGGTTGTGGCGCGCATCGGCCAGCGCGTCGTGCTGATCGGCCGGTTGCGGTGGCAGCGGCGGCGAGCCGCGCCGCTCCCACTCCTGACGCAACTCATGGGTGAAGCGGGGAATCGCCCGGGGCAGCGCCCGCATGTCACCCCAGAGCTGGGCGAGGACGACGTGGTCGTAGGCCGCCATCCAGGCCCAGAGCTCGATCTCGTCGTCGCCCTGGAGCAGAAAGGCCAGCAGGTCGTCCCGGATGCGCTGCCGGGATCGCCAAGCGCGGTCGGCCGGCGACGGCAGCTTGTCGAGTACGTTGCGACGCACCCAGTCGATGGCCCGATCAGGGTCGAACTCGGTTGACACGGCATAAAACTCGCGGCCGTCCTCGGCGACGACGCCGATCGAAACCAGGTCGATGGTGACGCCGTCCTCGATGAACTCGCAGTCGTAGAAGAAGCGCACGGATCAGCTGGCGCGCTCGTCCGGCAACCGATCGACCGCGGTTCGGGAATCGGGCTTCGGCTGGCGGTCCGCGCCGAAGGCGAGGTCGGGCCCGGCGGCCGCCTTCACCTTGGCGGCATACACGTCGACGTACTCCTGCCCGGACAGCCGCATCAGCTCGTACATGATCTCGTCGGTCAGTGATCGCTCGATGAATCGATCGCCTGCCATGCCCTCATAACGCGAGAAGTCGAGCGGCCTGCCGAATCGCACGCCCGGCCGCGGCCGCAACTTCGGGATGCGCCGCCCGGCCGGCTGGATCTCGTCGGTTCCGATCATCGCGACCGGGATCACCGGCACGCCCGCCTCCAGCGCCAACCGGGCGACGCCCGTCTTGCCGCGATGCAGGCGGCCGTCGGGCGATCGGGTGCCCTCGGGGTAGATACCGAGAAGCTTGCCTTCCCTCAGCACGCGGACACCCGTCTTCAGCGCCGCCCGCGAAGCGTCGGGATCGTCGCGGTCGATGGGCACCTGGCCGACGGCGGTGAAGAACAGCTTGGAAAAGAAGCCCTTGACGCCCGGGGTCGTGAAGTACTCGGACTTGGCCAGGAACGTGACCTTTCGATTGGGGATCAGCAGTGGCATGAAGAAAGAGTCGCAGAAGGACAGATGGTTGCTGGCCAGGATCGCCGGCCCGTGCTGTGGGATGTTCTCGAGCCCGTCGGCCCACGGCCGCCACAGCCCGCGCAGCACCGGGCCGATGAGAACCAGCTTGGCCAGCCAGTAGAACACTGGTTGATCGTAGTGCCGAACGGGCATCCCGGACAACGCGACACAGGGTCTGTCCGCGCACGCTCGCGAGTCGAAATCAGCGGGTGCACCGGGCATGATTGGGCTGGCCCTTGATCGAACGGAGACGCGTGTGGACCTGCTTGCAGGCGCCGAGCCGTTCGCTGTCGACGCGGGGTCCGTCGGATACGTGCTCAGCCATGGTTTCACCGGCACGCCGGCGTCGATGCGGCCGTGGGCCGAGCACCTCGCCTCGGCCGGCTTCAGCGTTCGACTCCCCCGGCTGCCCGGGCACGGCACCACGTGGCAGGACGCGAACACCACAACGTGGCCGGACTGGTACGGCGCCGTCGAGGCGGCCTACGAAGACCTGGCCGCACGCTGCGACCAGGTCTTCGCCGCGGGGCTGTCGATGGGCGCGACGTTGGTGACCCGGCTCGCCGAGCGCCGCGACGTCGCCGGTCTCGTCCTGGTCAACCCGTCATTGGCAACGGAGCGCCGCGACGCCGCGTTCGCCAAGTACATCGCCTGGGCCGTCAAGTCGCGGCGGGCCATCGGTGGCGACATCAAGAAGCCGTCCGAGCAGGAACCCTCCTACGATCGCCTGCCGGTCCGGGCGTTCGTCTCCTTGCAGAAGTTGTGGAAGGTCACCGTTGCCGACCTGGCCGACGTGCGGTGCCCGATCCTGATGTATCGCAGCCGGATCGATCACGTCGTCGAGCCGTCGTCGGGCCGGCTGCTGATCGAGCGCGCGACGTCGACGACAGTCCGCGAGGTCCTGCTCGAGGACAGCTACCACGTCGCCACCCTGGACAACGACGCCCAAGTGATCTTCGACGGCAGTGTGGACTTCACCCGTGACGTGCTCGCCGCGGCCAGCGGCGAATGGTCATGACCTCGACCTCGGGACGCAGCCGCGACCGTCGCGACAACGGGCTTTCCGCCGACGTCTTCCTCCCTGTCGCGGACGTCGACGCCGACCTCTCCCCGTTGCTGCTCGACGCGTTGGGCCGTGCTCGGATAGCCGCCTACGCCGAGCCGGAGGCCGCCGCGCTGGACCGGATGTTCGTCGCGGCCGACGATCGGGGCGACGCCCGCACGATCATCGCGGCGGCCTCGCGCGCCGCCGGTTCCGGCACGCCGATCCCGGTGCCGGAGTCGCTCGGAGGCCGCGACACCGAGGCCGAGTTCCAGAAGCTCGTCGGCGACTGGCACGTCGACACGGTCGCCGCCATCCGGTCGGCGGAGAAGGACCTCAATCGCGAGGACTCGGATTGGCGCTCGCGAATCGACGCGCGGCCGACCTCGGACGACGATGAGGATCACTACATTCCGCCGCCGCCGCCGCCCTTGCCGCGTCTGTCCGGTCTCGCGATCTGGGCCATCGTGATCTTGGCGATGTCCGTCGTGGTGCTCGGCTTCGGCGACCGGTTCGGGCTCGACGGCAATCTCACCATCCTGCTGGGCGTCGGTGGCCTCCTGGTGAGCGCCGGCATGCTCGTGATGCGCCTGCGCGAGCATCCCCGCGACGACGAGGACGACGACGGGGCGATGCTCTGACGGTTGTTCGCCGACACGACACCTGAATGATCCCCTTCGGCCATTTCGCGCGCGGACGCTCGGCAATGGAGGTGATTGGCATGATGTCTGCCGAAGACTCGCTGTTCGTCCTGTGGTGCCGCCTCACCGGCAACGACCCCGGGGAGTTCGGAGAGGACGAGCGGGAGGCGTTCCTGGCCCGTCCACAGGTGCCCGAACTCGCCGAAATCCCCTACCCGGAACTGCTGGACGCGGGTGTCACCGCGGCCCGCCGTGGTTCACTGCCGCTCGAGCGGTGGCTGGGCGTCGCCCGCTCCGCGCGCGTCGGAGCCGACCGCTGACCTAGAGACCCCTCAGCCCTAGAGGTCCCTGAGCCCTCGAATCCTGAGCCCTCGAGATCCTGAGCCCTCGAGATCGTCAGACCTCGAGCTCGACGAGGACTGGGCGATGGTCGCTGGCCACCCGCGTGTCCGGTGAGTCGATGACCGTCGCGGACACCGCGGCGATCCGACGATCGGCGAACACGCCGTCGATGCGCCGCACCGGATTCCTCGCGCTGTAGGTGTGCCCTTCTCCGGTCCCGACCGCTGCGAAGACGTCGGGTCGTGCGCCCGAGAGGCGCGCCCACACCTGCGACGCGGGCTCGTCGTTGATGTCACCGGCAACGATCGAGGGAAGGTCGCCCGCGAATCCGCCCACCGCCCGGTGCAGATCATCGACGTGGCGCAGCCGGGCTGGCTGCTCCAGGTCCAGATGCGTCCCGGCGATCACGAACCGGCTCCCCGCGTAGGACAACTCCGCGAGGGCGGCTCCTCGCCGCTCGAGGCGGCGGATACGGCTGAACAGGACATCCTCGACGCGCAGCGAGTCGACCGACAGCGTCGACATCAGCAGGTTGGCGCCGGCCGGCCGGCCCCCACCGACGATGACCAGCCCGCAACGACGGGCGAGCGCCGCACACGTCGAGCGCCAGCGAAGGAAGCGGGGAGCCTCCTGGATGCAGACGACGTGAGGCTCTGCCGCGCGGATCACTCGAGCCACCGCAGCACGGTCGTCACGCAGCGAGCGGATGTTGTAGGTGAGCAGGCGGACTGTCGGCACAGACTGATTGTGCCTGCTCAGGCCGACAAGCGAGCGAGGTCGGCGGCTCCGACCAGCCCCGCGTCGGGACCGAGCGCGGCGGGCAACACCCGTGCGGCCGGCCTGAATCCGCGACCGGTGAGCGATCCCTCGAACGTCGAGCGCGCGGGGCCCATCAGCAGTTCGCCCGCCTCCGAGACTCCGCCGCCGATGACGAACACATCCGGGTCGAGCACGGCGGCCAGGTTCGCCAAGCCTCGCCCCAGCCACTGACCCATCGCCGTGTAGATCTCGACCGCGGCGGGGTCGCCCTCGCGCGCGGCCTGGGTGACGAGTTGTCCCGTCAAGGCGTCCAGGTGACCGCCGGCCAACTCCATGAGGCGATGAGCGGCGACCGGAGAGACATCAGCCAGTTCGCGAGCGTCCCGGCCCAGCGCGCGACCCGACGCGTACATCTCCCAGCACCCGCGGTTTCCGCAGGCGCAGCGGCGGCCGTCAGGCACGACGGTCATGTGGCCGTATTCGGCGCCCACTCCGTAGGCCCCGCGGTACACCTCGCCGTCGATGACCAGCCCGCCGCCGATTCCGGTCCCCAGGGTCACGCACACCACCACGCGCGACTCGCGAGCGGCGCCGAAACGGTATTCCGCCCACGCCGCCGCGTTGGCGTCGTTCTCCACGATCACCGCCGATCCGACGCGGTCGGTCAGGGCCGCCCGCAGCGGCTCGTTACGCCAGGCGAGGTGAGGCGAGAAGAGCACCGTGGCGCGGTCGGAGGCAATCCATCCCGCGGCGCCGACACCGACCGCCACGACTGCATGACGCGAAGCAAGCGCCTGCACCACCTCGCAGATCACTCGTTCGGTCTCAGCCGCGTTCTGCACCGGGGTCAACCGGCGCTCACGATCGAGAATCGTCCCGTTCTCATCGACGACACCGGCCGTCACGTTCGTGCCGCCGATGTCCACTCCCACCGCCAGCCGCATATCAGTCATCCAGGTCGATCCGCTGCACGTGCGGCGCATTCTCGGCCGGCTCCGGCGCGGACTGCGCGTCAACGACCGAGCGAAGCACGTTCATCATCGCCGCGCCCGCCGCGACCAGCTTCTCCGTCGTCTCGGGTCGATCGCCGCGCAGCACAGCCACGAGCTGACACAGCGGACACCATTCGCAGGTCGCCGAGCCGTTTCCGACATGCGCCGCCGGCCCGTCGCCGAACGTGGCGCGCGCCCAGCCCTGGACCGCTTCGAGCAGACGGAGCGCCTCCTCGCCGATCGGGCCGGGATCGCTGGGCGCGCTCATGAGGTCTCCGGCCACAGGGCGGGGTCGCGGCGGAACCGGACGCGGAGGTCGCCGTCGACCACTCGACCTCCGGTCAGCGCGCAACGGCGCAGCACGCTCGGCAACGCGAGGACCCGCCGCCGGTTGTCCACCGTGATCACCAGATCGTCGCCGACCCGCGCGACGTCCACCGATTCGGCCCTCGCCAGCGGGAGCGGTTGGCTCAGCACGAATCCGTCGCCATCGGACTCGACCCGCAGCCCGGCATCGGCTCCGGAAACGGCGGCGGGATCGTCTCCAGGCAGATCGCCGTACAGTTCGTCAGCGATCGAGCGGAGTCCGTCGATTCCGACCGGCTCCGCCGCCGCGTAAGCGACCTCGCGGACCTCGAGCCCGGCGAACGACTCGCGCACCGCGGCGAGCTGCGCCCGCTGGGCGACTGCCCACGTCTGTTGCCATGAACTCGTTTGTTGCCATGAACTCGTCTGTTGCCATGAATCCGCCGCCGCCCACGGAATCACCCGGTTGGCGATGACCAGATCTACCCCGTAGCCGTACAGGCTCAAAGCCGTGTACGCGCGACGAGCCTCGGCCGCGACCACGGCCTCGGGAGTCAGCACCAGGCGCACCGATGTGCGAGCCGGGTCGGACAGGAGACGGCGGATACCCTCGAGCTCGTCCATGAGCGACAGCACCGCGGCGAAGACGGCGTCGGGCGGCAGCACGTCGGGCCGTTTCAGCAGGGACGCGAACGGACGCATGCTCCTGGCCAGCCGCCGGTGAGCGGGGAAGATCTTTGCGAGATACCAGCCGAGCGCCTCGGGAAGCGCCAACAGGCGAAGTGTCTCGGCGGTCGGCGCGCAGTCCACGACAACCGCGTCCCAGTCGCCGGACGCGGCGAACTCCTGGACGGCGAGCAACGCCAGGACCTCGTCAACCCCGGGCAGCACCGCCAGCTCGTCGGCGGCCACCGGGTCGACACCGCTCCTGGCGAGCAGTTGGAGCAGGTAGCCCTGCACCTGGGTCCAGGCCGACTCCAGTCGTTGTTGAGTGTCGACTTCGAGAGCCCACAGCGCCGGGGAGATCTCGCTCGCCCGACCGGACAACGCGACAGCCAGAGCGTCCGCCACCGAATGGGCCGCGTCGGCTGACGCGAGCAAGGTCTTGACGCCGCGATCAGCCAGCCGCAGGGCGGTCGCTGCGGCCATCGTCGTCTTGCCGACCCCACCCTTGCCGGTGAACAGGAGGACGCGGGTCATGTCGTGGTCGACTCGACGCGCTTCTTGAGCTCCTTGAGTGCCGTGTCCATGACGATCTTCTCGGCCTTGCGCTTGAGCATGCCCAGCATCGGGATCGCCAGGTCGACCGTGAGCGAATAAGTCACCTCGGTGGCGGCGCCCTCCGGCGCCAAGGTGTAGCTGCCTTGTTGCGCCTTCTGCACCTGACCCTTCGTCAGGACCCAGTGGACGCTCGAGTCGCCGTTCCACTCATATTCGAGCTCGTAGTTGTCCTTGAGGACCCCCGCGTCCAGGGCGAACGCGACGCGACGCGCCCGGCCGTCCGGACCGCTCTCGAGCACCTCCGCCTGGCGAACCGAACCCGTCCACGTCGGATAGGCGCCGAAGTCGGCGATGACAGCCATGATCGCGGACGGCGGGGCGTCGATCCGAATCGACTGGGTGGACTGGTCGGGCATGACTGCAGGTTACCGTCGGCCGCTCCCAGCGTCGGTTCGGTTCCCCGCCAAACTCTGCGCCTGGTGACAGAATGGGACGAACCACCGATCAGAAGGGACGCCGACGCGTGCGCGAACTCTCCGTTGCGAGCAATGCGGCGGAAGCCGACCAGAACAGCGCGGTCGACTTCATGTTCGCCAACGCCCGGACGGGTGCTGATCACGTGACCGTGCGGCGTCGAGTGGCCGGCCGGTGGCGGGACGTCACCGCGCGGCAGTTCGCGCGGGAGGTGACCGATTTCGGCAAGGGCCTGATCGCCGCCGGCATCGATCCTGGCGATCGCGTGGCGATCATGAGCAAGACTCGTTACGAGTGGTCGGTGGCGGACATGGCCGCGCTGGCGATCGGGGCCGTCGTCGTCCCGATCTACGAGACCTCCAGCGCCGAGCAGGTCGAGTGGATCCTCGCCGACTCGGGCGCGAAGGCGGCGCTGGTCGAGACCGCTGATCATGCCAAGACGGTGGAGTCGGTCCGCGACCGCGCCCCCGCCCTCGACTCGGTGTGGACGATCGAGGGCGACGGCCTTACCCGCTTGATCGAGTCGGGAACCGCTGTCGCTGACGAGGAGGTCGAGCGCAGGCGGTTGGCGACGAGGCGGGACGATCTCGCCTCGATCATCTACACCTCCGGAACGACGGGGCGGCCCAAAGGTTGCGAGCTCACGCACGGCAACTTCGTCGCCGAGGTCGCCGAACTCCAGTACCTGCTCAGTGACTTCTTCAACGACTCGACCTCGACGCTGCTGTTCCTGCCCATAGCGCATGTCTTTGGTCGTGCAATAGAAATGGGGACCATCGCGAAACTCTGCACGCTCGGCCATGCCGGGGATGTCAAGGATCTCGTGAGTGATCTCGGCGAGTTCAAGCCGACTTTCGTCCTGAGCGTGCCGCGGGTTTTCGAGAAGGTCTACAACACCGCCAAGCAACGAGCCCAGGCGAGCGGCAAAGGCGCGATCTTCGATCGCGCCGAGCAGGTGGCGATCAAGTACTCCGAGGGCGTCTCCGCGGGACGTGTGTCGCCCATGATCCGGCTGCAGCACGCCGTCTTCGATCGGCTCGTGTATTCAAAGCTTCGCGCGGCGCTCGGCGGCGAGTGCGTGGCGGCCATCTCCGGCGGCGCCCCACTCGGCGAACGACTCGGGCACTTCTTCCGCGGGCTCGGCGTGACGATCTATGAAGGCTATGGACTGACCGAGACGACGGCCGGCATCTGCGTCAACCGGCCCGGCGAGCTCAAGGTCGGCACGGTCGGCAAGCCCGTCGGCGGGACCACCGTCCGCGTCGCTGACGACGGCGAACTGCTGGTGAAGGGCGCAGTGGTGTTCCGGGGCTACTGGCGCAACGAGGACGCGACCGCGGCGGCGATCGACGCGGACGGGTGGTTTCACACCGGCGACATCGGCGAGCTCGACGACGAAGGCTTCGTCACGATCACCGGCCGGAAGAAGGAGATCATCGTGACCGCGGCCGGCAAGAACGTCGCGCCCGCGACGCTCGAGGATCGGATACGAGCGCACTGGCTGGTAAGCCAATGCCTGGTCGTCGGCGACAGGATGCCCTACATCGCCGCCCTGATCACGATCGACCCGGAGGCGCTGCCGCAGTGGCTGGCCAAGGCCGGAAAGCCGGCGTCGACGACGATGGCCGAACTAGTCGACGACCCGGCTCTTATCGCCGACGTCCAGAGCGCCGTCGACGACGCCAACAGAGCGGTGAGCCACGCTGAAGCGATCAAGCGGTTCACCATCCTGCCGATCGACTGGACGGAGGAGGGCGGCCAGGTCACGCCGTCGCTCAAACTCAAGCGCAACGTCGTGCAGGCCGAATGCGCCGAGGAGATCGCCCAGCTCTACGCCCGCGCGCGGGACTAGGCGTCTCGGGACCAGACGCCGCGGGACTAGGCGTCGCAGAACTAGACGCCGCAGAACTCGGCGCCGGAACTAGGCGCCGCGCAGGAGGTCAGTCAGCGAGGCGGTCGTGCGCTCCCAGGTCCAGTCACGCTCGACCCACGCCCGCCCGGCCAGGCCAAGGCGATCGCGAGCGGCCCTGTCGGCGAGCAGCTCGATGAGCCGGTCGGCGACCTAGACCGCGTCGCGTCCGTCGACGACGTAGCCGGTCTCGCCCTCCCGGACGGCGTCGGGCGCGCCTCCCGAGTTGCCGGCGATGACCGGTAACCCGACCGCTGACGCCTCGAGATACACGATTCCCAAGCCTTCGACGTCGAGACCTCGACGCCGCGTACGGCACGGCATCGCAAAGACGTCGCCCGCCGCGAAATGCTCCGGAAGCTGCGAGTTCGGCACCGCGCCGGTGAAGATCACATGGCCGCGCACTCCGCGCCGCTCCGCCCGACGCTCCAACCTCTCCCGATACGGCCCGCTGCCGACGATCAGCAGGGTGACATCGGGAATCGATCGGCGCACCCGCGCCAGCGCGTCGATCAGGACGTCCTGTCCCTTGCGCGGCACCAATCGCGAGACACACACCACGCACGGACGCCGGCCCAGGCCGTAGCGGTCGCGAACCGGGCCCGAGTCGATGTCGGGATCGAACACCGCTACGTCGACGCCCGGCGTCAGCCGGGCAAGCTCGGCCCGACCAGCCACCAGGGGACTCAGCCGGGAGCGGGTGTACTCGCCGAGGTAGGTGATCACGTCACATCCGTCCGCGATCCGGCGTAGCGCAGCCCGCGCACCGGGCAACGCTGCCCAACCGACCTCGTGACCGTGCGTCGTCGCGACGAGCCGACGAGCCCCGGCCGCGCGCAGGCTCGCCGCCATGAGGCCCAGTGGCGCCGCGGCTCCGAACCACACGGACTCACACTCGTGCGCACGCAGCACCCGAGCGACCCGGCGCCGGGCCGGCAGGGTCGGCAGGAGCGTCCGGGTGGGGTGCCTAACGACGGGGAACGGCTGGGCCGCGTCGAACTCCGCCGCAGCCGGATGGTCCGAGGCGTAGACCACCACGGAGTCCGGCGCCATGCGCCGAGTCACCTCGTACACGAACGACTGGATCCCGCCCTGACGCGGGGGGAAGTCGTTCGTTACGACCAGCGTCCGGTTCAGGTCAACCGGGTGGCGCCGACGTAGCTCGACTGGGAGCCGGCGACGGTCGCGATCTTGACCGGTTCGCCCTCGGTGGGCGCCGACACCATTAGC
>Ga0207702_10004596_pt1 | contig 12225 bp, 10 predicted proteins | sample KBSCornC62_FD_184302 | JGI IMG/M metagenome (GOLD analysis project Ga0207702, IMG submission 184302) | Corn rhizosphere microbial communities from Kellogg Biological Station, Michigan, USA - KBS Corn C6-2 (SPAdes) (version 2) | ecosystem: Host-associated > Plants > Roots > Rhizosphere > Soil ...
TGGGGCTTCGGGGGTCGCGCCCGGGATTACGCAAGATCGTAAGTAACGGAAACCAAAGGCACGGATCGCACCGATTTAGAGCACAAAGAAACGCTTTGGAAGTCTTATCGAACCCTTATCGAACCCTCGCGCGAATATTCGAGATTCGGTGCAAAGGGCGCGGAGCAGAGTCGCCGTTAGCCCATTTCCTAACATCATCCAAAATGAATTGTCTGCCGTAGTGGTCCCAGTTTGGACGCCATCCTCACCAAGTCGGCCAGGGAACTTGCCTTCATTTTCTGAATGACTTGCACACGATGTGCTTTTCACGGTAATTTCGCTGATCCCTAGTTCTCCCCCAACCCGTTTGTTCAACAACCCGGACACCACGAGCGCCATGACTTGCCGTTCTCGAGGCGTGAGTGGCTCCTCAGGTAGGTCGAACTTATTGCCCTCCGGTTAGCAGCCGGAGGACAACTTCTGGAGTACACACCGTTTCAATGACTTACATGGAGCAAGGAGTCGGATTTGGAACACCTTCGGCGGGCAACGATGCAAACGTCAAAAGCCTTTGTGCTCTACTCCCTTCGCCACACCATGCTCACGAGGCTGGGCGCTTCCGGGGCCAATGACGAACTCCCGTTGCCGAAGACACCTAAAAAACATGAGTCCTAAAACGGGAGTACGGGCCTGCCGTTCAGAAGGCTCCCCGGGATTTCCTAATCTGTTCGAGAGGAGGAAAACGGACCGCGTACCGAGTGAGGGCATGAACGGGGTGATACAGGCCTGCGCTGCGGGCTCCGGCAGTTGGTCAGCCTCTACCGCACTTCGCAGGGGAAACCGCTACAAACGCATCGGAAAGTGAGCCTGCGCGCCGCGGGGGCCGTGTTCCTGCAGAGGTCCCCAAAAATCACCACAGTCGAAGGAGGCAAAAATCTCGCGCTTCAGTTGAATGTACGAAAAGAATGGCTCCTCAGGTAGGACTCGAATCAACTGGGCAGATCCTCCCGGCCGCGGGTTTCCAGACTGAAAGCGTTGACGGGCGATATTAACTTCCAATAGGCCAAAGCCGATAAGTGCCGGAAGAAACGGGCGACTCGGTCCCAAGAGCTGCAAGGTGGGGCGAATCGCGCAGGAGATTGCCCCATGAAGTCAGCCAAGTTGGTAAGTAATGCAATTAAACGGGGTTGGCTGTTCAGGCAAGAGTAAGAAGTAGTTCCTTTGAACTTCCAGAAGCAGTGCGGCATCCTGCTCTGGGTCGCACCAAGTTCCGACCTGGAATTGTGCGGTTCGTTACAGCAGACAACCCTCCCGGAGGATGCCATGAAGTGGTTAGCTCGCCATCTGTTAAACAGCGCTGCAATCTTAGTCACGACCTTAATGCTCGTCTCGGCAGGCTTGGCGCAAATAATGGTTACGGATATTTCTCCAGACCTCCCGTTTGGCGTGTGCGATCCGACTTTCGGTCCTTGCTTTTCCACAACCGGGGGAAGATTAGAAGGGCTGGCGATCGATCCGTCCAACGACTCGGTGCTATACGCCGCCAGCGAGTGGGCGGGGGTGTGGAAGACGACAGACGGGGCGCACACTTGGACCCAGTCCGGCAACGGACTGCGTTCAGGAATCTCCGTTCCGTGGTACAACGGCGGCGCTTCCATTGCGGTCGATAGCGTTAATTCCCAACGACTGCTGTACGCGGAGGAAGATAAGGATGCACGAACTAGTGCATCGCTGGGAGGCTTATGGGTTTCGATCGATGGCGCGGCCAATTGGAGCCATGTAACACTGCCCGGGTGCTTCGGATATGGCAAGGTTGCGCTACAGAACGTTGTCTTCGCGGGAGGCACTCCGTACGCGCTGACCGCAACCCCCGGTTGCGAGCTGTGGACCTCGTCCGATCCAAAATTACAGAGCTGGTACGCTCTGCCTGAGCCGCCCTTCTTCAGCGCTCCCTATAATTCTTTTCTTCTTACTGCACCGCGATCCAGTTCCACAGTTTTCGGTTGCAGCGGTACCTCATCCTTCGTCTTCCGCAACGTGAATGCCGCGGGAGGTGGAGCCTGGGATTCAGTTCAGTTACCCAGTCCCTGTGTAGGTCTCTCCGCTGTTCCTGCGCTTCCAGGAGCCGCCGATTCGACCCAGGCCTTGGTGTTGGTTGTGTTCAACAATCAGCTTGTCGTCGTGATTGCGGATTTCTCTACCGGCACAACAACCAGCCTACCTCCAGTCGGACCATCGGGCGGTTCTGGAACGATCAGTGTCTGGGCTGCACCATTTCACAATCCGCACAACCAGGGACCCGGTCTCAGTTACGACGTTTTCGTGGGAGACGGAGCATTCTTCCGCTACTACGACGTCTTCTCTAACCGCTGGTATCAGGTTAGTGGGAGCAGCATTGGGAGCGGCGTACACATTGACACCGGAGTTATGGCGTTTCCAAGTACCTATGACCGCGTCAATGGAAATTGTGATGCGTATCTCACCAACGACGGAGGCGTATTCGCAAACCAGGTAACCGAGCAACAGGGGGCGGGCGGGTGCACGATCTTGGGCGCGACAGTTGACTGGATGTCAGCCAATCACGGCCTGCACGTAATCGAAGGTAACGGCCTGACAGGAGTTTCTCACAATTACTACCCGTCGATTTCGTGTCCAATACCAAACCTGACAACCTGTCCCACCCTCTACTTGGCCACTACTGACAACAACGTGTGGGGAGTCAACGACGGCGGCTTTTCTGGCCTGCCCTGGCAAGGACTTGGATTTGAGCTGGGAGATGGGGCAGAAGTGTGGATCGACTCCATACATCCAAACGCCGCTCTGGGCATTCGAAACGGCAACGCATGGATGCATGGAAGCAATCTGATACCTCAACAGCCCCCCTTCAATCCGCTTCCGGGGTTGGGTAATTTCTTTCCGCCATTCGGATTTGAAGGCGTTCATGCGTCAACGGAAAATGGCATTCTCCAAGTAATGACCGTGCCTACGGATTCGCCATTTGTGGTTTACGACTACGTCGGCATTGGATCCACTTGCGATACTTGCCCTGAGCTAGTTCTGCGCCTGATCTCTCCTTTTGCACTTCCAGCAGCCCCTGGTAACTGGACATCCTTGACGCGCTTACCGCTGGCGTCATTCTTTGGAAACGGGCAGATCGGCACCCTCGCGGCCTCAGGTGGTCACGACAAATTGATTGTGTACGTACTTACTTCCAATGGCGCTTCTTATGATCCCAGCGGCGTGCTTGGTCCCGGTCAGGTTTGGCGTGGTGCTGTGGGGCCCGATGGCCTGATTCACAGCTGGACTCAGGCATCCGGGAGTTCAACCGCGCCTCTTGGGCAAGCCTATAACCTACTCGTCAATCCGTACAATCCGAACGAACTTTATGCAACGGATCTAGTTTCGCGAAGCATTAAAGTCAGCCGAGACGGAGGCCAAAGTTGGTACACGGACGCTGCCTTAACCAGCATAGCGTCAAACCACGGCGAATTTCTGATCAGCTGCGGTGCCTTTGGTGCTTTCGGCCCGGACGGTTTCGGAGACAAAGAAATATTCGGCAGCCATTGTTCGCTGGGCGGTATCGCGTTTGATTTCTCGGATCCAAATGCGCGCGTGGCAGCGCTCTATCCGGGCGGTGTCGCGTTTTCGCGCGACGCAGGCAAGCACTGGATCGCTTTGGATGTAACCAATAATAGAGTCTCCACCGCTAATGGTCCCATTGACCTGCCTAGCACTGCTTTCTACGATCCTGCACCCAACCCCAACACTGGTTACCCGAGCATATATCTGGCATTGGAAGGTCGAGGAGTGAAGCGTCTGGATGGCCCGTTCCCAACGCTTGGCTCCGCTCAGGCAATTTGCACAATTTGCTCCCAGACACTCCCTGCCACCGGCTGGGTGATCGTTAACTCTTTACAAATTCGCGTGCCTCTGCAACGGGATAGCGACGGCGTATATCGTGCAAACGTACCGTTTAACATGGCGAATGTAAAGACGCTGTCCTACTACTTCCTAATGGATGGTCAGACCAGCCTACGGTTCACACATACCATCAGTGCAGCAGAGCGCAGATCCGGAACATTGATTCTCTCCGATGTGGGTGGCGCAGACGACTAGTGCGGCCTAGGAGAGCCAGCCAACGGGTCTGCCGAACAGAATGTCCCCGTCCGGCTGTTGAAGTACCGGGCGAGAGCGTAATCCATGCCGCCATTGTAGGTTGTGAAGACCCATATGTTGAACCTCTGCTTTGGTACCAGAGCTCACCGAATGGGTGGGAAGACGTCAACTTCGAGGCATTAGAAGTAAACGTCACTCGTTCGGTCGTCAAGGAGAAGATTACTCGATGCAAGACAGAAGCCTCGCGCAAGCCGATTCCTCTAGACGCAGAGTTGGCAGAGGTCTTGTGGAGTTGGAAGCTCCGGTGCCCGTATCCCCAACCTGGCGATTGGGTGTTCGCCAGTCCTCACAAAAAGGGCAAGCAACCGTATCGGCCTGGGTCACTGTTTCGAGTCCATCTGAAGCCGGCGCCGGAAGCAGCAGGGATTCCGGGCAATGTGGGATGGCATACGCGCGACACACATTTGGCACCTTAATGAAAGCGAATGGAGAGGACATCAAGACGATCCAGGAATTGTTACGCCATTCGAACTACAAGGTGACAGCCGATACCTATACGCAAGCCGTCACTCCGATGAAGCGTGCGGCGCAAACAAAGCTCGTCAAAATGATTCTCTTGCCGACAAAAAAGGTGGGAGAGGAACGCGCGTCCAGCGAGTGGTTTTTTCTTATCGAACCCTTTCAAACCCTCGGCGAAAGGCTCGATTCCAATAAGTCATTTAGATTGTTGGCGTCCCCGACGGGATTTGAACCCGTGTTACCGCGGTGAAAGGGCTTCTTGGCCATTTTGGACATGTTTGTTGGTGGTTGCCGGAATTGAGTTTTGCCCAGTGTTTTCGCGGGTACAAGCGTCTTCGAGGTTTGTCGTCGTTTGTACCGAGTTGTTGCGATTTATTCGAGTCTTCGTTACCCAGGCGTTACCAGAAAAACGCCTGGTTTCGGGAAACGTTTCGGCACTTCCTAGGAATCCCCATTCCTGTCCGGAGTTCCTGCCATGATTGCTAATCTAAACGAACATGATTCATGGACGCCGCAGGATGGTGTTACCCGATGGCAACATTCGTGTGGGATTCTGCTAAACCGGAGAAGCAAAACCCAGTGGCTGAAGGTTGCGAATTGAGCGTTTGCTTCCACGTCGTCGAGGATGTCACCAATTGGCGATTACGCAAGCTTGTGTCCACCTCGGACGCCAACGCGCCTAAATCAGAAGCAAAGTCAGCCACCATCCAGGTTGCCCCTGTAATCAGGAACGTCAACGCGAATTCAGACCAGTTCAGATGTGTTCTTGGATACGAACTTGCGAGGGCGCACAACCCAACGTGCCTAGGTTTGAGCTCCGCACCTGCTTCTTGCGGAAATATTGATAGAAATGTACGACCGCATGGGAGAGGAACAGCTGTACCGTCCCGACCTGCGTTCGGCAGAGAGCCACTTCTCAAAGATCGCGACAAGTGGGCGTTCCACACCACCTCATCCATTCGCGTTGACTTGCTCCGGGGTGGGTCCTAACATGCAAAATGGCGCATGACGGGCACGACCATTTCGCACTATCAGATCGAGCTACGCCTCGGCGGTGGCGGGATGGGAGTAGTGTACCGGGCACGCGATTTGAAGCTGGGGCGAAATGTCGCGCTCAAATTTCTTCCGCCGTCACTGGTATCTGACCGGCAAGCGCTGGAACGGTTTCAGAGGGAAGCCCGGACAGCCTCAGGCCTGAATCACCCGAACATCTGCACCATTCATGAGATTGACGAGTGGGAGGGGCAGCCTTTCATTGTCATGGAGCTGCTGGAAGGGCAGACACTGAAGCAGTTAGTCACCGGGCGTCCATTGGCAATGGGCCCACTCCTGGACATTGCGATTCAGGTTGTAGACGGGCTGAATGCAGCCCATGAGTTGGGGATTATTCATCGCGATCTGAAGCCGGCGAATATTTTCCTTACTCGGCGCGAGCAGGCGAAGATTCTGGACTTTGGGCTGGCGAAGCTGGTGGCGATTCATCAAGGTGTGGTGGAGGACGTTGGCCCATCTTCGATGCCTACGATTGATAAACACGATCTAACCAGCACGGGAGTTTCGCTGGGCACCGTAGCATACATGTCGCCTGAGCAGGCGCGAGGCGAGGACCTGGATGTGCGCAGCGATCTGTTTTCGCTGGGAGCAGTGCTGTACGAGATGGCAACGGGTCGGAGCGCGTTCACTGGGGCGACGACCGCCGTGACCTTCGAGGCGATCCTGAACCGCACGCCACTGCCGGTTACCCGAATAAATCCTGAGCTGGTGCCGGACGTTGGATGGATCGTCAGCAAACTGCTGGAGAAGGACCGCAAGCTGAGATACCAGTCGGCGGCTGAGCTGCGTGCCGACTTGAAGCGAGTGAAGCGGGACACGGAGTCCGCGGGAGTGCCAAGCTTAACGGCGCAGCCGGAGCGTCCAAAAGCGAAGCGGTTGCACAAAGGACTGGTTGCCGGTGTTGCGGTTGCGTTGTTGTTGCTTCTGGCCTTAGCAATGGCTCCGCGAGCCTGGTTGAAGCGGATGGTTGCAGGCGGTGGACAAATTCACTCCATGGCGGTGCTGCCCTTCATAAACAGCAGCTCTGATCCGAATATTGAATATGTCGCGGATGGAGTGACCGACGGAGTGATCAGCAGCCTGTCGCGCATGCCGGAGCTGAGGGTGATGGCGCGCAGTACTGTGTTCAGCTACAAAGGGCATGAAGTCAATGCACAAAAGGTAGGCAAAGAACTTAATGTAGACGCGGTGCTGATGGGCAGAGTTTCGCAGCGCAGCAACATGATTTCGATTCAGGTGGACCTGGTGAACGTGGCGGACGGATCGGAGCTGTGGGGTGATCAATACAACCGGAACATGGCAGACCTACTGACGGTGCAGGGAGACATTGCGAAGGAGATTTATTCTAACCTGCGACCCCGCCTGACTGGCGAGGAAGCGCAGGGCCTGGGAAAACACGCGACGGAGAATCCCGAAGCTTATCAAGCGTACTTACAAGGGCTGTTTTATTGGAACAAGTGGACGGAGGACGGATTCAAGAAGGCGAGCAATTACTTTACGCAGGCGGTCACGCTGGATCCGAATTTCGCTCTGGCGCACGCCGGACTGGCGGACACGTACACGTTTATGGGAGATTCCGGATATGTGGCGCCGCGTGAGGTATGGCAGAAGGCGAAGGACGCTGCCACACAGGCTGTGAGGATGGGAGACTCGCTGCCTGAGACACACATTTCACTAGCCCTAGTGCGGGAGAACTATGATTGGGACTGGGCGGGTGCGGAGGCGGAGTTCCAGAAAGCGATCCAGCTTAATCCGAATTCGGCGGCTGCGCACAACTGGTACGGGGATTGTCTGACCAAGCTAGGGCGATTCGAAGAAGCGCGGCAAGAGCTGAAGAAGGCACAGGAGCTAGATCCACTGTCGATGCTGATCAATACCACCGTGGGGCGGCAGCTTTATTTCTCGCGGCAGTATCCTTCCGCCATTGAGCAACTGCAGAAGGCACTGCAGATGGATCAGAATTTTGTGCCGGCGCAACATGCGATCGAAGCGGCGTACGCGCAGAACGGAATGTATAAGGATGCCGTAGCCGAGAGACAAAAAGTGCTCACGCTTTCAGGCAATCCTGATTTGGCCGCCGCTATTGGAGCGGATTATGCGCAGTCAGGTTATACCGGCGTCATGCAGAGCTGGCTGGACGGGCTGAAAGAAGTTTCTAAGCGAGGATACGTTTCAGCGTACGACATCGCGGAAATTTATGCGCGTATTGGACAAAAGACGCAGGCACTGGTGTGGCTGGAGCAGGCGTTTAATCAGCGCGACAGCAAACTGACGTATATAAGGGTCGAGCCAGCATTTGATCAAATGCGTTCCGATGCGCAGTTCCAGCAGATTGCGCAGCGCCTGGGCATGCCGCAGTAATCAGCGCAGCTGGTACCCGGGTTCGCCGGGCAACTTTCCTTCCACACGAACAATCTTTACTCCGGGACGCACCTCGCGCGAGTCAATGAACGCGATGGCGCCAGGAATCGCGCTGACCAGCTCGTTCGCCATGTCATTGGAATAGACGACCTTGGGTGCCGATGCGGACTCGGCGCGGAAGATCTTGGCGATCCAGTACTGCTTAAACTGCGCGTCCGACATTTGATAGATCCTCTTCAGTACAACATCCCGCTCGCGGGCAACGGGAGCGCGGATCAGAAGCACGACCGGAACGTTTGTGCTCCAGTACTGGCGGTCCCCGAGGAAAACCTTTCGAACTTCTGCCATGCTGAGATTAGTGATTGGCGTATCAGGATGAACGACGACGGCAATATCCACATCAGTCGACTTCTGGGCAAGTGCGACAGCGCAGATTATCGCCAGCAGCAGCACAGCAACCGATTTTTGTTTTGCTGTCATGGCGCGCTCAGAAGGTGAATGCGGTCTGGAAAAAGGCCGCGTTGCTGCGTGGTTCGCCGACCCCCAGACGGGTGCTGCGGTACTCGCCTTTGAAGGCGGCGTAATTCGTAATATCGTATCGGACGCCAAGGGTCGAACCAACAAGGTCCGAAACGCCCGTAAATACCGGATCGCTTTCCGGCTTGTGAATATATTCGAACCGGTAGTAGGGCTTCCATTTGTCGCCTTGCCAGGGGAAGCGATAAGCGAGCTGGACATAGAAGGCCTGGCTGTTGAAGGTGCGACCAGTGAGCACGTCCCGGTGATGGGAGTTGGCGAATTCGGAGAGGAACTCGGGGTGTTCCTTGGTGTAGACGAGATGGGCGGAGGTGATGGTTTCATCGAAATTTTGTCCGGGCTGCGGAGTCAGCTTGTCGCGATAGACGGAGGCGCCGAATTGCAGTCCGTAGATGCGGGCGGGACGCGCGAAAACAGTGGCGACCCAGGCTCGATTGTCGTTGACATCTCCACTATCCCCTGCTTTGCTGAGAATCGACGAGCGTCCGTTGCCCAGGCCGACATTGTAGCCGAGGCCGAGACCTCCGGAGGGAATGTTGCCTTCTGCGAGTAGGCCAACAAAGTGAACAGGAATAAACGTTCCGCCAATCTGCACCATCTGTGGGCGGCTGATAGTCGTCTGCAGCCAGGCTCCATGATGGAAGGCGGTGTTCCAGTATCCGATCGGCGTGTGGTATTTTCCAAATGAAATTTTGAAATAGTCGTTGTAGTCGTAGCGGATGATGCTACGTTCCACCTGGAGTTCATAGTTTGCGGGCTGTGCCGTGAAGCTTACCTCGCCAAAATAAGAGACCTTGCGCGACAACGGGGAAGCGAAGTGCAGGACGAACTGGCCGAGGTTGAATCCGCTGACTGAGCCCTTCTGATCGCTGGCAGAGAAGTTTACGTCCCCGAATCCCCTGATCTGAAGCGATGGGTAGTGCTCCTCGGCTTCGCGTACGACAGTCGTACTGGGCAGATGATCATGCTCGCCTGGATGCTGGGGGGGCGCTGGGTATTGCGTCTGCGTCACGCCGCCGGAAGACACGGCCTGCGGCTGCAGGGTAGCCTGCTTATCACCTTCCCGGTTGTTCTCGCGGGCTTCCAGGTCGCTGATTCGCTTCTCCAACTGCTGGATGCGTTCGAGGAGGGCTTGAACACTGGGCTCGGATGAGGATGACGATGGAGGAGGATCAGCCTGCGCGAGGACAGTAGGGCTGAAAGCGAGCAGGAAAATAGCAAGCACGGCAGGTCGCATCTGGTTCTCCTGAAGTCGAAAAATCTGGCACGGAATCGCGCGATATGCGAAACGCCGACTAGTTTATTCGGTCGCTGAGGTTTGTCAAAGAAGGTTTGAGAAGCCTGCAAGTCGGACTCATCGCCTCTCATTCGGCAGTTTGTGTGCTCCGCTTTGTGCTCCGAATTCGAGACGCGACCTGCGTCCGCTATCCCAGTGGCACGGCTCGTTAAGTAGACTGGCTAAAAGTGTCTGCCGGCGGATCTATCCACACCGAAGGACTGCCGATCACAAATCCGTCGAATGCATCGGGAGATTCCGCGAGCACGTTGGCCGCGAATAGACCTCCGAACGAATGTCCAAACAGGATCGCTTTTGTTGGGTCCAGCGGACCTCAAGGAACGGGCGAAGTTCTTGGGTAAGAAAAGCCTGAAATTTGGCCCCACCTCCGCCGTAAGTTACTCCGTCTCCGGTCGCCGCGCGGTGCAACAGATCGGTCCCGCGCCAGTGGGTTTGACCCTCGCCATGGCCAACGGACACAACGTACGCCTCTGACGTTGCCCTTTTCAAAGCCACTCTTCCGAGTAGATAAGGCAACCATCCCTCGGCACTCGAGAAGCAAAAATCCATTCGATAGGATTTTTGCAAGGATTTGACAATCGCCCCAGCGTTGGAAGCGAGAATTGAGGGTCTCGCGTGTCGATTTCACATCGAAAGTGGGAAAGAAAACTGGCTGCTAACAGGCCAATTTTCGGGCGGAGGGTGTGGAGCAGGATTCAGCAATGGTCGACGATTCTGGGTTTATCGCCCTATTGATGCCCAATCGTTTGCGAACGCAACAGGTCCGAATCGTTGGGTGGTTCTTGCTGTTTTGGAGCTCGGCGATTGGGATTTATGTCGCCAAGGTTATAGGCTTTGACCTCTATGTGCGCACGCACTGGCACATCGTGGAAGGCGCCGTAATCAAGTACGAAGAGAAATCAGCTCAGCTAGGCTCAATCCGCTCCCGCCAAACAACACACTGGCTGGAGTTCGAAGTGGAATTTGATCCGAAAGAGTGGGGCTGCAATACTGGCATGAGTTGGACTGTACCGAAGCCTTTTTCGTGTATAGGAGAGGTGCGTTCCCCAGGCTCTCAATCATGGGGTGTCGCGCAGAGTTGGGGCTATAGGCATCCAGTGAACTCCACTGCAAAGCTCTATTACGATCCAGCCACAGGCCGCTTGCGTTTCGCAGGCGAATCGATTCTCCATCTGTATCCTTGGACCGCAATCGCTGCATTCTTCCTGGGTGCTGGCATTTCGTCTGTTTTGCTCTACACTTCACACCGTCGGCTCAAGGAGTCAAATCTCTTATCGCCAGATTACGGTGTGACTGCAACTGCTGCAACGTCTTCTGAAAATCACACGCGCGATGAGACCCTAATTGATTTAAAGCTGCCTTGATTTTGCCGAGCGGCATCTTTGCAAGCTTGATTACTTTCGCGGCTCATGCAGACGGTAAAAGTCCATAATCTGAGTGTTTCTCACAAGAGATTACTTGCTGCTTTATGGTTTTCAGCACTCACGCTCTTGTGCATGTTAGTGATGTTTCACAAATTAACGATGTCGTTTCGGGGGATCCTTCTTTACGTGGTCCTGCCAATCATAGCCTCTGGAATTGCCGGCAGTTTATGGGGTGTACCAATTTTGAATCCCGCGAAGACGACCAGGGTGGGGCAGTCGCTGCTACGGGGAATAGCAGTTTCCGGAGGTGCGTTCGTCATCTTTTCGCTAATGTTCGCATTTGCTCTACCTTTCATTGAGCGCGGGTGGTCTTTGGGGCAATCAAGGGGGATCTTATTGTTCACGTGGATACTAGGGTTCCTGCTTGCCGGGCCGATTGTTCTCATCGGAGGCATGCTGGCTGGTGCCACACTGTACTGGTTCCGTCGCAGCGTTGTCGGGGAATAGACAAGACTGTTCGGGCTGGCCAGCAATTGGCAAGACTTTGGCTGGCTTATCAGATATAAAACTTGAAAGGCAGACGTGGATCACTGTCGATCGGGGCTGAGATCAAGACATCTCCAACCGCATTGGCAAAACGGATTGTAACGGGCAGCCTGTCATTGTGAAGACAAGAATTAAAATTGATCTTCGTTAGGCCAAGAACGTCCTGCAACACCGTGCGCACGAGACAATCACTCTGCCACATCGACCGAAAAGAAAAAGACCGTCCCGCGGATAGACCAACTGCTGAGCATATCCAAACTCCAGCATGGGCTCTTCCAGGAAGATCATCTGGATAGGAGCCTTGGGCCGTTTTGGGCGGCGCGCACGCTTAGCTAGTGAAGTGCCCCCCGTTTGCTGTACCAATCGCAATGTTAGTTCTCAGTTGATGTTCGGTTTCAGCGGGGATGAGGCGCGGAGCAGGGGACGGCGCTTGAGTCCCCTGCTTCGCTCCAT
>Ga0207702_10004599_pt1 | contig 12222 bp, 7 predicted proteins | sample KBSCornC62_FD_184302 | JGI IMG/M metagenome (GOLD analysis project Ga0207702, IMG submission 184302) | Corn rhizosphere microbial communities from Kellogg Biological Station, Michigan, USA - KBS Corn C6-2 (SPAdes) (version 2) | ecosystem: Host-associated > Plants > Roots > Rhizosphere > Soil ...
CGCCCCGAGCTGCGCCCCCGTCTCCTGCGCCTGCCGCTCCCCCGCCTCCGCCCGCTCCAGCAGCGCCTGCTCCCGGCCCGCCGCCTCCGCCCGCTCGCTGGACAGCTCCGCCTCGAGCTCCCCGGCCCGCGCCCGCACGGACTCCAGCTCCGCCCCCAGCTCGGCCCGCGCCTTGTCCCGCTCGCTCTGCGCCTGGGCCAGCTGCGCCGAGAGCTGATCCACCCGGCCGCCCAGCTCGGTCTTCAGCGTCAACGTCTCCCGCGTCGCCGTCGCCAGCTTCTGCGACAGCTCGGTCTGCCGGCGCCCCGCCGCCTCGGTGAACTCCTTGAACCGCGCCTCGGCCTGCTTCAGCTGCTCACCCTTCGCCTGCGCATCACGCGCCGCCGCCTCGCGCTCCCGCGTCCGCTCGTTCGTCGACTCGGCCAGCCGCCCCCGCGCCTCGTTCAGCTGCGTGGTGAGCCCGGCCAGGTCGCCGCGGAGCAGCTCCTCCTGCCGCGCGGCAGAATCCTGGAGCTCTCGCAGCTTCTCCTCCACGTCTGCCCGGGCGTCCTCGGTCTGCGCGAGCTGCCCCGATAGCCGGGTCACCTCGCCGACCCGCGTGCCCAGCTCCTGCTTCGTCAGCGAGAGCAGCTCGACGTGGTCCGCCAGCTCGTCCTGCGTCTTCGCAAGGTCCGCGTCGAGCGCGGCGCGCGCCTGCGACGTGGACGCGAGCTCGGCCCGCGTCCCACCGTGCCGCTCCCGCTCCTGTGCCAGCTCGGCGGCCGTCGCGTCCAGCTGTCCCCGCGTGTCCACCACCAGGTGCTCGGCGCGGTCGAGCGAGGCCTGGCTGTCGTTGAGGAGCTGCTGCGTCGCCGAGAGCTCACCGTCCAGCGCGAGCTTCGCCGCCTCCAACGCGGCCACCTTGCCCTCCAGCTCCGTTCCCCGGGCCCGGGCATCGCGCAGCTGCCCGTCCGCCTCCTCGAGCTCCCGCACGAACTCCTGCGCCTGCTGCGCCCGCTCCGCGAGCTGCTCCTGCGCCGTCGCCAGCGCGTCCTCGGTCCGGGCGAGCGTCTCCTTGAGCCGGCCCCGCTCCGCCTCCACCTGGGCCCTGGCGCTCCGCTCCGCCTCCAGCGCCGCGGTGGTCTCGGCCAGCTTTCCGGTGAGGCTCTTCACCTTGCCGGTCAGCTCGCTCTCGCGCTCCTCGAGGTGCGCGCGGGTCGACTCGAGCTCGCCCTCCAGCTCGCCGATGCGCTCGAGCTTCGCCTGCACCTGGGCGTGCATCTCGGCCTCGACGGTCTCGCGCTGCTCGTGCGCCTGGGCCAGCTCTCGCTCCAGCGCCGCCGTCCGGGCGTCGCGCTCGGCGAGGCGATCCGTCATCTGCTTGCCGAGGTGGTCCAGCTCGAGCCTGAGGTTCTCTCCCGCGGTCTCGGCGCCGAACAGCCGCTGCTCCAGACCCTGCACCTGCGTGGTGTTTCTCGCCTCCGCCTGCTCGTGTTCCTGGGTGAGGCGGGCCAGCTCGGCCTCGGCCCGGTCCGCGCGGCCCTCGCCCTTCTGGGCCCGCGTGTCCAGCGCCTGCACCGTCGACTCGCGCTCGGCGCGCGTCTCGGCCAGCGTCTTCTCCAGCTCCGCGATGCGGCCAGAATTCTCCGCGTCGTGACTGTCGCGCTCCTGCGTCGTCCGCTGCAGGGCGGCGCGCGTCTCCGCAAGGTCGCGCTCCGCGGTCTCCGCCCGGCCGGTCATCGTCGCCAGGCCGCTGGAGAGCGTCTGCTCCTTCACCTCGAACTCGAGCGTGGCCACGCCCATGGCCCGCTCCAGCCGCTCGATCTCTCCCAGGCCTCGTTCCACCGCCTGGCCCTTCTCGGCCAGCTCCTGTTCGCGGGCGACCAGGTCACGGCGGAGATGGGCGACGTCCTTCTCCTTGGACGCCACCACCTCGATGAGGTCCTTCTCGGTGGCAAACTTCTGGAGGAGGAGATCGTCGACGGTCGCCCCGTGCTCCCGCTCCTTCTGGATCATCGCGGCCTGCGCCTCGTTGAAGCGCCGGAGCAGGTCGTCCACCTGCATCTTCAGGCCCTGCAGCTCGACGTCCTTCTCGTGGAGCCGGTCCTCGACGCTGAGGAGCTCCCGCTCGCGGACCGTCCAGATCTCCGAGATGCGGGCCAGCTGTGCCTCGCGGAGCTTCAGCTCGTCGCGGAGGATCTGGATCTTCCCTTCCGGAGTTCCCATCGCCTCGCGTCGCGGCGGCGTGCGCCGCAGCTTCTGCGACTCGGCGAGCAGCTCGGCCTTCCGGTCCGCGATGGAGGCGAAGGTCCGGTCGAGGAACGCCCGGTCCTCCTCGGTGAAGGCGCTCCGCCGCTCGCGCCGCGGCAGCCGCGGTGGGCTTCCCGGGGGCGGCGCCCGGAGCGGCGGCGGAGCCGGAGGCATCTCCCGCGTCGGCGTGGGATGACTCTCGCCGGTCAGCGCCTCGTCCAGCGAGCGGTCCATGTCGTCGCCGCCCGCCAGAAGCGGAGGAAGGATGCCGTGGGTGATCTCGGCCAGCTCGCCCATCTCGAACGGGATGGTGAGGTAGCCGTCGGCGGCGCTCGGCCCCTGCGAGTGCTGCGCGAGCCCCTCCTGCCCCACGTCCGAGGAGAGGAGCAGCACCGGTAGGTTCTGCCCGAAGCGCCCCTTCTTGATCTGCCCGCACAGCACGAACCCGGACTGGTCCGGCAGCTCGGCGCGAAGCACGACCAGATCCGGGCGACGCAGCTCGAGCTCGCGTTGCGCGTCGGCGGCGTTCTCGGCGGTCGCGGTCTGGAAACCGGCCGACCGGAGCACGGATGCCATGCTCAGGGCGAACTCGTTCTGGCTCTCGACGATGAGGACTCGGCGCTCCATCAGGAGGGATCGAGCTTACCCGAACCCTCCGGAGGGCGTGCCGGGGTCGGTGCCCTCCGGTGTTCGGTCGCCCGGCACTCGGGGAGACCCACTCCAGCCGACCGGCAGCGACGGTCTCCACGCACCCGACGCCGGGGACCAGGCCGCGGGCGCAGCACCGTGTGCGCGGTAGAGATCTCGGAGCAGGCCTCGCACCCGCGCCCCATCATGTCGTCGTTCCACGTACGCCCGCGCCTCTGCCCCCGACTGCGCGAGGAGGTCCGCGCTGGAGCCGAGCGCCGCCAGCGCTTCCCCGAGCGCCTCGCCGTCCGCGCCGGGAAAGAAGACGGTGCATCCCGAGGGGAGGTCCGCCCGGGCAACCTCGGAGTCCGCGGCCAGCACCGGCCGCCCCCGGGCGTATGCCTCGAGCGCGTCGGCGAGCATCGCCGGCGCACGCGCATCACGCCCCAGTCCCGAGAGGACCTCGACATCGGCCCAGCTGCCCGGCAGCGCGCCCGGAGGTCCGGACGTCACCGCGCCCGACCTCGCCGCGGCGCTCACCTCTCGCTGGATCGCCGGGTCCCACGGCTTGCTCCGGGGCTGGACGAGGTGGAGCCGCGCGCCGGGTCCGACCACGTGGAGCGCGTCGAGGAGCATGCGGAGTCCGGCGCTCGACAGGTCCCAACCCACGTGTCGGATGCGCAACGCTCCCGGCAGCCGGGAAAGGAGCGGTCCGGGCTCGACCCCATCGGGAACGAGATGGAGCTCGCCCTGCCGACCGCCGGCCCGGATCTCCTCGGCGCGGGTCTGGGTCGTGACCAGCACCGCGTCGGCCTCGCTCAGGCACTGCCGCTCCCAGCGGCGGAGCGCCTGCTCCAGCACCGCCGCGTCCCGTCCCCGGCTGAGCAGCAGCGGCAACTCGGAGGAGGGGAGCCGCCGCGCCTCGTAGAGGAGCACCGGCCGGCGCGGGTGGGAGATCACCGCGGCGCCCACCAGGGGGTCGGCGGTGTGGACCAGGACGTGCGCGTCCGAATCCAGCTGGCGCTGGACCGCGCGTCCGAACGCCTCCACCTGCTCGAGCAGCGAGCCGGGGCCGGGGGGGACGCGCAGGACGCGAGCCCCGAAGAGCGACTCGGTATGGGGGAGGGTCTGGCTCCGCAGCGAGAGCGTGAGCACCCGGTGTCGATTCGCGCTCGCCCGCACGCCCTCCGTGATCCGCCGTGCCCACGCGGAGGGCCCTGGCCACACGTCGAACCCGGCCAGGAGGACGGCTGGAGGATCGGTCATCACGGGCAGCAGCCCGAGGATGACACATGTTCCGGGAGACGTTGACCGGAGGCGTCACCGACGCGTAAGCGGCGGGGCCGGGGTGGAGAACACACCTTCGGACCAGCGATGGACGACTTGAAGAAGCTGAGCGTGGAGCGGCTCCGGGAGCTCGCGCGGAAGCACCTCGGGAAGGGTCACAGCCGACTCCGCACCAAGGCCCAGCTTCTCGAGGCGCTCCGGTCCGTCCTCCGCGAGCCTCTCCAGCGCCTGCGCGAGGCCGCCGAGGCGGTGGTGGCCCACGGCGGGAGCAAGGTCCGGGTGGTGGACTTTCCGCCCGGCCGCAAGGGACGGGTCCGGAGCGATGCCGCGGCGAGCGGGGCCGCGCCGTCGAGCCCCGGCAAGGCGCGACCCGCGCCCGAGGCGGCCGGGTCCCCGTCTTCCCCGTCCCCCTCCGCGCCCGCGGCGCGCGAGAGCCGCCCCGAGACCGTCTCGCGCAGGAGCAGCCGCCAGCCACCCCCACCGGTACGCCCGGGTCCGCCGGGCAACGGAGAGCCGGGCCGTGCCGCCCGGCAGAGGACAGCTCCCCCGCTCGCCGCCGAGGTCCCGATCGAAGCGAACTTCTTCGAGACGCCGGCGACCCCCCGGCGACCGCGGCGGACGCCCTCCACTCCGGAGCCGTTCGAGCCCGGGCCCTTCGCCTCCCCGCGCGAGGTGGGGACCGACGCCCCCGTGCTCCTGGTGCGTGACCCGACGACCCTCTTCGTCTTCTGGGATTTCCGCCGGGAACTGGAGCGCGGCGCCGCCCTGGGGCTGCGCGAGCCGCGGCTTCTCTTGCGCCTCCATCGCGGCGCGGACCTGGACCGGACCCTGGAGCTGCCGCTCAGCAGCCGGAGCACCTACGTGACGGGCCTCACCTCCGGCCAGGAGTACACCGCCGAGGTGCTGCTGCTCGGACGCGACGGCTGGACCCGGCCGGTCGGCTCCCGCAGCGCCTCGCGACGCCTGCCACCGGGGCGCGTCTCGACCCAGCTCGAGGTGCGCACGCTCCGGCTTCCCTGGTCCGAGCCCCTCTCGGCAGCTCCGGCGCCGTCCACGCCCTCGGTGCCGCGCCACGAGCCGCTCGACTCGCCGCGACGGGTTCCGCTGCCCACCAGCTCCGGAGCGCGTGGGCCCGGCGAGGGTTCCGGTCAGTCCGGAGGCCCGCGCTCGGGGCGGAACTGAGGCGACACGGGTGATGCGACCGCCGCGCGGTGCGCTCCTCCTCGTGCTCCACGCCCACCTTCCCTACGTCCGGCACCCGGACGACGAGGACCACCTCGAGGAGGAGTGGCTCCGCGAGGCGGTGCTGGAATGCTACCTGCCGCTGCTCGACCTCCTCGAGCGCCTCGCGGACGAGCGGGTTCCGGTGCGCCTCACGCTCTCGCTCAGCCCGACACTGGTGGCGATGCTCCAGGACCCGCTCCTGCGCGCTCGCATCGGCCGCCGTATCGAGCGACAGCAGGGGCTCGCCGAGCGCGAGGTCCGCCGGACGCGAGGCGATGACGCGGTGAACGCCGTGGCCCGGTTCTACCGGGACCGGCTGGAGCGGCTGGCGGCCCTCTGGGGCGAGCGCTACCGGGGTGAGCTGCTGCCCGCCTTCGCCGCGCTCCGCGACCGGGGGCTGCTGGAGCTCCTGGCCTCGGGAGCGACGCACGGGTTCCTCCCGCTCCTCCGTCCGTCACCGCAGGCCGTCCGCGCCCAGGTGGCGGTGGGCGCGGACGAGCACGCGCGCGCGCTGGGGCGACGGCCCACCGGTCTCTGGCTGCCCGAGTGCGGCTACTACCCGGGGCTGGACCGGGTGCTGGCCGAGGAGGAGCTTCGCTTCACCTTCCTCGACGCCCACGGCCTGGCCGACGCCGAGCCCCGGCCGTTGCTCGGCGTGCACGCTCCCGTCTTCACGCCATCGGGCGTGGCGGTGTACGCGCGCGACCCTGACGCCTCGGAGCAGGTGTGGAGCGCCGAGGTGGGTTACCCCGCCGACCCGGTGTACCGGGACTTCTACCGGGACATCGGCTGGGACCTTCCGGAGGACGCGCTCGTCCCGGTCGTGGGCCCGGGGCGACCGCGCCGTGCCACCGGCTTCAAGTACCACCGCATCACCGGCCGAGGTCCGGACAAGGAGATCTGGTCCCCCGAGCCCGCGTTCGCCCGCGCCCGCGAGCACGCTCGTCACTTCGTCGCCCGCGTGAAGGAGCGGACCGCGGCGCTCGAGACCCGGATGGAGCGCGACCCGCTCGTCGTCGCTCCCTACGACGCCGAGCTCTTCGGGCACTGGTGGTTCGAGGGCCCGGCGTTCCTCGAGGCTCTCTTCCGCGAGGCCGCCTCCGCGGCGCTACCGGTCGTGACGCCGGTGGACGATCTCACCGCCTGGCCGGAGGCGCAGGTGGTCTCGCCGGTCGAGAGCAGCTGGGGCGAGCACGGACACGCCTCGATGTGGCTCGACCCGGTCAACGACTGGATTCCCCAGGCGCTGTACGGCTGCGCGCAGATGCTCGCCCCCTTCGCTCGCCTGCAGCGGGAAGCCGGAATCGAGGGACGGGCGCTGGTGCAGGCCTTCCGCGAGCTGCTCCTCGCCCAGTCCTCTGACTTCGCCTTCATCCTCCGCAGCGGAACCGTCACCGCCTACGCCCGGGCCCGGGTCCAGCAGCACCTGTCGGCGTTCCTCGAGCTGGTTCGCGCGGTTCGGGCGCGGACCGTCGATCCGTTGCGGGTGCACGCGCTGGAAAACCGTGACGCCCTGTTTCCGGACCTGAGTCTCACCCACTTCCGGGAGTGAGCCCGTTCGCCACGGGGTGGGGGAAGAACCGGCCGGCCAGGGCTGTTCAAGGACAGGCCCAGTACTCGCAGTCTGGCTTGCGCCGCCTCCGGCGCCCTTTAGGTTGGGTCTCGACATGAACGGTTTCCGTCGCCTCCTGGCGCCGGCGGCGCTCCTCGCCTCCGGCCTTCTTGCCGTGCCTCTTCTCCATGGCGTTCCCGCTCGCGCGGACACGCCTCCACCCCCGCCCGGTCAGGTCAGTAGCCCGGGACAGGCCGCGCCCCAGGCCGCCGCGTTGCCCTCGCTGGCCCCGCTGGTGGACAGCGTCAAGGCCGCGGTGGTCAACGTGGACGTCACCTCCCGCGTCGAGAAGGACGACAGCGGCAGTGACGATCCCTTCGAGCAGTTCTTCGGCCGCGGCCGCGGGAGCCGTCCCCAGGTTCGCCAGGGGGCGGGCAGCGGGTTCGTCATCGATCCCCGCGGCTACATCCTCACCAACAACCACGTGGTCGAGGGCGCGTTCAACATCCGCGTCCGGTTCGACGACGGGCGCGCGCTCGAGGCCGAGGTGCTCGGCACCGACCCGCTGACCGACATCGCCCTCATCAAGCTGAAGGCGCCGCCCAGCAACCTTCCCTACGTCAAGCTCGGCGATTCCGACGCGGTGCGGGTGGGTGACTGGGTCGTCGCCATCGGCAACCCGTTCGGTCTGGCCTCCAGCGTCAGCGCGGGCATCCTCAGCGCCAAGGCGCGCGAGATCGGCGCCACCCAGTACGACGACTTCCTCCAGACCGACGCCGCCATCAATCCCGGCAACTCGGGCGGTCCGCTGTTCAACCTCCGCGGTGAGGTCATCGGCATCAACACCGCCATCGTGAGCGGTGGCGCGGGCATCGGGTTTGCGGTTCCCAGCAACCTCGCCAAGGCGCTCATCCCCCAGCTGGAGAAGAACGGGAAGGTCACCCGCGGCTACATCGGCGTGAAGCTCCAGAACCTCACCCCGGAGCTGGCGAAGGCGCTCAACGTGTCCCAGTCGTCGGGCGCGCTGATCAACGAGGTCACCAAGAACAGCCCCGGTGACAAGGCCGGCCTCAAGGGAGACGACGTGGTCGTCTCGCTCGACGGGAAGAAGGTCGAGAGCAGCTCGGCGCTGTCCCGCAACGTGGCGCTCCGCCCGCCGGGCGCGACGGTGACCCTCGGCGTCGTCCGCGGTGGCAAGAGCCAGGACGTGAAGGTCACCCTGACCTCGCGCCCCGGAGATCTGGACAAGGTCGGCGACGCCCGCGGCCCGCGGCCGGGCGGCAAGAGCCAGAAGGACGAGAGCAACCGGCAGCGCATCGGCCTCACGCTCCAGACCATCGACCCCCGCACCGCGGAGGCGAACGGTCTGCCCACCAAGGGCGCGGTCATCACCGAGGTTCAGCCGGGCTCGCCGGCCGACGCGGCCGAGCTCGCGCCGGGCATGGTGGTCACCGAGGCCGGGGGCAAGAAGATCGGCTCGGCCGACGACCTGTCGCGATTGCTCAAGGACGCGAAGCCCGGCAGCACCATCCTGCTCCGCGTGCAGATCCGGCTGCAGAACCGCGAGGAGAGCACGCTGCTCCGCGCGCTGACCATCCCGGGGGCCTGAGGCCCGCCGCCGCGGGGACGGGCCTTCCGAGGTAGTCTTCCGGACCGGTTGTGGACAGCGCGCTCTTCCTCGTCGCCCGGAGTCTCCCCTTCCGGCATGGCTTCACCTTGCGCTCGGGCGGGGTGAGCACGGGGAAGCGCGCCTCCCTCGACCTGGGGCCGGCGGGAGAGCCCGGCCCTGACGTCCGTGAGAACCGGCTGAGGCTGGCGCGGGCCGCCGGACTGTCCCCGGACCAGCTGGTGCTCGCCGAGCAGGTGCATGGCACGCGGGTGGTCCGGGGCGGGCCGGGCGAGCTCCCCGAGGCTGACGCGCTGTGGACCGAGGCCGCCGGCGCGTGGGTGGGCATCCGAACCGCGGACTGCGTTCCCATCCTCCTTGGCAGCGAGGACGGCGTACACGTCGCCGCCGTGCACTCCGGATGGCGAGGGACGGTGGGCCGCATCGCCGAGGCGGCGGTCCAGACGCTGGCAAAGGAGGGGGCCGGACCCGGCACGCTCCGTGCCGCCATCGGCCCGTGCATCGGCGTCTGCTGCTACGAGGTGGGGGTGGACCTCGCCGGGCGCTTCGCCGACGCCTTCGGGGCGGACGTCGTGCAGCGGCATGGCCCGCGGGCCCATCTGGACCTCCGGCGGGCGGTCCGCCTGACACTGCAACAGGCCGGGATCGAGCCCGCCCACATCGAGGACGTGCCCGGATGCACGGCCTGCGACGCTGAGCGCTTCTTCTCGCACCGCAGGGACCGGGGTGGGACGGGCCGCCACCTTGCGTTCATCGCACCGGGCGCCCTTTCTTGACCCTCCTCGAACGCGGTCCGTAGACTCGGGAAATCCCTCGTGTTCCCGTGCTCCGCGTCCGCCCTTCGACCGTCCTGACGCTGCTCGTTCCCTGCGCGATGGGCTGTGCCTCGGACACCGCGAGCAAGAGCGAGGTGCGGACGCTGCAGGCCTCGGTGAAGCAGCTCCAGGACGAGAACCTCAAGCTGTTCGAGCGGGTGCAGGCCCTGGAGACCGATCGCGCCGTCGCCCGTGCCGGACAGCAGCCCCTCGGACCGCTGCTGGCGGCCGCCCCGTCACCCACGCCGACCGGCTCGGAGATTCCCTCGCTGGCGGTGGTGAAGCTGAAGCCGCGCGCCGACCGCGCCCCGCCCATTGACGTGCGGACGAGCGTGCAGGAGCCCGACGCCGAGCTGGTCGCGGCGCTCGGCCGGTCCGCTCCCGTCGCGAGTGATGCGCCGGACGCCACGCAGCTCGACGGAGAGTTCGCGCAGGCGCAGGACGCGCTGCGCACCGGGAACCTCGGCGGTGGCGTCGAGCGGATGACCCGCTTCGCCGACGCTCATCCCAAGGACCCGCGCGCGGACGACGCGCTCTACCTCGCAGCGCTGGGAGAGCTCGGTCAGGACGAGCCGGCCCGCGCGGCGAAGCTGCTGGAGAGCGTGCTCCAGCGCTACCCGGCCGGAGACGTGGTCCAGCAGGCAATGCTCAAGCTCGCCGAGTGCCGGATGCGCCTCAAGCAGACTGCGGAGGCGCGCACCCTGCTCGCGCGGCTGGTGACGAACTTTCCCGGGACGCCGGCGGCCACAGAGGCCCAGGCGCGCCTGGCCCGAATTCCGAGGACACCCTGATGAGAGTGCCGTTGCTGATGCTGTGCCTCCTCGCTGCCTCCGCCGTCCGGGCCCAGGCTCAGACAGGCGGCAGCTCCGAGGTGGAAGGCACCGAGGTGCAGCAGCCGCAAACCCAGCGTCCGCCGCCCGAACAGGGACAGGTCCAGACCGCGCCGCCCGAGGGCCCGTCGCAGGTCCACACCGTGGAGAAGGGCGACACGCTCTGGGACCTCTCCAGCAAGTACCTCGGCAGTCCGTGGTACTGGCCGAAGGTCTGGTCCTACAACCCGCAGATCGCCAACCCCCACTGGATCTACCCGGGCAACCAGGTCCGCTTCTATCCGGGCAACGGTGAGGAGACGCCCGCGCGCGCCGAGCAGGTGACCGGCGACGATGACGAGCTGCAGGCCGGCCAGGCCGTCGAGGGCGACGACGACGTCCAGATGGTCCGCCTCCCGGTGGAGACCAAGACCAAGGAGATCATCCTCAAGGACGGCTTCGCCACCCCGAAGGAGATCGAGGCTGCGGGCACCCTGGTGGCCAGCTACGCCGAGTCGGAGATGCTCTCGCCGCCGGACATCGTGTACCTGGACTTCAAGGACAGGAGCGCGGTCCAGGTGGGCGCGAGCTACCTCGTCTACCGGACGGTGGGGAAGGTCTACCACCCGCGGTCCGGCAAGTTCCTCGGCTACCAGACCCAGGTGCTCGGCACGGTGAAGGTGAATCGCACCAGCGACCCCAAGGTCCGCGCCACCCTCGAGAAGTCGTTCGACGAGATCGGCCGCGGGGCGCGCATCGGGCCCGCCCGCGAGCGGCTGTTCGAGACGGTTTCCCCGGTGGCCAACGCAGTCTCGTTGCAAAACCTGATGGTGGTGGCCCAGCTCGAGACGTCCCTCACCATGGCCGGCGAGCAGGTGCGGGTCCTGGTCGACGCCGGCAGCACCCAGGGCGTCCAGGTCGGCAACGTCTTCACCGTCATCCGCCAGGCGGACCCCATCCTGTCCGACGTCGGAGTCGATCCGAGCGCCAACCAGGACCTGAGCCTCCCGGTGGAGGAGGTGGGGCGCTGCATGGCGGTGGACGTCCGCGAGGCCGTCACCACCTGTCTGCTGCTCCGGTCGTACCGCGAGGTGGTGGTCGGGGACCGCGTCGAGCTGCGCGCCGGTGGCGCCCAAACAGCCGGCATCACTCGGTAAATCTGCAATCCGGAGGGTGCCCCGCGGGGGACCCTTGCTTGACCAGGTGGTGTCGGGCGCTTATGTCTCGCCGCCGCTTCCGGCCGGTCCCCCCACTTCTATATAGGTGGCCCGGGACTGGCAGGGGCGGGCCCGCGATGGACACCCGACCTCTTCCCAGCGCCGAACGACACGCCCTGCTGGCCCTCTGGGCCGTGCCCGGCATCGGCAGCATCGGCCTCGGCGGGGTGCGGCAGTGGGCCGCCGGGCGCTGGGCGGACCTCCTGGACACCCCGACCCGGGACTGGGTGGACGGCCTTCCGGCGAGCGACCTCGTCCGTGAGCGGATCCGGGCCGCGGGGTCGCTCCGCGCGGTGGCCGACGAGGTCCGCGAGCGGGCCTTCCGCGGGCGCATGGAGGTGCTTCACCCCGGAGACCCGGGCTACCCGGAGCGCCTCGCCGAGGTTCGCGATGCGCCCCCGGTGCTGTTCATGCGGGGGACCGCCTGTCGACCGCGGCGGAGGCTCGCGATGGTGGGCACGCGGCACCCGGAGCAGGGCTACCTCCACCGGGTCCGGGCGTTCGCCGCGGCGGTGGCCGGCGCCGGAGCCGGCGTCGTGTCCGGGGCCGCGGTGGGCGTGGACCGCTCCTGCCACCTCGGAGCGCTGGACGTGGGCGGCGAGACCTGGGCGTTCCTCGGCTCGGCGCTGGACGAGGTGGACCCCGCGCAGGCGCGCCTCGTGCCGCTGATCCTCGACGGGGGCGGGGCGGTGTACAGCGAGATGCCTCCGGGAATCCGCGCGAGCACGCACACGTTTCCCCGGCGAAACAGACTCATCTCCGGTGCATCCGATGCGGTCCTGGTGCTCCGGGCGGGCAGGCACAGCGGGACGATGCACACCGTGGCGGCGGCCCG
>Ga0207702_10004602_pt1 | contig 12220 bp, 8 predicted proteins | sample KBSCornC62_FD_184302 | JGI IMG/M metagenome (GOLD analysis project Ga0207702, IMG submission 184302) | Corn rhizosphere microbial communities from Kellogg Biological Station, Michigan, USA - KBS Corn C6-2 (SPAdes) (version 2) | ecosystem: Host-associated > Plants > Roots > Rhizosphere > Soil ...
CCCCCGGCCGCCGTTGCTGCGGCTCGGAGCCGCCCGTCTTTCGCTTTCTCGATCTGGCCATGCCCGCGGACCCTTCTGCGAGTACAGAGTGACTCCTGCCCCCCGCCGGGCGCGCAATTACGCGCCCAACTCCCGTGAGCATAAGGCTAGCGAAATATTAGCGAATGTTAATTAAGCGACAAGCGTCCCTGCCTAGCCCTTCGCCTTGCAGCTCTGGTTCAAGGTCGAGACAAGGGTCATCCCCCCCGCGAAGGCAAAGCTGGTGCGGGCAAGGGGGAACGCGGCGCCGGGGAAGCCCGCTGGAGCGGGGCAGCCGGCGCTGAGATAGCTACGCTGCTTGCCGCGATAGCGAAAGCTGCGGTGCAGTTTCATATCGAGGCCGGTCACGAAGCCCCAGTTGCCGGTCGCGTGTGGCAGCGACGTTTCGAGCACGGTCCCGTAGGTGCCGCGCGAGTCGCGTATAGAGAAGGGCAGCACGTAGGAGGTCGGAGCGGGCTGGGTCCCGTAGATGTGGGCAAGGATCGCGGGCTTGCCGTGCAGGCGCCCGTTGAAGACGAGCACCTTGCCGCTCGAGGGGAAGGGCGATTGCTGGGGAAGCTTCACGTTGGCGGAGAAATGCCCTTCGCCGACCAGCGCCGCGCCACAGGCCGCCCTGGCCCCGTCGGTGGTCGATGGCTGGATGTCGCGTTCCTCGCAGATCGGCAGGCCCTTTGCGCTGAAGCGGCCGTTGCGGTTGATCTCGATCGCGATCCGCCGCAACTGTGGCGGATCGCCGCCTCTGGTTCCTGAGATCCGCGCGTCGACGGAGATCCCGACCGGGGCAACTCCGTGCCGGGGAAGCGCGTGGGGGGACAGCTTGCCGTCGAAATTGACCCGCACCGGCCCCCGCTGGACGACCACCGAGGCTGATGCGCCCGCCCGGCGCGGCGACCTTGCCGCGCCGGAAGGCGCACTCGTCGGCGGCGCGAGGGAGCCAATTGCGCCCGTCGACGGCGATTGACCTCCGAGCGCGGGCGCCGCCGGCGCGAACGGTTCGAAGGGGCCGTACTTGAGCAGGTTCGATTTGGCGCTGTTGCCGCTGGTGACGTAAAGATCGCCGGTTTCGGGGTCGACGGAGAGGCCCGATGGTTCGCCGAACAGTGGCCCGGTCTTTTCTTCGCCAAAGCCGCCGTAGACCCGGCTTTGCAGACGATCGAGGTAATTGCCCGCGGCGTCGAACTCGTAGATCGCCGCCCCCGGGTTCTCTGCGCCCGGATCGGTGTCATCGATTACGAGCAGGTGTCCCTGCCCTTCGCCTTCGCTCGTATCCACGGTCACCGCCGCGTCTTTCAGGGAGCTGAATTTGGACCCAAAGGGCCCTTCGATTTCGCTGGCAGGATGGATCGGGTCACTGGCCGGCTCGAAGACCTTGACGGTGTCGGTCGCCGCATCCGCAACGTAGACCCGGCCGGCTTTGGAGTCGACAGCGATGCCGTAGGCGTCGCCGAGTTCATCGAGTCCGATTTTCTCGGCGGGCGCCTCTCCTGCCGTAACCGGCGCCTCGTAGACCGCCACGTAGGTGCGATCGTCGACGTAAAGGTTGCCCGCTTCATCGACGGCGACACCGGTCGACGGGCCGGGGTCGACGACTGCTTCGCCCGGCAAGGTCAGGACTGCCTGGTGAAGTTCGCTGCCGTAGCGATTGCCGGCCGCGTCGGCCGCCAGCCCACAGACTGCATCGTGTTCGTCGATTTCAGTGCGCGGATCTCCCCCGAAGAGGACCTGGTAGCCCTGAAAGAGACCGCCGAGGCTGAAGGAATCGATCGCCCGGTGGTAGTAGTCGGCGACGTAGAGGGTGTGTGAGGACGGAGCGACGGCAACGCCACAGGCCCCTTCGATCTGACCTTCGGGAAGGTGTGCAAGCTCAGTCTGCGGCAGCCAGCCTTCTTCGTTTTTGCCGCTGCCTTCCTGGGCCAGCGGCGCCCGATAGGCCGAGGTCTCGGCCGGTCCCAGCGAGAGCCCGGCAAGCAGCATGCAGACGAAGAGCCCTATTAGAACCTTGACCTTCATCGGCGTCCTCTCCCTTTCTTCTTCCGGCTCTTTCCGCAATCGGCCTTGACCTGCGGGTGCAACCGCCAGCCGCGGTTGGCGTGGCCCAGCAGCCGCGCCGTTGCGAGCTGCCGCGCCTTGCAGAGGTTTTCCGCATCGACAAGGACGCCGCGCTTGCCGCCGTTCATCTTCAGCACGAACTTGCTCACCGGCGCGTCGGGAATCGTCGGGAAGGTGCCGCGGATCCCGCCCTTGTAGGCGTCGATGCGCCCAGCGACGTCAACCTCGATGCCATGGCCGCGCAAGGCGAAGACGAGATCGGGCAGCGTGTGCGAGGAGGAGCGCAGGTAGGCCGGTCCTTCCATCGGCGCTTCAAGCAGCGGCGTGAAGGCGCGCACGTGTCCGTAGATGGAGCCCCGCGGGCAGCGACCGGCGGCGAACTGCACTCTCGAGCAGATCGTGCGGATCCGCGACTGGTCGAGGAAAAGCGACGGCGGCAGGCGCACCTGCGAGGCGGCGATGTTGGCGTCGCCTGGGCGGGGACGGACGGTGACGCGCAGCGAGGGGTAGTCCCCGCGCTTCGTCCCGCCCTTCAGCGCGAGGCCGATTCGGGGCCGGAACCCGAGCGAGGCGCAGTCGAAGGCCTGGAACGGCGCGCTGGCGATCGCCAGCGTGTCATCGGAGCGATCGGCGTAACGCTGTCCCGCGCCGTTCAGCGCCGAGGCGACCTTGAACGGTTCGCAGCTCGTCGGGTTCACGGTGAAGCCCGGGCGGTCGATGTAGGCGCGGATGTCCCGCAGGTGGATCGGGATGCCGTCGATGATGTGGGGGATCGGATCGGTCCCGGTCGCATCGATCGAGGCCTGCGCCGTCTGCGGGTCGATCCGCACCGCCGAGCGGATGATCACCACGCCGAGATCGAAGGGTCCGACCAGGGCCGAGTCGATCGCCACCACGGAGAAGGCCGAGCCGCGATAGGGGCCGGCGAGATAGAGATTGCCCGGCGCGTAGGCGAGCACCGAGCCGACCCCGTAGCCGGAGTAGGTATGGCCGATCATGCTTGCCGCGGGGCAGTTGGGATGGGCGCGCTCCGCCACGCCAGAGCTGTGCCGCGCGGCTTCGATCGCGGCATCGGGGCAGTAGGGGATGCCGGCGATTTTGCCCAGCAGGCCCGGGGGGAACTGGGCCGAGTAGGAGACGATCTCCTGTTCGGTCACCTTCCGCGTCAAGTGCAGGTAGAAGGGGGTGTAAGCGCCGGCCCGCGAGTTGAGCATGCCGGCCACCGCCTGCGGTGCGAAGGGCGCCAGGCCCACCGGACAGGGACCGCCGCCGGCCCCCGCGCCGATCGTGGCCGGGAGCGATTTGTGGCGGACCAGGCCTGGGTCGCGCCACGGCGTCAGATCTGCCTCGGTGGAGATGCTGCCGCAGGCCGGCGGCGTGGCGAGCGGGCTGCGCTGCCCTTCGCGGAAGTGGATTTCCAGGTCCGAGTAGGGCAGCTGGGGGAGCTCGTCGAAAACGGCTGTGAGATTGCCGCTGCTCGGGTCCGCCTTCAATTCCCCCGCGACCTTGACCAAGATGCCGCGTTCGATCGACTTGGCCACCAGGTAGACAGCGATCAGGCTGCCGAAGGGATTTTCACGCGGTGCGGCGAGGAAGATCGAGCCGTTGATCGCGCCAGAGATGATCGGGGTTCTGACCCGGAAGTCGCCAATCTTCGATTCGGCCGGACAGCCGGCGCCAAACGGCGAGGACGGCGTCTCCGCCGCGTACTGGGCAGTCGTGCAAACCCCCAGCCCCGACCCAACCGAGGGGTTGATCGTGACGCCTTCGGGAAGCGTTACCGCCGCCCTGCGCACCGGGGTGGGGGCACAGCAACCTGGATCGGTGACGCCGTGCGTGTCGACCAGGATGTGGAATTCGTAGCCCGACGGAGATGACGCTCGAGGGTCGCTCAGCTGGGCAGTCGCCCGCGGCTCGAATTCGAGTTTTCCGCAGCCGGAAAGCATCGGCTTGCCCGATGTCCGCGTGCCCACCTCTTCCCCCCGCAGCCAGGAGTCCGCGGTGACCGCATAGTTCAGGGGCTCTTCGCAGGAGGTCGGCAGGGTCAGGTAGGCCTGAGGGGCTTCCGTAAGCGGGTTGTAGGCGGAGCAAGCCCCCGGGTCGTGCTCCGTAGTGGTTTTTGATCCTTTAATGATCGTTAAAACCCTCTGGGGTTCGCCAAAGGAGGCAGCGGGATCTTTCTCATTAAGGCAATTTCCCCGCTCCTTGTAATGACTAATGAGCTGCTGAAAAACTATTTCATTTTCATCCTTTCTAACCAGTTCTTTTGGGCCCAGAAGCCCCCATGGCACCCCCCAGATCGTCACGGTCAACCCCGACACGTGCAGCGCCTCGGGCACGTCCCCGGCCTTCAGCGTGGTCCCGTATTCGCCTTCGGCCTGCCGGGTCGAGGGCACGAAGACGATCGGCTTGCCGAACGGGCTGGCGCCGAGCTCAGCCGGCTCGCCTCCGTGGGGAACCAGGTTGAAGAGTCCGAAGGTCCGCTCGCTGCCCCCTGCAGCCGCGGAGCGCACGGTGATGATCCCGACCTGGGTTTTGTCCTTGCAGCTCTCGCCGGAGAGGCTTTCTTCCCACGGCGAGTTGCGCGGAGTTTCGAATTCTTTTTTGCTGCAGTAGATCTGCTTTGTGGCGGTGGGGTTTTCGATCAGGCCGGGTGGCATTTCCACGCTGAAATCGCGCAGCCCATCTTCTCCCGCCGACCCGCTTTCCTGAAAGTCGAAGCTGAACGTCTCCGCACCCGGGTGCGACCCAGCCTGTTCCGCTGGGCCGCCGCCTTCGGCGAGCACGTTGGCGTCGAAACCCTCGCTGCCGGGCAGGATGGTAAAGGTGGACGCGCCCGCCGGCGCCACGAGCGTCAACGCAAGCGCCACGAGCATGAAAGCCAAGGCCACACGCCTCATTTCTAATCTTCGTACTGCGATGGGCGTGGTCGCCAGTGTCGTGGAAGAGGACCTCGTCGTAACTGTATTGATTTTTTGAGCATTTCAAATTCTCTACTCATCTACAACCGCCTTCTACCTACCGTTCTTTATGGCGATGTGACCCCTTGAGACCGGTTTTATCAACCGGTACAGGGACCCGTCTCGACCGGCGCCAGCGGGTCCCGCAATGCTTCTTCAACGACCTCGTCGGGCACCGCGAAGCCGCCGGGGGCCCCGATCGTCGTCGCGGCAAAAACCGTGCCGAGAACACGACCGCGCCCGTCGACCAGGGGACCACCGGAGTTGCCGCTGCGGACGCTGCCGCGCAGGGAGGCGATCGAGCGGCGGATCGGGCCGCGACCGTAGGAGTCCTCGCTGACCGTGTCGCGGGTCTCGCCGAGGCGGGCCGGCGCCACCGAGTAGGGCCCGTTCTCCGGGTAGCCGAGCACCGCGCCCGCCGTGCCCGTACTCGGATCGGCAGCAAGCTCCAGCCGCGGCAGGTCCGCGTCCACGTGCAGCAGCGCGAGGTCGTTTTCCGGGTCGTAGTGGAGCGGCGTCGCCCGCAGCGAGGCGCCGCCCGCGGTGGTCACCGTGGTGTCGTCCTCGCCGGCGACCACGTGGGCGTTGGTGACGATCAGCCCCGGGCCGGCAACCCAGCCCGAGCCCTCGACGCCGAGCCCGCAGGCCGTGCCGAGGACCCGCACCACCGAGGCTTCGGCGTCCTCCACGTCGGGATCTCTCCCGATCGCCGGATCTGGCGCCGCCACCGGCGCGCGCGGCCCGATGATCGAGGGCGCGGGATCGACCCGATCGAGCGCGTGCAGGATCGGGCCCGAGGGCGGCATCACTTCGTTGAGGCTGCGCAGGATCAGCGAGCTCTGCACGTCGCCCCGCAGCCGCGCGGTTCCGGGGGCCTGCAGCGCCACCGCGCCGAAGACCCAGACCAGGCCCAGCGCCACTGAGGCGACCAGGGCGGCGCCTCCGGCGCCGTCGGCGAGGTGAAGCATGCCCCTGCCGCGAATCAGGCGCGTGCGCAGGCCCAGGGCGAGCCCCTCCAAAGTGACGGCGACGAGTGCGCCTCCGATCAGGGCGCCGAGGGCCGCGCACAGTGGCGCGTAGGGCGAGGCCGAGCCCTGGTTGAGCACCAGGGGAGCGATCCGGCTGCCCGCCAGCGCCCCAACCGCGAAGCCGATCAGGGTGAGCGTGCCGACGATCAGCCCCTGGCGGTAGCCCCAGAGCCCCAGGGCCAGGGTGAAGGCGACGATTGCCCAGTCGAGAACGGTCATCGATCAAATGATGAGGGACACCCGGTCCCTTCACTACCTTTCACGAAAATGAACCCCCTTTCCCCGGAGGTGGAGCGGCGTCGCCGGCTCATCACCCGCATGGCTCCACTTGCCCTGATCGCCTTCGTCGCCTTCGTCGTCGGCGCCATCGCCGGCGCCTCTTCAGGGTCCCCGCAGCAAGAAGCCGCCAAACGCTTCACCACGGCATGGGAGAACGGCGAATACGCCGCGATGTACCGGGAGCTGAACCGAGGGTCGCAACGCAAGATCAGCCTCAACGACTTCGTCCTCGCCTATCGCGAAGCCGCCCAGATCGCCACGGCCCGCTCGCTCGAGGCCGGCTCGCCCGTGACCACGAGCTCGGTCGAGGTGCCCGAAGAAAGCAGCCAGGCCGACACGAGGACCACGGTGTCGGTGCCGATCGGGGTCAGCACCGTGGCCTTCGGGCCGGTCGAAGCCCCGCTCGAGCTGCCCTTCGCCGAAGACGGCATCGCCTGGGAAAAGAGGCTCACCTTCCCGGGCGTGCACGGGGGCGAGCACCTGGAAAGCCAGATCGAACTCGCTCCCCGCGCCCAGATCCTCGCCGCCGACGGAACCCCTCTGGCCGAGGGCCCGGCGGAGGCCCGCGCCCATCCGATCGGCAGCGAGGCGATCGACGTCACCGGCGAAGTGGGCACTCCCGAAGAAGACGAAGCGGAAGCGCTCGCCCGCCAGGGGTTCGCCCCCGATACGCCGGTGGGCATCACCGGCCTGGAGCGTGCCTTCAACGCCCGCCTCGCCGGCAAGCCCGGGGGCTCGCTGCTGGCCGTCGGCGACAGCGACGGCTCGGCTCGGACGCTAGCCAAGGCCGAGCCCAAGCCAGGAGCGCCGGTCAAGACGACGATCGACCCCAGCTTGCAGGAATCGGCCGTCTCGGCACTCGCCGGGCGGGTTGGCGGCATCGCCGTGCTCGACGCCCGCAACGGTGATGTCCGCGCCCTCGCCGGCCAGGCGTTCTCCGCACCCCAACCCCCGGGCTCGACCTTCAAGATGATCACCACCGCCGCCGCCCTGCAGAAGGGCGTCGTCTCGCTCGACGACGAATTCGAAATCAGCAGCGGCGCCAACGTCGGCGGCCGCTTCATCGAAAACGCCAATGGCGAGCTCTGCGGGGGCACCTTCCGCCAAGCGTTCGCCGAGTCGTGCAACGCCGACTTCGCCCCGCTCGGGCCGAAGATCGGCAACGACGAACTGGTCGGGATGGCCGAACGCTTCGGCTTCAACTCGCCGCCCACCCTCTACGCACCGAGAATCCTCGCCCACGTCAATCCAGAGGAATCGACGATCCCGACCGAAATCGGCGAAGAAGTGGACCTCGGGGTCAGCGCGATCGGCCAAGGCGAGGTGCTCGCGACCCCACTGGAGATGGCGAGCGTGGCCCAGACGATCGGCAATGACGGTGTGCGCGAGCCGACCTCGATCGTCGCCAACTCGAAGCTGCGTCCTCACGCCCAGCCGGTGCGAGTGATCTCGAAGAAGATCGCCGACGAGCTGACCGAGCTGATGGTCGGCGTCGTCACCGAAGGCACCGGGACCGCCGGGGCGATTCCGGAGGCCCAGGTGGCGGGCAAGACCGGGACCGCCGAGCTGGGACCGCGGCCGGGCGAAGAGGAATCCGAACACCCCCAGCAGCGCAAGGACGCCTGGTTCGCCGCATTTGCCCCAGCCGAAAAGGCCAAGCTGGCGATCGGGGTGCTGCTGGTAGAAGCGGAAGCCGCGGGCGGAGAAGTGGCCGCGCCGGCGGCGTCCGAAGTGCTCTCGGCCGGGCTTTGACCTAGAGGTCGAGTTTGACTTCGGCCGGGCCTTCGGGACCGGCGATGAAGAGCGTCAGCGGGCGGTTCTCCGAGGCGGACGCGGGCAGCTCGAAGAGGACGAGCGAGCCCTCGATCGGGCCCTGCTGGGGAGTCGAATCCGGGGCCGGGATCGGTTCCTGGGATTCGACTTCGCCGCCGAAGGGGAAGGCGTAGAGGCTTTCCGAGGGGATCGCGTCGTAGGTCTGGTCTTCGGCGTCCTTGATCGTGAACGATTCGGCGAGCTTCTGGGTGTCTTCGCTCTTGTTCTGGACTTCGAGGAAGACGCCGAAGTAGCTCGAGCCTTTCGGCAGCGGGGCTTGGCCAACCAGGTAGGCCGAGTCCTCGTTGTCGTTGGGGTTGAGGAAGCGCGAGAAGACCACCTGGTACTTGAGGTCCCCCAGTTCGACGACCTCACCCTCGGCGACGTCCTTGGAGTCGCTCGAGTAGCCGCAGGCGGACATGGTCATCGCGACCAGCCCCAGCAGGAGGGCGGCAAGCAGCGGCAAGACGAGTCGGGTGCGGCGGGGCATCAGCGGCGAGAGCCTATAAGACCGGGCTCAGGGAATACCGGTCGCGTGGGGGTTGCCGCCGGCGACCCCCACGCGCTCCTCCTCGAGGCCGCCGGCCTCGAGGAGCTCGCGCAGCCTGCGCAGCGCCTCGCGCCAGCGCCGTTCGTAGGGGATCGATCCAGCCGAAAGCAGCTCGAGGCCCCGATCGATCGGATTCGAGGGCTCGGTCCAGTAGGAGACGCGCACCCTGGTCAGCCCGCCGGGAGCCTCAGTCAGCTCCCAGAGCGTGACCGAGGGAATGCGGTTGGCGCGACCGCCGCGGCCGTGTTCGACCAGCCGATGCGGCGCCTCGGCCTCGACGATCGTCGTGTCCGTCCAAACCCGCCGCGGCCGCACGGCAATGCGAAAGCGCGCGCCGGCGCCGATCCCGGTCGGCTCAATCCGGGTGAGATGGAAGTCGGTCAGGAAGTGGTCGGTGAAGGCCGGTCGTAGGGAGAGATCGGCGATCGCCTCGAAGGCCCGCTGGCGCGGCACGTCGATCTCGATCTCTGCGCTAACCGGGCCCACGGGCGGGCGCGATTCTATGCGCGCGCGGCATTTGCGGCCTCCATCTGCGGGAAATCCCCGATGTGACGCGGCAAGGCCGCGGTTAGCATCCTCCCGGAGACGCCGGGAAGGAGTCAGCGATCACCACCAGTCTCGGTACATACAACGACCGCCTCCCCGCGGGCGCGACCCCCGGAGCGGGAACGTATTTCTGCGCTTCGTGCGGTTCCCAGCTCTTCCTGCGCGAGAACGACCAGCTCCCCGATTGCCCGCGCTGCGACGCCGCCGAGTACCAACGCGATTCGATCTTCGAGGCTCGGCAGGACCACGGGCAGACGATCGAGATGGCGCTCCCAAGCGCCACCTCCGCCCCCGACTGGCTGGGGGTGGCCCGAGAGATGCTGTCCGGGCCCGGCCGTTACGTCGCAATGCGCGACGACGGAGGCGAGATCGAGGTGTTCCGGATCGCTCCCGGCTGGACCCGGATCGGCCGCAGCGCCGCCGCCGACATCCGTCTCGACGACCCCAGCGTCTCGCGCCGCCACGCCCTGATCGTCTCCGAGCAGCCCGACTCGCTGCGCGTCCTCGACGACCGCAGCCTCAACGGCGTCTTCATCAACGGCGAGATCGTCGAATGGGGCCGCCTCGCCGACGGCGACGAACTCGCAATCGGCCGCTTCCGCCTCTTCGCGCTGGAAGCCTAGCTCCCCACCCTCCGCAAATTCCGGCCACCCCGGGCCCTAGCATGGCGGCTATGGATCGGAATCCCACACCTGGCGACCCCCTGCCGGAATCGCCGGAGGTCGCCGCCGAGCGAGCCCGCGAACGCCTCCACGCCGAGATCGAGCGCGTTCGCTCAGGCGTCGAGGAGATGCTCGCGGAGCAGGAAAACGGCCTCGACGAGACCGTCCTGCGCCGCGAACTGGATGTCCTCCGCGAGGAGACGGACTTTCTGCTCAAGCGCCGAGTCCGCAAGACCGAGAAGCGCCTCAACAAGCGCATCAACCAGGTCAACGCCCGCACCGACGCCTTGGAAGCTCGCCTGGACCAGGTCGAGCAGGAGCGCAAATACGCGGAGTGGCGCATCCACACCAACACCGAGCAGATGCTCGACGGCCTCCTCCAGGAGATCCGCGCAATAGCGAACCTCCTGACCCAACGCTGACCGGCCGTTCCGGAAGCTCCCAGCTAACCGAGCTTCTCGACCCTGAGCGCGCGTCGTAGGAGTGGCGGCAGCCCTCCCACGAAAGCTCAGGCGACCACGCCACGCAGCACCCGAAGCGCCCCAGCTGCGCGACGGCTTTCGGGGGAGGGCTGCCGCCACTCCCCCGCCATCACTCAGTCGAGATGCTCGGGTCCGCCTGGACCTTGTGGGGGACGACCATCATGAAGTTGCCGGTGGCATCGGCCGCGAGACTCAGCACGCGGTCGGCCTCATCGTCCTGGCCGGTGGCGCGCAGTTCAATCGCGTAGGCGCCGAGCAGATCGTCGATGTCGAGGAGGCCCTCGGCGTCGAGGTCTTTGAGCTCGACCTTGGCACCCTTGCCCAAGCGCCGCTTGATCGCCTCGGCGTCGATGCCGAAGGCGTTGTGGCGGACGTAGACGCGGCCGCCGGTCATGCCGGCGCAGGCCCAGGGGCCGAGGTCGCCGAGCACGATCGCGCGACCGGAGGTCATGTACTCGAAGGCGAAGCCCTTGGCGTTGGCGCGGTCGACGATGCAGCCGCGACCGTCATCGATCGCTTCTTGCGGTTCTCCCGCCAGCACCACGTCGGCGCCGGAGAGGCGGATGCAGAAGCGCGAGTCGGCCGAGCCCTGCACGAAGAGGCGGCCCCGCTGGGCGCCGTAGGCGAAGGACTTGCCCACAGAGCCGTTGACCCGCTGGCCCTTGGCGCCCTTGCCCTTGAGCACGGCGACGGAGCCGCCCAGCATCGTCTTGCCGACGCCGTCCTGGGCGCCGCCCTCGACCCGGATCGCGACCCCATAGGAGTTGAACGCGCCGAGGCCCTGGCCGGCGACCGAGCCGCCGTTGAACTCGAGGCTGGCCAGCACGTCGTCGTTTGACTCCGGGCCGTCTTCGAAGATGCGCGAGCGGGCGATCGCCCCGGAGAGCTCGGAGCCGAGCACGCGGTCGTTGGCGTCGGTGGCGCGGGGGAACTCGTTGCGGATCGTGCGGCCGGAGCAGATGTCGCCGGCGAGGCCGGCTATCTGGGTCGAGGCCTGCTTGGCCTCCATCCGGATCGGCCGGGCGACGACCATGCCGGCCTCGGCGCGCTCCTCCTCGGCGACCGGCAGATCGATCGGCTCGAGGTCGAGGAACTCCTCCAGCGGGGTGATCAGCGGCGCCAGGTCGACCGCGTCGTGGTGGGCGACCTGCTCGAGCAGGTCGTAGCGCCCGACCAGGTCCTGGGCGCGTTCGTAGCCGAGCGAGGCGACGACCCGCTTGACCTCCTCGCCCATCGCCTGGAAGAAGCGGGCGCAGCTCTCGGCGGCGCTGTCGATCTCCTGCGGCGTGAACTTCTTCAGACCGTGCTCCTGAGCCTGCTCGACCGTCTCGATCTGGGTCGCGATGCCGACGTGACAGGTGTCGAGCTGGCAGCCGCGGCAAATCGTGCAGCCAAGGCTGACCATCGCCAGGGTGCCGAAGCCGACCCTGTTCGCGCCGAGGCAGTGCAGCTTGACGATGTCGTGGCCGTGGCGGTAGCCGCCGTCGGCCCAGATCTCGACCCGGTTGCGCAGACCGGCCTCCATCAGCGCCCGGTGCACGGCGCGGGTGCCGATGTCCGAGGGCAGGCCGACATGGCGCAGGGCGTGCTGGCGGGCGGCGCCGGTGCCGCCCTCGAAACCGGAGAGGGTGATGATGTCCGCCCCCGCCTTGGCGATGCCGAGGCCGATCGTGCCGATGTTCGGCACCACCGGCACCTTGACCGAGACCCGCACGTCCGGGTTGACGGTCTTCAGCTCGTCGATCAGCTCGGCGAGGTCCTCGATCGAGTAGAGGTCGTGGTTGTTGGAAGGCGAGATCAGGTCGGTGCCGGG
>Ga0207702_10004603_pt1 | contig 12220 bp, 4 predicted proteins | sample KBSCornC62_FD_184302 | JGI IMG/M metagenome (GOLD analysis project Ga0207702, IMG submission 184302) | Corn rhizosphere microbial communities from Kellogg Biological Station, Michigan, USA - KBS Corn C6-2 (SPAdes) (version 2) | ecosystem: Host-associated > Plants > Roots > Rhizosphere > Soil ...
CAGCGAATGCTGCCCGGCGCGATCGGTCGGCTTAAAAGTGGTCTAACGGTTCAACAGGCACAAGCTAAGCTCGACACTTTTGTTTCTGAGCTGAAGACACAATTCCCCAAAGACTATCCGGCCGAGTTGAATTGGACCGTCCGCCTTTTAGCGGCACGGGAAGCGTTAGTTGGAAACGTTCAGAAGACCTTGATGGTGTTACTTGGCGCGGTAGGTTTGGTTCTCCTCATTGGTTGCGTAAACATCGCTAACCTTTTGTTGGCTCGAGCCTCCAGTCGAAGGCGTGAAATGGCGATACGTTTGGCGCTGGGTGCAGGCCGGCGGCGGTTGGTGGCGCAACTGCTGACTGAAAGTCTGTTGCTGTCGTTCATTGGCGGAGTAGTTGCGCTGATCGTCGTTGCCTCAACGATGAAACTCTTGCTCGGATTATTGCCACCTGAGATTCCGCGACTCAACGAAGTCGGTATTAATCCGACGGTACTTGGCTTCGTGTTTTTGGTCTCCACGATAACAGGATTGCTTTTCGGTTTGGTACCTGCACTTCAAACCTCGCGCCCGGAAATTGTCGGAAACTTAAAAGAAGGAACACTTGGATCAGGTACGGGCGTTAGCCACCAACATTTTCGCAGTGGATTGATAGTAGTCGAATTTGCTTTGTCACTGGTCCTGATGATTGCAGCCGGATTGTTGTTACGGTCGTTTGGACGTTTGTTGGAAGTAAAGCCAGGCTTCGACGCCACGAATGTATTGCTGGCGCGCATCTGGCTACCCGTTCCGAATAATCCCGAGAAGGATCCCTACCGGGATCCTGTGAAGCGCTCAGCTTTCATCAAGGAAGTTTTACAACGGAGCAGTGCCTTGCCCGGCGTGCGACATGCGGCGATCAGTGGGGGCAATGGCGTACCGCTTCTTGGCCCGCATAACACTAATGCCTTCACAATCGAAGGTCAGGCTGCGGCCGATAATTCAGTGCCCAGCGCACAAGGCAATGCCGTCAGTCCGGAGTTCTTCAACGCGCTAAGCATTCCTCTGATTCGCGGTCGTGTGTTTTCAAGCGGAGACGATCTGAACACCACTCCTGTCGTGGTGGTCGATGAAGCTCTAGTGAGACGCTATTTCGGCACGCAGGATCCAGTTGGTCATCGCATCAGACCCGGCGGCCGTAATTCAAATGCCCCCTTCGCATCGATAGTAGGTGTTGTGGGCAACATCAAGTCTGATGGTTTCGACCAACCAGACCAACCGCACATTTACTCTCCGATCTTCCAGCGACCCGGCTATGCGATGGCCGTCTATCTCCAAACCGATCCCGACCCAATTACGTTGACGAGGTCATTGAGAGAACAGGTTCAGGCAGTTGATCCGAACCTTCCGGTGTTTGGCGAACGAGCAATGGAGACTGTTGTTTCCGATTCATTGGGTCAAAGACGTTTTGCCATGCAGGTCGTTGCTCTGTTTGGAGTGCTGGCACTTTTGTTGGCGAGCATAGGCATTTACGGAGTGATGGCTTACGCGGTGAATCAACGAACTCGTGAAATAGGAATACGAGTCGCGCTCGGCGCTTCCAGAGCGATGATCATGCGTTGGGTCTTGAGACAGGGATTAGTCCTAATCGCGATTGGCGTTGGGACGGGACTACTCGCTGCTTTCGCATTGATGAGGTTGTTGCAGACTTTGCTGTTTGGCGTCGCAACAACTGATCTAGTCACTTATACAACGCTGGCTTTGCTTTTGGCGGTAGTCGCGTTGGTTGCTTGTTACATCCCGGCGCTTCGGGCAACGAAGATCGATCCGTTGGTGGCGTTGAGACATGAATGAAGGAGGCGTGTAGGACCTATTGGACCGATAGGACCGATTTCGACGATATGGACACTGTACTCAAAGACATTCGCTACGGCATTCGCAGTTTGTTAAAGCGTCCGGCCTTTACAGTCATAGCCATTATCACGCTCGCCATCGGCATCGGTGCTAACACAGCGATTTTCAGCGTGGTGGATGCGACTTTGCTCCGTCAGTTGCCCTATCCGGATCCAGAGCGATTGGTGATGCTCTGGTCAACGGGAAAGGGCCAGATGTCGAGTTGCGTGCCCGATTATCGCGAATGGCGAGCTCAGAATCAGGTCTTCGAGGGTCTGGGCGCGTACTGGTTCGGCGACTTCAATCTCACGGGGGACAATCAAAATGCGGAGCGCGTGCAGGGCGCTTTCGTGTCCGCTAACTTCTTTTCGGTGCTAGGTGTAACTCCGGTACTGGGCCGTGGCTTTCAAGCTGCCGACGAACAATTCGGGCAACATCGCGTGGTGTTGCTTAGTCATGAACTATGGCAACGGCGTTACGGCGGCGATCCGCAACTCATCGGACGCAACATGCTACTGGGAGGAGTTCCATATACCGTGGTTGGCGTAATGCCGCAGGGGATGACCTTTCTCGATAACTCGCCGAAGCCGGAGTTGTGGACGCCGCTTTCTTTTGCTCCAAACGACAACATGGCAACCAGGAACAACTATTTCCTCCGCCTTGTTGGACGGCTGAAACCGGGCATTTCCATCGAGCAGGCAAACGCCAATGTGAATACGATTGCCGCGCGGATGTCAGACGATTTCAAAGGGATCACGGGCGCAGTTGTTCCGTTACGTGAGCAAATCATCGGCAATGTGCGTCGCCCGTTGCTGGTGTTGTTGGGCGCAGTCGCGTTCATGTTGCTGGTTGCTTGCGTGAATGTCGCTAATCTGCTGTTGGCGCGAGCCGCTGCCAGAGAGCGGGAATTCGCGGTGCGTGCGGCCCTGGGAGCCAGGCGCGCGCGCATCATTCGACAATTGCTGCTTGAAAGTGTGCCGCTCGGATTGCTGGGTGGCGGAGCAGGGTTGTTGCTGGCGGTGTGGGGACTGCAATTGATGAAGTCGCTCTTACCCGCGTCCTTACCGCGCTACAACACGATCGGTATTGATGCGCGCGTTCTGGGGTTTACGCTCATCGCTTCTATGTTGACGGTGGTGATCTTCGGACTGCTTCCTGCATTTCAGACTGCACGCCATGAAATGCGCGAGGGGCTCAACGAAGGCGGACGCAGTGGTATTGGAAGCCGGCGGCGCACCCGGCTGCGCGCCGGTTTGGTGGTGACGGAAATGGCTCTCGCGCTCATCCTGTTAGTTGGCGCGGGCCTGATGATGCAAAGCTTCTTCAACTTGCGCCGCGTAGACACTGGCTTTTCCGCGACGAATGTGTTGACGATGCGCATTCCGCTCCCGAAGGCGAAGTATCCAGTTCCACAGGAGCCGAATGCGTCACCGCCCGCCGCATTGAATTTCTTCGATCAACTGCTTGAGCGTACTCAGGCGTTGCCTGGAGTTGAGTCCGCTGGCGTCACAAACATTTTGCCGCTCGGCGTAGGTAACGGGGTAGGCAAGATGTTCAGCGTCGAAGGACATCCCCTGGCGACGTCGCTTGAGCAGGTGCCAGTGGTGGGAATGGCGCTCGTTAGCCCGAATTATTTCAACACGTTGGGTATCCCGCTGCACCGAGGACGAGGCTTCACTTCGTCCGACCGTGAGGGCGCGCAGCAAGTGGCTGTCATCAATGAGACAGTTGCGCGGCGCTCGTTCCCGAATGAGGACCCGCTCGGAAAAACCATCTGGCTGGGGCCACCTGAATCATTACTTGCCGGACTCCGATCGCCAGACAATCCTTTCGTCCGGCGCACGGTTGTCGGTGTGATAGCCGATGTCAAAAATGACAGTCTGGATACGGCTGCGGGCGCCGAAGTCTACGTGCCGTTGGAACAATATCGTGGTGAAGGGTGGGACAACACCTTAATGCTGGCTGTCCGAAGTTCGTTACCGACGGACAGAATGGTCGCTGCCATCCGCGAACAGGTACGTGCGCTCGATCGCGATCAGCCCGTGACTGGGATTGCGACAATGGATGAACGACTCAGTCGCACACTCTCGGAACCCCGCTTCAACACTCTCCTCCTTGGTCTATTTGCCGGTGTTGCAATGTTGCTCGCAGCGCTCGGCATTTACGGCGTCATGAGTTATGTCGTGACGCAGCGGCGCCCAGAATTTGCCATTCGAATGGCGCTCGGCGCGCACGGATCTGACGTGCTCAGGTTGGTGATCGGGCAGGGCATGAAGCTGACGCTGATCGGGGTGGGCGTCGGGTTGCTGGGCGCGTTCGCATTGACTCGGTTGATGCAGCAGTTGCTGTTCGGCGTGAGCGCCGCCGACCCGTTGACGTTTGCCGTGATTGCATTGTTGTTGGCGCTCGTAGCACTCGTAGCGTGTTGGCTGCCGGCGCGACGAGCAACGAAAGTCGATCCGTTGGTGGCGCTGAGATACGAATGAAGTTATTGCAGATTGAAGATTTCAGATTTCAGATTTGCGCAAATGTCCGACGAACTTTAGTTTGTCGTGTGTCGAATTTAGCAGTCGAATGAATTCACGAGTCCGAGAAATGCACGCATCGACAAACTAAAGTTCGTCGGACATTCGGCCAATCTTAAATCTGAAATCTTCAATCTGAAATGAGGACTTGATGAACACACTCTGGCGAGACATCCGATACGGCATTCACATGTTGGTGAAGTCTCCGACTTTCACTCTCGTAGCAGTGTTGACTCTGGCACTTGGCATTGGCGCGAATAGCGCGATCTTCAGCATCGTCAATTCATTGCTGTTGAATCCGTTGCCCTACAGCAACTCCGATCGTTTGGGCATTATTTGGAGTCACTCGCCGGGAGCAAATGTAGATAAGGACTGGCCCTCGCCCGGACAGTTTCAAGCCATAAAAACTAATTCCACGGTTTTCGAAGACATTGCCCTTGTTCATGGCCGCAGTCTCAATGCAGGTGGACTCAGCAATCCGACCCGCGTTGGTGCAATAGCTTCATCAAACCTTCTCCAGCTATTGGGCGCGAAGCCTCTCTTCGGTCGACTCTTTCTGCCCGAAGAAGACACACCTGGCAGAATCAAAACAGTAATTCTGAGCAATGCATTTTGGCGACGCGAGTTTGGAGGGAACGCGAAGGTACTCGAGAACACCATTCTGCTAAACGGCGAGACATATCAAATCGTTGGTGTCATGCCTGCTGAATTCTCGTTGGGCTTTGAAGTCGTACCGACGGTCTCTTCCATCCCAGAGCCGGATTTGTTCTTGCCGTTACCCATGGACAGCAAACAAAGGGAATCTCAGGGTGATGAGAACTACAACCTGGTGGCGCGGCTGAAGCCTGGAGCTTCGTTTGTTCAGGCGCAAAGCGAATTAAATCTGGCTACCAAACGGCTGGCAGAACAGTTCCCCGATCGCTATCCAGTTACTCGTCGGTTCAGCTTCAGCATCAAGCCACTCCTCGAGCAAGTCGTTGGTGACGTACGTCGACCACTGATTGTGTTGTTGGCGGCAGTCGGCTGCGTTTTGCTGATTGCCTGCGCAAACGTAGCCAATCTTTTACTCACCCGAGCAACAGCGCGGGAGCGTGAGATAGCTATTCGTACTGCCCTCGGTGCTGCGCGTGCGCGACTGGTTCGTCAACTACTGACTGAGAGCGTGTTGCTCTCCATTCTTGGTGGCTTAGTCGGACTATTGTTCGCATATTGGATGTTGGATCTGTTGCGTTGGTTTAGTCCGAACAACATCCCACGCCTGCCAGCCATTCGTATGGACGGCCGCGTGCTCGCGTTTACTTCTACGATCGCCGTGGTGACCGGGATTTTGTTTGGTATGGCTCCAGCCCTGCGAAGCTCAAAACTCAATCTGAGTGAAGCTCTAAAGGAAGGTGCTCGAAACGTCGCCGGCTCACGTCACGAGAAACTACGAAAGCTGTTGGTCGTGTCGGAGCTCGCGCTTTCTTTGGTTCTGCTAATCGGCGCTGGTCTCTTGATTCGCAGCTTCATCAGTGTTGAGCGAGTGAATCCCGGATTCGACGCTCAGAACGTTTTGGGAATGCGCTTGTCAGTTGCGGGTACCAGTTACAAAGGCCCGAGAGCTGCGATCTTTTACCGTGACCTGTTGGATGGTGTGCGCCGTGTGCCCGGCGTTAAGTCCGCAGCGATTGCCGACAATTTACCGCTCAGTGGAGGGATTGGATGGGGAGGCATTTCTATTGAAGGCTATCAACCTTCCGCAGGGCAGGACCTGATTCAGTCTGATGCGCGCGTCGCGGGTGTCGGATATTTCGAGACTATGGGGATTCCTCTCATCAGCGGCCGCTTCTTCGACCAGCACGATACTGAAGACTCTCTTCCAGTAATCGTCATCGACGAGCACATGGCGCGCAACTATTGGCCCAATGCCAACCCGCTCGGTGGACGAATCAAGTTTGGAACTGACAATCCCTGGATGACAGTCGTGGGCGTCGTTGGCAACGTCAAACAATACGATCTCGAAAACGAATCTCGCGTGACGATGTATTTGCCCGCGACGCAAGCGGGCGGTGGAACAATGTATCTCGTCGCGCGCACGAGTGTTGCACCGTTAAGCCTGGCGACAACTATCAGCTCAGCCGCGCATTCAATGGATCCGAATATTCCCATCTTTGATGTCAAGACGATGGAGCAGCGACTCTCCGAGTCGTTGGCGCGGCGGCGCTTTGCGATGTTGGCCCTTGGTGTCTTTGCAGGCTTTGCTTTGTTACTAGCGGTGATTGGTATTTACGGCGTGATCTCGTATTCCGTTGCACAACGCACGAATGAATTGGGTATTCGCCTGGCACTTGGGGCGAGCCGTGTTGATGTGCTTCGTCTGGTTCTTTCAGCCGGTTTTAAATTGGCGCTCGTTGGCATCGGGGTTGGGTTGGTGCTTTCGTTTGCTGTCACGCGATTTTTGTCGAGCTTACTTTTTGGAGTGCGTGCAACAGATCTTTTGACCTTTGGCGCGCTGTCGATCCTGCTCGTCGTTGTAAGTCTGCTCGCGTGTTATTTGCCGGCGCGGCGAGCAACGCAAGTCGATCCGTTGGTGGCGCTACGTTATGAGTGAATCGATTGCTACCGCGAAGCGGTTACGTCCAACGCCCAGGGTTGCTTCAACCCCGGGTCAAGCGGATTGAGCGAGTCAACCGCAACGCGGTTGCGTCAGGGTCAATGGAGATCAGGATCCGGGACGCAACCCTTTCAGGGTTAAGAGAATTGATGGGGCGACTTCCCAGGGTTGAAGCAACCCTGGGCTTCGAGACGTAATCGCTTCGCGGTAGGAACAAAGGCCAAAAGCCAAAAACCAAAGACCAGAGAACATGATTCACACATTCACACAAGACATCCGATACGGCGTCCGAATGCTGCTGAAGAATCCAGCATTCACTCTTCTGGCGATCATCACGCTCGCACTTGGTATCGGGGCGAACACGGCGATCTTCAGTGTCGTCAATGCGGTACTGTTCCGTTCGCTGCCGTACGTGAATGCGGATGAGCTTGTTTCCGTCTTCATGAGTTCGCGTGGTGACGAACCCGAATCACGAATTCCTTTTCCGCCGGCCGGCTTTCTCAATCTTAAAGCAAACAGTAAGTCGTTCAGCGATGTTGCGGCGCTGAGCAATAAAGGTTGGCCAGTTAACCTTACAAATGCAGGTGAACCCGAACGACTTCAGGGCTTTCAGGTATCCAGCAATTTGTTTTCATTGCTTGGGATAAATCCTGAACAGGGAAGAACTTTCTCTCCTGATGAAGATCGGCCCGGTAGCAATAATGTTGTCGTGCTGAGCAATGACTTTTGGCAGCGTGGCTTTGGTAGCGACGCCAGTGTAGTTGGCAGGACTCTTACATTGAATGGTGAAAGTTATACGGTCATCGGCGTCATGCCAGCCGACTTTCGCTTTTATGCAAAGACTGATGTCTGGACCACATTGGCCTTCGATCCGAAAGAGGCAAGTGAAAGCCACTCTAACTACCTTGAACTCATCGGCCGATTGAAACCGGGAGTAACAATCCAACAGGCTTCTGTTGAAACCGATCAAATCACGCAAGCTTTCATCAACGACCCACGATCTGTACTGCGAGCGCACTTGAGACCGCCACAGGACCTGATCACACGAGAAGTGAAACCAATGCTATTTGTTTTACTCTCCGCCGTCGGGTTTGTATTGCTAATCGCGTGCGTCAACATGGCCAACCTGACTTTGGCCCGTGGGATTGTTCGACGACGTGAATTAGCAGTTCGCACTGCACTTGGCGCAACGCGTTTCAGAGTTGTTCGGCAATTATTGATTGAAAGCGCATTACTCGCTCTCAGCGGCGGATTGGTTGGCTTGCTGTTAGCCAATTGGGTGATTCGTTTTCTGACGTCTGGTTTACCGGAATACCTTTCGGAAGCTAACTCTCACATCGGATTGTTGAAGGTCGATGCGACGGCGCTGGCATTTACCGTAGGTTTGTCTGTCGTAACAACCATTCTTTTTGCACTCGCGCCTGCCGTTCAACTGTCCAGGTTTGATCTAAACCGCGAATTAAAAGAAGGTGGCCGTACCTCGATGAGTCGAAGTCGCTTTCGATCCGCCCTCGTCGTTACGGAGATCACGCTCGCAATGATCACTCTGGTCGGTGCGGGATTGATGGTTAAAAGTTTGTGGCGACTTGTGCACGTGAACCCTGGCTATGAGCCACATGGAGTTCTAACGGCTCAAATCGATCCCTCACGCGAGAGCTATAAAGAAGACCTCGCGCTTAACGTTTTCTACAAACAACTGCTTGAGAGAGTTCAGAACCTTCCGGGTGTTACACAAGTCGGAATAATCAACACCTTGAATGCGTCTACAAATTACTCGATCGCGGAACATCCACCAGTTCCTGCCGACCGCCAGGAATCGGTGCAGATGAATCAGGTCAGTTCTGATTACTTCAAAGCGATGGGAATCCCGCTACGTCGTGGACGTGCATTTGATGATCGGGATGTTGATGGTGCAACCCGTGTGATTGTTATTGACGAAAGCCTGGCGCACAAAGAGTTTCCCAACGAAGACCCAATTGGTAAGCACTTGAAATTTTGGAAGCAGTCCTGGGAGATCGTTGGCGTTGTGGGTGGTGCGCGCTATTGGGAACTAAATGGTGAACCGGTTCCACACATGTACTTCTCTTATCAACAGGTCAACTGGGGATCGATGCAGCTGGTGATGCGCACAGAATTCAATGATCCGATGAGACTGATCAATCCAGTGCGCGGCGAGCTTGCCGCGATCGATAAGAACCAACCGATTCATTCTTTTAAGACTCTCGAGTCAACCGTATCCCGTCTAGTCGCTCCGCAACGTTTCACGACGCTTCTGCTTGCGAGTTTTGCTGGTCTCTCCGCGTTGCTCTCGGCAATCGGAATCTACGGAGTGATGTCGTACTCGGTCAGTCAGAGTGTGCGTGATATCGGCGTTCGTATGGCGTTGGGTGCTGAACGCCGCCATGTGCTGAGCCTCGTTCTAAAACATGGGATGTTGTTGGCCGCAATCGGAATTGTGTTGGGACTGATTGGTTCGTACGGGTTGACGAAGTTGATGACAACACTACTGTTCGAAGTGAAACCAACAGACGCGGTGACTTATGTGAGCGTCGCAGGTGGGTTGATCGCAATTGCACTCGTAGCGTGTTACATCCCAGCGCGTCGCGCAACAAAGATCGATCCGTTAGTGGCGTTGAAATACGAATAAAAACGAGCTTTGTGCTTTGAGCTTTGTACTTTGATGTTGGTTCAAAGAACAAAGCACAAAATGCAAAGCACAAAGTACAAAGGGGAACAAGATGTTGAATGATTTGCGTTTCGGCATTCGAATGTTAACGAAGAATCCCGCTTTCACGGCGGTGGCGGTGTTGTCGCTCGCGCTCGGGATTGGAGCTAACACTGCAATATTTCAGCTGCTGAATGCTGTGCGATTGAAAAACCTCCCGGTGCGGAATTCACAAGAACTCGCTCAAGTGCGTATGCGTGCCAGCGATGTCGAATTGACGCGCGGCAACAAGGGAGCCATGCGCTACGCGCCTGTTACCAATCCGCTGTGGGAACAGGTACGCGATCGGCAGGAAGCGTTCTCCGGGATTGCTGCATGGGGATTCGCAGGTTTCAACCTTTCACAAGGAGGTGAGGTCCGACCTGCTCGGGGTCTTTGGGTAAGTGGCGACTTCTTCAACGTTCTCGGAATTAATCCAGAAGTCGGACGCGTCTTCGACAAGACAGACGATGTTCGTGGGTGCAATGCACCAGGCGTCGTCATCAGTCATGGTTTTTGGCAAAGCGAGTTTGGCGGCGCGCCTGATGTGATTGGCAAAAAGGTGACGCTTTCAGATCGTCCGCTGAGCGTTATTGGTGTGACACCCCCCGGTTTCTTCGGACTCGAAGTTGGGAAATCATTTGATGTCGCGCTTCCCATCTGCGCCGACGCAATGTTTTCTGGAGAAAATCAACGCCTTGATTCCGGGACGAATTGGTGGTTGATGATCACCGGCCGTCTGAAACCAGGCTGGTCAATTCGACAAGCCAGCGATCATCTCACCGGAATCTCTTCGTCATTATTTCAGCAGACCTTGCCGTCTAACTATCCCCCCGTCAGTGTTAACGACTATTTGAATTCGAAGCTCGAGGTCGCTGATGGTTCCACAGGTTATTCGACTGTTCGACAAAACTATGAACGTCCACTTTGGTTGTTGCTGGCCATCGCCGGGTTGGTGCTTTTGATTACCTGCGCCAACCTGGCGAATTTGTTGTTGGCGCGTGCCAGCACTCGCGAGCGAGAGATCGCGGTACGTCAGGCGGTCGGTGCGTCGCGTTTACGAATCATTCGACAGTTGCTAGTCGAAGCTTTATTGCTCGCGTTTCTGGGAACAGCGATAGGGGCTGGTATGGCGCAAGTGTTAAGTCGTTTCCTCGTTGCGTCTATCGGCACCACGAACGATTTAGTTTTTCTTGATGTGACGCCTGATGTCCGTGTACTCGGTTTTGCTGCTGCAGTTGCTGCTTTAACCTGTGTCTTCTTTGGTCTCACTCCCGCACTTAAAGCAACGCGAATCAATCCGGGAGCGGCGATGAAAGCCGCGGGCCGAGGACTAACTGCTGGAAAAGAGCGTTTTAGTTTGCGACGAGCTTTAGTTGTGGCCCAGGTCGCGCTGTCTGTGGTGCTGGTTGCAGCGGCACTACTCTTCAGCCGCAGTCTGAATCGATTGTTAACTCTAAATGCAGGTTTCAATCAGGAGAATCTGCTGATATCGCAGGTCGGCTTTAATCGGCTGAAAATTCAACCAGCTCAGCGGCTCCAGTTCAGAAGCGACCTTCTTAAACAAATCAAGAGTGTGCCGGGCGTTGAGGATGTTAGCGAGATGGACACGCTGCCGCTGACAGGTGGCGGCAGAGGAAATAACGTTTGGTTGGAAGGCCGAACTTCTGCCGACGAGATTGGATGTTCGTTCAATCGCGTCGGTGTTGATTACTTTAAGACTCTGCAAGTCCCATTAGTTGCGGGGAGATCGTTTTCTGACACGGACACGTTGAATGCGCCACCAGTGGCGATCATCAGCCAGACGCTCGCGCGCATGTTGCATGAGGAAAATCCAGTCGGTAAGCGGTTTGTCGTTGAAGCTACTCCAGGTGATCCTGAAACTCATTTCGAAATTATCGGAGTTGCACGCGACGTGAAGTTTGAAGATCTTCGTGAAGATCCGCTGCCTGTTGTTTACCTGGTTAGCACACAAGACCGATATCCCAATATGGGCCGCCGCTATCTCGTTCGTTCTCAGCTGCCTCCCGAAACGCTGACCGCTGACATCAGTCGCAGTTTGATGGGTTTCAATTCTGGTTTGGATGTGAGGTTCCAGGTTTTTCGGTCGATGGTCCACGAATCGTTATTGAGAGAGCAACTACTCGCAAAGCTATCAGGACTGTTTGGTTTGTTGGCCCTATTGCTGGCCAGCATCGGACTTTACGGATTGCTCTCTTACGGTGTGGCAAGTCGCACAAACGAGATCGGAATACGAATGGCGCTTGGCGCAAAAACGCGGAACGTTTTGACTTTGATTTTGAGAGAAGCGGTGCTGCTGGTGATTGTTGGATTGGCGGTGGGAATTCCGCTGGCGCTTTACGCTGCGCGCTTTGCGTCAAGTCTCTTGTTCGAATTGTCGCCATCTGATCCCGTGTCACTATCCGTGGCAGGTGCAGTGTTGTTGGTAGTGGCCCTGGTGGCTGGTTACGTGCCGGCAAGACGAGCAACGAAGGTCGATCCGTTGGTTGCGCTCAGAGATGAGTAAACAACTCTCTGCGT
>Ga0207702_10004605_pt1 | contig 12216 bp, 9 predicted proteins | sample KBSCornC62_FD_184302 | JGI IMG/M metagenome (GOLD analysis project Ga0207702, IMG submission 184302) | Corn rhizosphere microbial communities from Kellogg Biological Station, Michigan, USA - KBS Corn C6-2 (SPAdes) (version 2) | ecosystem: Host-associated > Plants > Roots > Rhizosphere > Soil ...
TGGGATTAAGCTGATCTGGAGCCGACGAGATTTGGGGATTCTACGAACCCGGAAGCACCTCGTCGCCTATCGCTTCATGGCAACCCTCCCTGATTGCGTCTTTGCTGTCTCTGAGCAAGTGCGCCAACACTGCATCGCAGTAGATGGGCTCGATCCCGCGCGAGTTAGAACTATATACAACGGCCTGGATATCTCCGAATGGAGTCACAGAACGGGCCGCACAGGCCAACATCCAAGGCCAGTGATCGCCACTGTTGGGAACATCCGCCGAGTTAAAGGTCACGATATTCTTGTACGTGCGGCTGCTTCGCTTGTTACACAATTTCCGGATATTCTTTTCACAATCGCCGGCGGTGTGCTCGAGTCCGATTACTATGCCGAGTTATGTTCGCTCATCCAGATTTCAGGGCTTGAGAGCCACTTCGAATTCGCGGGACCACTAGATAATCTAGAACAGTATCTCTCGGATGCGGACATTTTTGTTCTTCCCTCCCGCAGTGAGGGATTTTCCAATGCGATCATCGAGGCAATGGCTGCTTCGTTGCCTGTCGTTGCGACTGCAGTAGGCGGCAATTCGGAAGCCGTGGAAGACGGAGTGACGGGCATTATCATACCTCCGGAGGATGAAGCTGCCCTTGTTCAATCCATTTCTCGCCTCTTATTAGCGCCAGAAGCAGCCCTTACTATGGGACTGGCAGGCAGAATGCGCGCCGCAAAGAGATTTACGACCGAGGCAATGATGAGAAGCATCACAGCGGCCTACAGAGACCTGCTGGGTTGAATGCCACTTCCTCATTTACCGACGGGCCTGTATTTCGCCTGATGTTGAGCCCACGGGTCGACCAGTTCAGGAGGATCGCCAGACACGCGGATTTCCGCAGCGGTCGCCGCCTGCAGGAGTTCTCGCGCTGGCGTTGTCGCCAACTCGAAAGCACGAGCGGCAGCCGCTACCAGTACCCAAAGTAAACCAGTGATCTCTAGGTACGTCCAACGATCCCCGAAAAAATTCGCAACCATGGAACAACAAATCGCAAGCAGCAATCCCAATCCTAGTCCCCTATATAAAGGGTCCTCTGCGGACCGGAAGAGACGATATGGAAGCGAAATTAACTGCTGAAACATGAAAAGAACCATGATGAATCCGATAACGCCCGTTTCCACAAGGACCTTCAAATACCAGTTATGCGTGTCGGACAGATTGTCTTCATGCTCCCCAAATTGAAATGTGGCAAACCCTGTCCCTGCGATCGGATTTCGTAATATCGAGTTCTCTGCATCCTCCCATAGGTCCACACGCTCTTGCGCAGATTCTTCTAGGTGCCCATTTGCGGTTTTGGTCATCTGCACCCGTTCCCGCACGGCTGTCGGCACGACCATTTGCCACGTTAGAAGAAACACTCCTAAGAGGATAAGCAGCTTACGATCCTTCAACAATGAAAGGATGAAAATGCTAACCAGTAGGGCAAGATAGGCGCCCCGAGAAAACGTGTACATCGTTGCGAAGATCGTTGCCGCAACAAGAACGTAGGTCAGCAGTTTGGCCTTCTTCCTGCGCAAGACCACGGCAAAACCCCAGAAGAACATCGCGAACTGAGCAAGGAAAGCCGCGGTTTGATTCGATCCATACCCGAGAGGTCCACCGTACCTCTTATCTTCATCAAAGCTCGTCCAGGTGCGGGTCATGCTTTCCAAAATGCAGCTGCGGTCGATAAACAGCAGCGCGACCGCAGTGATAATCAGCACCGTCCTAACCGCTCTACGGTCATCGATCACCAAGCCGGAGGCAACGAAGACCAGCGGGATCAACATGTAATCTTTCCAGTTCACAAAGTTTGGATCGGAAAGCCATAGAGGTGCTGGAGCGTTTCCAAGCGCTGTCCCCATCCACATCGAGACGTACAGGTAAATTCCAAAGAGTAGCCAAAAGGCGTATAGCTTGGTCTTCGGAAGGCGCTTACCGTAAATAAGGCCGCCGACTATCACGCATAAAGTCAGAATCGTTATAAGGTTTGAGCCCAACGGGTACTGTAGGAAATGATCCCGCATCGTTCTGTACGGAAGAAACGGTATCAGGTAATAAAGACCTAATAGTGGTCGCCCCGTCAGACACACGACGCACATCACCCAGAATCCTAGGTACGCGATAATCGGAATTAGGTGGCCAAGCCCAGTACCGAGCACATCATCTCCGCGCAAGTAGCCGCCGGGTAGCCCGCTGCTTCAGAACCCGTTGTAGCTTACTTTACCCAAACTCGCTGCCTACCTACCACAAAGTTGCAAAAGGCCAGCACTGCCGCGATATTTAGGATCAAAAATGTATTGGGGATGGACACTAGCCTGGATTTCTTGGTGACCGGCAGTATCCATCCAAGGATTGCGAGCGCGTACATTGATATCTGAGCCCAGAATACCTCACGATACAAACTCCCCTGTGCGAACGCTGACGTAACCAACATTGCGAACAGCAACAGCGGCACGACAAGGCGCAAAAGTTTGTGACAGATAAACCGGAAAAGGAGCGGATTTCTTGGTGTTAATAACCAGGGAGCGAACCGCAATAATTGATAGTTCCCGGTGAGCGTCCGGACTTTCCGAGAAAATTCCTTGCCTCTCTCTGAGAAAATTCGGTCCTTCGCCACCGCTGAGGGATCAAATATGACGCGTTTGCCTTTCAAAACGACGTTCATCGGAATAAAGACATCATCTAGAATAGTTCCCGGCGGCATTGGCGTATATAGGTCTCGCCGGATTGCGTAAATTGCGCCGGTAACGCCGACCACTGAGCCGGTGGCGGATTCCATTCTGCGGACGAACTTCTCGAGTTTCCAGTAGATGCCCAAACCATCTGATCCTTCAGTTCCGTTCATCGACTGCAATATTAGCTCGCCGCTCACGGCGCCGATCGTCGGATCAGCAAATGACCTTAGCAGATTCTTGATGCTTTGAGGAGCTACAGTCTGCCTCGAGTCGAAAAATACCAAGACATCTCCCGTCGCATGCTTTACTCCTTCATTCAAAGCATACGCCTTACCGGATCCGCTTCCGATGAGAACTGGCGTAACAAACGTCTTATGTGCAAAGAGAATTTTGTTCGTATCATCGGTGGATCCATCCGAAACGATGACGATCTGAAGTCGATCCTCTGGATACTGAAGAGCATACAAGTTCTCCAATTTCCCCGGTAGGCTCTGCTCCTCATTTCTGGCGGCGATAATGATCGATACACTCGGCTCAAATTGCCCTGGCGCCACAGGCTCAGGCCGAAGCCGATTGAGAATCCAGAGAAACCCTGCGTACCCAAAATATGCATAAACGGTGACAGAAAACGAGAACCAAAACAAAGCTGGCACCATTGGTTTCCTCACCCTCTATACTGACGACCGTGAACTGATAGACGCTCTCTTGCCCATTCACTATCGAGGAGCTCCGAATTGACTCGGACGTCGTGAAGCCGCACCTTGTACAAGAATAACTGAGCTCAATATTGGGCAGCATTGCACCAAAGCGGTAAGCAACTCCCTTCCGATCGCAATTAGGAGCCGGTATATCTCGTATCATACGGGTACGCCAATATCCAATACTCTTCATCGAGAAAGAGGAGACTTCGGCTATCGATCACGAGTACAGGAGCTCTTCCCAAATAAACTATCGGCGGCGAGGAATCCACTTCATCACACCACTTCGTCCTCAGAAGAGGCCAATATTTGTCATTTGGCGGGGGCTTCAATTGAATTGTATTCATGCGTGAGTTTGCGAGCAATGTCAGATAGAGGATAATTAGAAATCGTATACTATCAACTTGATCTGCGAGGAGATGTATGTTGCGGGTAGGCATCGTGCTGGACTCGGTTCAGTCTAGCGAATGGAAGGCTCGGCTCATTGAGGAGCTTGAATCCAGGGGATTGGCGAGGATTGAGGTTGCCTTCATCAACGATTCCGTTTCTGCATCCCAATCGCGTTTGTTTTCCTACTACGAACGTTGGGATCGCCTCCGCCGTAGTGGAGGCCAGGACGCCCTTGAGGCTCACGATCTCACTGGCTTGCTGCGAACACATACGATAGTGTATTTGCGCAATATTGTTCCACCATTGACACCCGAGCTGGACGTTTTGCTGGACCTTTGCGATCGGCCACTCTCCCACACTCTCGGCGCATCTCCGCGCCTAGGTACATGGTATCTTCAGTTCGGCCGACCGGAACAATATGGTGTAGGCTCGCCGCACCTATTTTGGGAATTGTATAGACGTGATCCCGTTTCCGAGATTAGCCTGCTTGCAGTTGACGGAATGGAGACGCGAATTCTTGCCTGCAGCGTCTCGGCAACTCATAAGCTATCACTCCACCTCAGCCGCAATCCACTCTATTGGAAGGCTGTCGAAATGGTGCTGCACGCGCTAAAGCAAGCTGAGCACCTGGGGCGCGACTATCTTGACCGATCCGAGCTCCATACCCGTGTAATTTCATCGACGTGCAAGCCGGGACTTCAACACGTTCTCTCTCTCGCATTTCACCAGGCCTTTGCGATTGCAGGTCGCCGCGTAGCGGCGTTCGATCCGAGGAATCGGGCAAAATGGTATTTAGCCATTCGACCTCGCAGTTTGAACCGCAGCTTCTGTGATGCATCAGAATATGCGCTGCTTCAGTCTCCTCCCGACCGATTCTATGCCGACCCGTGCCTTTTCGACCATAACGGTAAGACTTATTTGCTCTTTGAAGATTTCCGTTACGCAGATGATCGCGCCCTGATCTCTGGCTGCGAGGTCTATAGAGACGGAACGCTAGGCGAGACATTTGAGGTTCTCAAACGCCCCTATCATCTGTCTTACCCCTTGGTTTTTGAAGATAATGGCGAGATATACTTGGTTCCCGAAAGCCGGGGCAGCAGGTCTATTGAACTGTATCGTGCAGTAAAGTTTCCGACGGATTGGGTCGCTGAGCCACCATTGCTGTCCGGGGTGCAGGCGGTGGATGCCACTATTCACAAGATTGACAATCTCTACTGGATGTTCACCTCAATCACTAATGGGCTTTACTCCAGTTGCGACGATTTGTCGCTATTCTTTTCTCCTTCACTCAAGGGTCCGTGGGCACCTCATCTTCGTAATCCCCTCATCAGAGATGTCCGAAAGGCTCGCTCTGCCGGATCTCTGTTTTACGACGAGGGCCGTCTTATTCGGCCTTCGCAAGATTGCAGTGAGGCTTACGGTTACGCGATCGTGTTTTCAGAAATCACTAAGCTCTCGGAAACTGAATACGAGGACCGTGAGATTTGCCGCGTTAAGCCGTTACTCGAGAAACATCACGAGGCAACCCACACCTATACACGAAATGATCAGTTCGAGATTGTCGACCGACTGATTGCTCCGAAGCATGCTAGTTGAACAAACCGCCGGCAGATCTACGACCTGCCCAGCGGTTCGCCCCACAGGATAGCCGGTCCGATGATCTTGATAGTTTGCCGGCACAATATTGGCCAGCGTTGGCGGCCGTCTTCTGGTCTGGCATTGAAGTGCCATTGCGGCTACCCTCACTAAGTACTATTCTCCGGGCAAGCTGAACCGGCAGGAGTTCTGAATGGCTGAATCTAGGGATTTCCCAGGCCTCAAGCAGGTCGTTGCCCGTGAACCACGGAGCGGGTCGCCACCGGTCGTAGTCGCTTCGGTTTTCCAGACCGGCTTAAACCTGATGCGCGATCTTGAGCAAAAAGGGATTCGCGCCATTGGTGTTGACAGCAACCCTCAAAACCCGGGATTCCGTTCCAGATACGGTAAATCGTTCTTATGTCCCAATCCGGATACTTCTCCCGAAGAGTGGTTCCGGTTTATGGCTCGCCTTGGCACCGCCATCGGAGAGAAACCGGTACTGATAGCAGCATCCGATCTTTTCGTTTCAGCTATCGGTCGATTCGCTGCAGAACTCCAGCCCTATTACAGATTTTCGGAGTCCGGCGCCCGATTGCAGGCCACTCTCGCTACCAAAGAGAAACAATATGCGTTGGCGAGCAAATATGATCTGCCCTGTCCGCGGAGCGCGTACATTCAAAGTGTTGCCGATCTTGAACAATTTTGTGAGGCCGCACGATTTCCTGCTCTCCTTAAACCAAGGCACCAGCGGGAGTGGAACGCTCTTCCGCCAAATCATCCGTTCCGCGCCCTAAAAACAATCTCTGCGCAAAGCAGCGCCGAGTTGTTGCGGCATTACTCTGAAGTTGCCGGTCTGGTACCCGAGGCCGTCGTTCAGGAGGAGATTGTTGGTCCAGATTCGGCGAAGTACTGCTACTTAGCTGTTTATGGGCAATCTGGTCATCGACTCGGCGCCTGCGTGGTACAGGAGCTTCGGGCTTATCCTTTGCTGTACGGCTGCGCGACCATGGTTAAGCCGGTAATTGACGATGAGATAGACCAGGTTTGTGACAAATTTCTTCTATCCATTGGATACATAGGGCTCTGTGAGATCGAGTTGAAGAGAGATTCTCGGGACGGTAAGCTGCTTCTTATTGAAGTGAACCCTCGATTTAGCGGGACTGGAGATAGCGCCAAATACGCCGGTGTAGAGACCGGGTATGTGCACTACCTCGATCTAATTGGCAGGACACCTGCTCCCATAGGTCCGAGCCGTTTCGATTTTAGTCATGTCATGTTCGCCGCCGATCTTGCGGCATTCCCGGATTACCACTCTCAGGGCGTGCTAACATGGACAGAATGGATCCGTTCACTCCGTGGTACTGTAAAATACTTTGACTTCGATCTCCACGATTTCTCGAACGCCCGGAGAACAGCGCAAGCAGGCATTTTGTCTCTGATCTCTGGCCTCTGTAAAAGGCGACACTAGTGTCACCAGAACAAGGCAAGCGCCTACCAACCTCTCGGCCGCTCAACAAACCCTGGATAAAATTTCCGTACCCTTTATGCCGGACAAATGGGTTGGGAGGTCTATCAATCTGTTTGTTTGCTGCAGATATCGCCCGATATCAGTCCGACGCTAGGCGGGGTACACCATTGTGGATTTCATAACGCAGTTTGCTGACTAGGTGATGTCGACTTGCCAAGATTGCTCCAATCCCGGGGCCGTCCTGGGCAGCAACTGCGACCTTGCTTACCAGTCACGATCTAGCTTGTCCACGGGACGTTCCGGCACAACCAGCAATTTCTTCAACATCAAGAATGGCAGTAACGTTTGGTTTTAACGGGCTGTCAATGCGCTCTTCGGACTCATAAGTTCGTCGAGGAAAGATCTAATATGCACTAACGTGGAGATCGAGCACATACTCTGCACGGAGAGTCCTCAGCAGGCAAGAATGTACCACGGCTCAAGAAGCAATGAAGTAGCTCTTCTATCACGTTCAGCAATCATTGTTCCTATATTCTCGGATATACGAATCCCGGAAATCAGCGAAGCTTTATGATCCGCTTCGCTTCCGTATAAAACATGTGGGCAAGCACTTTGTATCGCATGGGTTTATTGAATGGAAACCTAATTATGGACGTTATCACCATCCTTAGATAACCCGGTTGGCCAGCGCGTCGTAAAACCAATGCTGCTACCTGTTCCTGGCCACTCTGTGATTTCATTAACGAAATCCAGCGAGTTCCCTTCGGCAGATAGGGAAAAACATGTCTTCTAAACACCTCCTTCTGGGCCGCCAAACACGACTTCGCATTATGTGACATGCTGCCATTGTGAATACGGTACCGGAGCAAAGGCTCCGGGCATCCTGTAAACTGCACACCCGAATGCAACATTCGCAGCCACAGTTCCCAGTCTTCAACGTAGTTCATCGCCTCATTGAATCCACCGCACCTCAGAAACGTACTGCGACGCACGATGACGGAGCTAGGCAAGAAGCTGGTATTGCGATGCAGAGCCTGGCGGACATCTTCTTCACTTGGCGCTACAGCGACTCGGCCGATTTGAACTGTTCCATTCACCGCATAGAACTCAACGAGCCCACAGTAACACAGGTCCGCCTCGGGCCGTCGATGCAGTTGCCTCATCTGAAGCTCAAGCTTGTTAGGTTCCCACAGATCGTCCGCATCGACGAACGCTACCCACTCTGTGTTGGCTTGCATTACCCCAAAGTTCCGGGTAGCCGACTGCATCGAATTTGGTCTCCGGATCACCCGAACCGCAGGACCAAACTCTTCCGCGACCCTCGCCGTATCGTCCGTCGACCCGTCATCGATCACTAAAACCTCGTCAGGAGGAAGGGTTTGGCTCAAAACGCTTTCCAGGGTTTGCCTTATGAACCGTGCCGCGTTGTAGGCCGGAATAACTACAGCTATTGACATAGGTAACCGTTCTATTCGATCAGATCATTCACCCAGAAGTGCACCAGTTCGGCGCCAGCTTCAATATGCTCGGCAAAAAATGTTCTGTTCAGTAAAGGTGTCGCCCGTAAAGAGTCGAGAGGCAGTCCAAAATAGAGAGTTGTGCATGAAAACGTTCTGCAGCGGATTTGCTCCGCACTATAGTGCGAATCGACCGGAAAGCATCTCCGAAAAGGTACCGGGGAATGCCGAACAAACCAGTCTCTTTGAAGCCTCTTTCTCTTAACTGTGCTCCGGTCGAGATGCCTCTCCCAATAACCCATTGACGGAAATACCGTTTTGTAAGGCGCTCCGCTGGGATGTGATGATAGATGATCAACTCCGGCACATTCACCCCATTGGCGCCAAGAGCCAGGAGCCGATGATAGATCACTTCATCTTCACCGCTACGGATTTTTTTACCGATCTTACCCAGGTTCTCCGGGTAAGGCAGTACTTTCTCAAGAACTTGCCTGCGAATGACAGAATTGCCGCCCATTAACATTCCAGGAAATTCCGCCGAATAGGCAACTCTCTTGGGGTTTAAGACGATTCCGACTGCTCCTCTATACTTCTTTGACATCCAGTCAGGAGGAGAGCCCTGCCAGTCGGGGTAGCATTGTCCTCCTATGTAATCAAGGTTTGCAGAGCCTGCGAACTCTGTTTCGATAATCCTGAACCATTCCGGATGAACTTGCTCATCGTCGTCTATGAAACCTATTAATTCCCCGCTGGTTTGTCCGAGTGCATCGTTCAGTGCCGCCGATTTTCCAGGCCGTCCAACAAAGATATACCTTACTGCAACATCAGTCCGCTCACCGAATACGCGAACAATTTCCTTCGTATTATCGCTAGAATTGTTATCTATAATATGTACCGTAACATTGAGGTTCCGTGGCCGTGCCGCAGAGCAAACACTCTCCAAGCACCGCTCCAACAGAGCTGCTCGATTATGCGTCGGTATCACGAGGTCTAGATTCATCGAGCTATGTCGCAGTCAGGAGCATTTCTTTGCCAAGCTCACGCGGCCGGCATGCAAATGATACCTTACTCATCGGGGCGCGTTCGGCAACGAATTCAGTCTCTCATAGCAAGTTTTGACCGATTGTTTCACCTTTAGTACGTCATACTTATCTCTTATCAAAGCGCGTCCTTCTTTGGCAAGGCGGCTTCTCAGTCCTTTATCCTGAAGCAAACGAATACAACGACCAGCAAACTGCTTCGCGCCGTCAGCAATCATAAGGTGAACTCCGTCTTGTGCCTCGATTCCTTCAGCCCCTATCTTTGTCGACACAACCGGAAGTCCGGCTCCAAGCGCCTCGAGAATTTTGATCCGAGTGCCGGCTCCCATAAGTATAGGAGCTATAGAAATCATCGCCTTCTGCAGATAAGGGTTCACATCGTCCACTCGTCCTGTGACCGTTATCCCATTGTGTCCATTCAATTCCAGAAGTTCCCGGCAATTATTTCTGCCAACGAGCCACAATTGTGCCCCCGGGCAGCTTTCCAAGACTCTTGGCCAGACATTTCTAACCACGAACTCGGCACCTTCCTTATTCGGTCCGTAGTTGAAGTCTGCAACGAACACCAGTATCTGGTCGGACTGCCCGGAAGTAATCCCAGATAATTTCGCCGAGTCGACGGCATTCTCTACTACGGCAATACGGCTAGAGCCCACGCGCAGGGACAGCTTACGCTTGTCTCTCTGCGAACACACCCATACCGAATCAAACCCTCGCAGCGGCCCAGTTTCGAAGCAGTAGATGCGAATAAGTTCCTTAACCGACCACAACGAGCCCCGAAGCTCAGACAACCGCTTAGGCATCCGCAACTGTCGGCCAAATACAACGGATACTATGTCATCGATATCCACGACCAGCCGTAGATGAGGATTAGCCCGTTTGAGTGCTAGCGCATAGGGAGCCATATACATATAGCGCACGTGTACGACGTCCAGTTCCGAGATGTCCAGCGTCGCGAGTTGATTCCACATCTCTGACGTGTCGAACGATTGCAATGATTCTGGCATTCCCGCGCGAGGCGAACTAACCATCGCACGCAGAGATCTTCCAGCATCTGTCAACTCCTGGGCGGTATCCAATGAGCTGGTTAAGACAGCCGCTAACCTCGGATAGACTGACCATGACAGTAACTGCGATGGAACGTCACCCCGACCAAGGAGAGAGGCAAAGACGACGTCATTTTCCTCGCTCAAGATCTCAAGTATCAGTGAGCCCCTTAATCGAGATCCAGAGGAGGATGGGTAAGGGAGGTAGGGATAGAGCGCCAAGATTTTCATGATCGGGAGATGACAGAGGCGATGCCCTGCATATTTAGGTGGTTTACTAGAACATAAAGGTAATTTGATCTCAATCCGAATTACCCGCTCGGAAATTGTGAATGCCTACTTCCGCGTTACTTCGAACTCTTAGGTGGGACCAGCACAGTTCGCGGTTTTTGTAGGACTGCCTGACATTCCGGCTAATTCGGTGCGAACCAGGAAACAATCGAATTCGATCACCCTCAAGTCGGAATCGCGAGAGACAGGCACCAGAGACGTAATGGAAAACCCAAGCTCGTTCAGCTTCGTCAATGAGGTAAGGTAATTGGGCATCTTCTCATATATAGGTCGTAGCGCAATTTCTGACTGCAAACCTAGGATCGAACCAACGCAGCCTGCAGCTCCGTCGACCACTTCAAGATCGTAGCCTTGCGTATCGATCTTTAAGAAAATTTTGGGCTCATCAAGGCCCGCGGTAAGTGCATCCATTATGGAATCAAGGCGAACAACGTTGACCCGCTCTGTCCGGGCTACCCTGGTCTGGGTCGGGAATTGCGTTCGTCCATATGAATTCAGCGACAAAAGTGAGCTGAACTGGTCGCCGTCCATAATGTTCATTTCCAGTGATCCATTGCAGGAGCCGACAGCGCAATTGTGTACCGCCCAATTGGGATCGGAACTGCTCTGTTCCGCCAGCCGATTGTAAGTTGTGGAAACTGGCTCGAAAGAGATGATCCTGCCGGCGTAACCGAAAGAACGAAGCAGGTTAGCGTACTGGCCCTCATTAGCCCCGACGTCAAGAATGCAATTTATCTGAAGACTGGTTAGTACCTCCACAATGCTATTTCGCAACTGATACGGGCGCATTTCCCAATTTGTGATGGGATACTGGGACAACTCATATCCAAACCTTCGCAATGTGGCTCTAAATAGACTCCCTAGCACTAAGCACCTCTTGTTCAGCACTTGCACTGCCCGAACTTCCGGGGTCATTCGCGCTGTGAAGAAATTCAACATCTCCGGACGTTTAGAGTTCGCCGTGCCTCAGGCTATATCCTTTGACCTTGGGTAATACCTGAGTCCTGACAAATGTCTTAAATATTAATGCAATAGTCACAAAGAATACAAACGAGGCTCCGAGGACCTGTACGAAAAACATTGGGAGACTGTGGACAACCGTAAAGTCATCGAGGGCCCAAGTCGCGATCGCAAAGGGGATCGCGGCCAGAAGGATTGGACGCCATATGTTCCATAAGACCTCGAGAGGCGAAAGCCCGACGAGCTTGGATATGTAACGCGGCCAGAACCCCAGCTGTACTATCAGACTTGGCACAAGTGTCCCGATCGCGACTCCATAGATGCCATACCAATGTACAAGGACGACGCTAAGCACCAAGTTGGATAGCCCCTCTCCAACCGCCCACCATGCCATCTGCTTATGCTGCTCGGTTCCAAACGCAATTGCAACCGCAGTTTGGTTGGCGAACGAAAAGAATAGAGGGATCGACAGAATTGTTAGAACGAGCCCAGAACTGTGAGCATACTTTGGACCCATCCAGAGACCGATGAAAGTAGAGCCTCGAATTGCCAAAGTACCCATCATTGGCAAGGAGACTACGAGCATTGCAC
>Ga0207702_10004607_pt1 | contig 12212 bp, 11 predicted proteins | sample KBSCornC62_FD_184302 | JGI IMG/M metagenome (GOLD analysis project Ga0207702, IMG submission 184302) | Corn rhizosphere microbial communities from Kellogg Biological Station, Michigan, USA - KBS Corn C6-2 (SPAdes) (version 2) | ecosystem: Host-associated > Plants > Roots > Rhizosphere > Soil ...
CGTCTTGAAAGCGCTTGTCTAACGACTTCCCCAAGTCCCCAACCGATTCCTGTAAAGCAAACCGCCCAAACCGCCGCGCTGATGGCATTAAGAAACATGAAACGTGGAACAGGATAGTGAGTTGCGCCTAAGACCGCAGGGCTGACGGTTCGAATCCCGTAGATGAATCTGAAAATCAAAACGAAGAAGATTCCGAACCGCTTCGTGAAAGCCTGAATGCGCTCGCTCCGCTTTCTCCATGTCTCATTTCGATCCAGTAAGGGCCGGCCGAGGAATCGGCCACCTAGAAACCATGCCGTGTCCCCGAGAGTGCTTCCCGCGAACGCCGCAAGAGCCACGTTCCAGAAATTTAGCAGGCCCTTATGCGCCATTGCGCCAGCGATCACCACAATCGTTTCGCCTTCAAAGAAGGTCCCGATCGCGACCGCCCAAACGCCCCAATGGAGTACAAAGTCCTTAAACATAAATCGCAAACTCTCCCGGGCCCAAAATCTCACGATTGATCCGCGAGGCAAAGAGATAACTCAAAATGAGACAGGGCGGAGTGCGTCGTTTAGAGGTTGTCACGTTTTGCCGAAGAATCAGTGTCACTTTTAACAGGAGCAACGATGAAACGCATTGGCACCCTCGCTATGGCACTGATGGTTGTATTTGCTTTCGCCGCAACGACATTTACGTCGTTCACAGCGCAAGCAAAGACTCACACCCACGACACCGCAAAAAAGAAGAAGAAGAAAAAGAAGAAGCATTCGGCTCACTTCGCTTCGACTTCGCAGCACACGAACCGCGCGCCGGCTTCATCGGGCTACGCACGCGCTTCCGTCTACATGGCGAAGCACGATGCGGCAGACGACTTCAGCAAAAAGAAAAAGAAGAAAAAGAAAAAACACGCAGCCTAAGTTCAAACTTCGGCGCGAACGAAAAGCCCGACGCGAAAGCGCGGGCTTTTTTTATTTGTGGCGATTGTCGATGGCGAGATCAGGCTTATTCCAAAGGCGATCGACAAACTCGATCTTCTTTTGGATTTTCGGATTCGATTTGAACACTTGGTTCATACCAACCGAGCCCTGGCCCGGAATCGTGATCGTGTAGTTCGGAGACTTCGACATCTCCATCATGTGCCAAGCCCAGTTCTCCGCGAAATCTTCGTAAGGATTCGACGACGCGTAAGATGTGACGAAAGAACTCTGCGCGAGCGAAGAATAGATCTGCTGAGCGTCTTGCGGGTCGAGATAGCTAGAGCAGTTGTAGAAGCAAAAATCATCGCGCTTGTAGAAGGTCGCATCCGCCAAAGGCGAATCTGAATTTTCCCAGCTTAAACGCGTCCAAGCCGTCGGCATGCCTTGCTGATTGTTCACCTGGTTATTGAAATCGATCAGGTGACCGAGTTCGTGCATCAGAACGTAGAACAGGCCATCAGATTTTAACGTCGACATTTTCAAATCGTAATTAATCTGCACGAGCTTTGGATCGTTGTGCAAAAAGTCCGTCGAGCCTCCGTAAGCCAACTGCTCTTTCCACGTTACGATTTGAGCGGTCGATGGTTGAGAGAGGAACGTACCTTTGCGCATCCCGACGTATCCGCCCGTCATTCGACCGAAAGAGTCGGTGATGCTCGAAGCGAATGCCGTAGACGTAATACCGTCAGAAATAAAAATTCGGTCTAGCGAACAAAGAGAGACGCGCATTTTTTCGGGCATCTCTTCGTAGATGTCCATCAACGCCGGAACATACTTCGAACTATCGCCAGAACATTGAATCGAATCGTAACCGTAAGTGATTTGCTGTGACGTCGCCGTGGTCTCACAGACCGCGTGGGCTAAAGCATCCGCGCACGATTGTTTATCGTCAACAGGGCTCAATGAAAGAACGCCCGCGCCCGGCAGAGTTTGACCGACTTTTGCGACCGTGACGAAGAAGTCATCTGAGAGCTGCCGAGGCATGCGCTCGAGGTCATGAGGAGCCGAACAACCCGCCGTGACTAAACCGATCAAAAGAAGGAGCTTTTTCATGCGGTTGAATTAGCATTTCTAGCTAGAAATAGGTCGCAAAATTTCGGTTTTGCCCCGGCGCTCCAGGGATCCCCGGAAAACCTTGAACGAAACACCCCAAAGCCGCACGCTGAACTAAATGAAAACACATAAAAAAGTCTCGGGCCTCTCGGGTAACGAAATCTTCTGCCTTAACAAAATCGGCCAAGCTCCAGGTCAACTTTGTATCGGAAATAGCGTCGTTTCGATCGGGGTCGGCGGCGGAATTGGCGCCAGCCTGTCGACTCTTGGTGGAGGCGAAGTCACCGAGATCACAAAGCTTGTCCACGATGGGCGGTCGAATTCCTTCAAACGCATGATGGATGAAGCTCGGGAGAATGGCGGCACCGGATTAACCGGAGTCACGTTCGACCTCATCAACCACGGCGGGAATCTCGAGTTCATCACGACCGGCTCCACCGTTCACGGAGCTGGCGAAAACGGGGCCATGTTTTCAACCTCCGCCGATGCTCAAGAGCTCTATTGCCAAATCGATGCGGGCTTTCAACCCCTGCACTTCGTTTTCGGCAACGTCGCCTATTCGATCGGGGTTGGTGGCAACATCGCAGGTGCGTTTAGATCGCTGGCCCGCGGGGAAGTCGCGCAATACTCTGAAATTTTTGATCGCACACGCCACCTCGCTCTTCAGCGGATCATCGACGACGCCAAACGCTTTGGCGCAAATGCCGTCATTGGAATCAAAACTTCGATTGCGCCGCTGATGGGCGCGCAAGAAATGATGATGGTCGGAACCGCCTCTCATCACCCGCTTTTAGCGGGCAATACAGAACCGATTACCAGCGATATGACCAACGAAGAAATGTGGAACATGATCAACATCGGTTACATGCCGGTTCGATTGGTCATGGGTGTTTCTGTTTACTCGCTCGGATTCACCGGCGGAATTGGAGCCTTCTTCCAGTCGCTTGGCGGAGGCGAGGTTTCGGGCCTGACTGAAATTTTGTACGAAGCTCGTGAAAAAGCGCTCGAGCGTATCGAGATGGAAGCAGAACGCTACGGCGCGGATGAGGTCGTCGGCGTTAAAACGAAAGTTTATGACCTCGGCGGAGGACTTGTCGAATTCATGGCAATCGGTACCGCGGTTAAGAAACTTCCCGGCGTCGGCACCAAGTCGTCATCGCTTCTTCCGCAAGCGATCATTCAAGACCGCGACACCTTTGTCGATGCGTCGGATCTTCCCGGCGTTTCAGTCCTTGAAGCTTCGCGAGGTTCAACAGGTTCGTCGGCGGCACGCATGCAACGCGGCCCGGTTGCCGTGATTGTCTTTATCTTCTTTGTGCTCTTCACGCTCGTCAGAATTTTCCTCAGTCACTAATGTCTTCGGCAGCGGCGAAATGGAAGGGTGTTGCGTGGATCGTGGGTGCCCTTGCGCTCACGTTCATCTTTGCGGGTGGGCTCACCCTTCTGGTGAACCTGATTCCTTATTCGACTGAGGCTCGGTGGGCGTCGCACTTGCCGAGCTTTTCCGAGGGAGCGTGCGACCTATCTCCTGAATCGTCGGCTGCGCTTGAGAAATTGCGGAAGCGCCTTTCTTTACCGAGCGACGGCGATCTTGAAATTCATCTTCACATCGTTGAAAGCTCCGAAGTGAATGCGTTCGCTTTCCTCGGCGGCCAAGTGTTCCTCAATTCGGCCCTTCTCGATGAGGCCGAAAGCGCCGAAGAAGTTGCGGGTGTCCTCGCCCACGAAATCTCGCACGTGAAAAATCGAGACGTTCTGCACGCCATCGCCGGCCAACTCGTCACGGGTCTTCTTCTTGCGCAAGTCGGTGATTCAACAGTCCTAACAAAAATATTCACGCAAGTCGCAGGTCTTCGCTTCACCCGCAAGCAAGAAGAAGCCGCAGATCAAGGCGCACTCGAGCGACTGAAAGCCTCGCACATCAGCACCCAACCGCTTGCGCGCTTCTTCAAACGCTTGCAATCAACTGGCGTCAGCGTCGCGCTTCTCTCTGATCATCCAAACTCAGACGCCCGCGCCAAACTCGCTGAATCAACAAACGTCCCCAACCCCACTCCAGTCCTCTCAGACGACGAATGGACTCTGCTGAAAGCGACCTGCAGGCAGTAGAAGCAAGGGTCGCCGCATAACGTTGAGAATAAGGGCCCCCTTAGGTGACAGGACCAGAAGTTTTACCTATATCTGCATTCAATGTCTGTAGATGGGCTTTCGAGTACAGAATTCGGTCAGTTGAAGTCCGCGATTGATGAAGCCGCGATCGTCGCGATTACCGATCAGCGTGGTTTCATCACGTACGTAAACCAAAAGTTTTGCGCGATCTCCAAGTATTCTAAAGAAGAGCTGATCGGAAAGACTCATAAGATCGTCAACTCAGGCTATCATCCTCACGAGTTTTTCGTGAATATGTGGCGGACGATCGCGTCAGGTAAAGTGTGGGAAGGCGAAATTCGCAACCGCGCAAAAGACGGTCGAATCTACTGGGTCCACACGACAATCGTTCCCTTTCTCGATGAGAAGGGGCATCCAGAACGTTACGTTGCCATTCGCTATGAAATTACCGATCGGGTTATTGCCGAAGAACAATTAAAAGTTCAGGCGAAGAAACTCGAGATCAGCAACAAAGAGCTGCAAGATTTCGCATCGGTCGCGGCTCACGATCTCCAAGAGCCGCTCCGCAAGATTCAATCCTTCGCCGATCGCGTTCGCTCGAAAGCGGCTGGCACCCTCCCAACCGATATTGTCGACTATCTCGACCGGATTCAGAACTCAGCGAATCGAATGCAAGTTCTCATTAACGATTTGTTGAGTTATTCCCGCGTATCGACGCGAACTCAACCGTTTGCATCCGTCGACCTCAACGATACGCTTGCGGCGGTCACTTCCGATCTCGAAATTCGCATTGAGAAAACAAATGGGCGCGTGGAGTGGTCGAATCTTCCGACAATCGAAGCCGACGCCTCGCAAATGCATCAGCTCTTCTTGAACTTGGTTAACAACGCACTCAAGTTTCATAGACCAGAGGTCCCTCCCGTTGTTCGAGTTGAAGCGTCCCTGCGACCTGCCTCGACGGTTCAGTCCGCGAGTGTTGAAATTCGCGTTCAAGACAACGGCATCGGCTTTGAAGAAAAATATCTCGACCGGATTTTCACGATCTTCCAACGCCTTCACGGCCGCCATGAATACGAGGGCACAGGAATCGGATTATCTGTCTGCCGAAAGATCGTCGACCGTCACGGGGGACACCTCACCGCGAAGTCGAAAGTCGGCGAAGGCTCAACGTTTATTATTAACCTGCCAACCCATCAAAGTTCGGGGGTCGATTCGTGAAGAACAAAAAACAAGTCCCTATTCTTATCGCGGATGACGATAGCGAAGACGTAGAAATGATTCGCGATGCCCTTCGCGAAAGCCGCCTTCTCAACGAAATCAAGTGCGTGCGAGACGGTGAAGAGCTGATGGCTTACTTACACCACAGCAAGCAATTTGATTCTGAGAGCGGTTCTCCTCTTCCGGGCCTGATCCTCCTCGATCTCAACATGCCAAAGAAAGACGGCCGCGAAGCGCTTGCGGAAATTAAGCTCGATCCAAAATTGCGCCAGATTCCAGTCGTCGTTCTTACGACTTCACAAGCCGAAGAAGACATCTTCCGAACGTATGACCTAGGCGTAAACTCATTCATCACCAAACCGGTTTCGTTTGAATCGTTGGTAAAGGTGATGAAAGCCCTCGGCCAATATTGGTTTGAGATCGTTGAGTTGCCTCCGACGGATCACTCTGGAAAATGAAACGCGATCAGCTCCGAATTCTCTTAATCGAGGATGACGATGACGATTCGGTTCTCATTCGGGATCTGATTTCGGAGATCAAACAAACGAAATTCGAAGTCACCCGGGTGAGCACCTACACCGATGGCTTCCGCGAGCTGACGAGCTATCGCTACAAAGTGTGTTTACTCGATTACCGCCTGGGACAACATACGGGTTTGGAACTCCTCGCCGCCGTGAGAGATCACGAGCAACCGTGCCCGATCATTTTCCTGACTGGGCAAGGCGATGCGGCCGTAGATATCGAAGCGATGGAAGCTGGCGCCGCCGATTATCTCGATAAAAGCCAGCTGACGCCCGAGATCTTGGGCCGAACTATTCGGTATACGCTCAAGCAAGCGGACGATCTGATTCGATTGCAGGAACAGACGAACAATTTTCGCGTGCTCTTTAACTCCACCTTCGAAGGCATCCTGGTTCACGAAAACGATCTCGTTCTAGATGCGAACCAAGCGTCTGGAGAAATCTTCGGGCTCTCACCTAAGGAATTGGTCGGCCGCAAAATTTCTTCGCTTCTTTGTTTTGATGAACAACGCTCACTGCAGAACGCGCTCGAGCAGTCGGTAAAGAAGCGGGTTGAAGTTCGCGCCTATCACCAAGAGCAAGAAATCCCGATCGAGCTTTCGACCCGGGAGGTTTCGTTTCGCGGCCGCAATGTTTATCTAACGACCGTCCAAGACCTTCGCGAGCGGAAGCAATTTGAAGCACAGCTTCTTCAACAAGACCGACTTGCCTCTCTCGGTTTACTTGCGTCGAGCCTTGCTCATGAGATCGGAACTCCGATGGGCGTCATCCGCGGGCGCGCGGAGATGGTCGCGCTGTCTTCAGAATCCGAATCGGTCAAGAAGCCGATGGCGATGATTATTTCGCAAATTGATCGAATCACGAATTTGATGAATTCGGTTTTGCAACTCGCTAGAGGTCAACAAACCGAAACGATTCTCGACGTCGACGTGCGCGCAGTACTCAATGACGTTCTTCAGCTTTTAAATCATGAATTCCAGAAGAGAAGCGTCGCGATCAAAGTGAACCTTCCCGCATCACCGATCGTTCGTGCAGAAGCCGGCCCGCTGGGCCAAGTCTTTCTCAATCTGCTCATGAACGCGCTCCACGCTATCGACGACGCGAGAAAACGTAGCCAATCGAATGCGGATTCAGTCTCAATCGATGCAACCGAAACGGGACCAATGCTGGAACTCCGTATTCAAGATAGCGGAACCGGAATTCCGCCAAAAAATCTCTCATCATTGTTTAAGCCGTTTTTTACGACGAAGCCTCTGGGTTCGGGCACGGGCTTGGGGCTCGCGATCTGTTACAAGATCCTGCAGTCATGGGGCGGCTCCATTCACGCTGAAAGTCCAGCTGGCTCAGGCGCCGTCTTTGTCCTTAAAATCCCGCGCAAGACTTGAGTCATTCTGTCCGACCGTCGGGCCACTCTGTCCCAATCAACTACATTAGATCGGTTTAATGCAGGCTAACCTGCGGCACCCAAATTGAATTGTCTAAGATCCGAGACAATTCATCGTGGGGGCGCGCATCGAAACTTTGAGGAAATGGACTTCCAGATTCGGCCACATGAAGATCGTGCTGATCGATGATGATCCCGACGATCTCGATCTCATCTCTGACCTCCTCGACGAGAGCGGATTTAATTCAGTAAAAATCATTCGCGTCGACAATGCTCTAGATGGCCTTACCGAAATCCAGAAGCAAGATGCTACCGTTTACCTTCTCGATTATCGCCTTGGCGCGGTTTCCGGGCTCGACATTCTGAGGCAACTAAATCCGCTCAAGATAGAACGTCCGATCATCTTATTAACCGGCATGGACGATCGCGAAACCGACTTGGCGGCAATGGATGCGGGCGCGTGGGACTTTCTTTCAAAGGAGCGCTTAACCGCAGAAACGTTAGAGCGCTCGATTCGCTACTGTGTCCGGCGCGCAGACGATCTCGAAAAGCTACGTTTGGCTGAAAAAGCGAAGGTCGAACGCGATGCCGCCGAAGCCGCGAGTCGCGCGAAATCAGAATTTTTGGCCCACATGAGCCACGAAATTCGCTCGCCGCTAACGGGAATTTTGGGATTCGCGAAGCTTGCTTCCGACACCCAAGTCTCAGACAAAGAGCGATTCGAATTCATCGATATCATCAAGAAAAGCGGTGACCATTTATTGCGGGTCGTAAACGACATCTTAGATTTGTCCAAGGTTGAACAGGGCCGCTTGGAAGTCGAATCTAGAGAGTTCGATTGGATGAAGGCTGTCGAAGACATCGCGCAGATCTTTAGGGCGACCGCTGCTTCGAAAGGCCTTTCACTTCACGTCGAGCTCCCGTCTCAATTGACGCGATTTATGAGCGGTGACGAACATCGTTTTCGTCAGGTTCTGATGAACCTCCTCAACAACGCGATCAAATTTACCGGCGCCGGTTTCGTAAAAATCAAAGCCAACCACGAAAGCGATTCTAACTCGCTTGTTTTCGACGTCGTCGATTCTGGAATCGGCATGAGCGAGAGCGAACAGGCGCGAATCTTTCAGCCTTTCACCCAAGCTAACCCGTCTCTTTCGCGCCGATTCGGCGGGAGCGGCCTTGGCCTCCACCTCTCAAAATCGATCGCAGAAGCAATGGGCGGAGAATTAGGACTTCACCAGAGCGGTCCCAATCAAGGAAGTACATTTCGATTCGTTCTTCCCAACGTTCTTGTTCAATCGCAAACCGCTGCGACTCAAGAAGACATCGATACGATTCGTTTCGAAGATGACAAAAAGATGCGCGTTCTTTTAGTTGAGGATTCTTCAGATAACCGCATGCTGGTGAAACACTTTTTAAAATCTGAAAACGTCGAGCTGAGTTTCGCCTCCAATGGCAGAGACGGCGCTGAAGCTGCCCTCGCGTCTGATTACGACGTCGTTCTAATGGACATTCAAATGCCGGTTATGGATGGATATGAAGCCACTCAGTTCCTGAGAAGTCAGGGCTATGATCGCCCCATCATCGCTCTCACCGCGCATGCGTTTAACGAAGAGCGAGATCGCGCGCTTGCAGCAGGTTTCAGCGACTTTGTTTCAAAGCCGATTCAGCCCGCGCAATTGATTGCGAAACTAAAGTCAGCTGCGGGCACGGCTCTTGCTCCAGCTCTTTCCGATAAACGCTTCTCAAATAGTTACGCTGATAAGACCTTTCCCACATTCACTCAGGAGATATTATGATTTCGACCGTCATTTGGATTTCATCAAACGAAGCAAAGAGCTTCCGCCTTAACCCCGATCAAATCCAAGAGCGCCATTTTCATGCGCATGAAACCGTAAAAGATCATCACGAAAACGCCGAGCGCACGTCGCCGCAATTCTTTCGTGAAATCGCCGCGGCCTGCACTGAAGGCAACAAAGACCGCTACCTCATCTTGGGGCCCGGCCAAGCGAAACTTCATTTCGTCGACTATTTAAAACGCCATCACGCAGCGGCCGCTGAACGTATCGCGGGTGTAGAGAGCGTCGACAAGATGACTCAAGGCGAACTCTTGGATTTCGCCCACCGCTTTTTCAAAAAGGCCGACGCCTTCGAAACCATCGGCTAACTTCTTTAATCGGGAAAGCACGCGCGCGAGCGAAGCTCCGCGCAATGGGGCCCCACGCGAATACGTGGGGTTTAGTCGTCGCGAAAGCGACGGCTGCTAGCAACATTTTTTGAAGATCTGGGGAGCGTAAGCGACCGAGCAATGCTCGCCGCAAAAAATGGCTCGGGAGGAGGGAATCGAACCCCCGACCAGGCGGTTAACAGCCGCCTGCTCTACCGCTGAGCTACTCCCGACCAAGAAGGACAAGCGGAACAGTCAAACTAAGGGAGAGGCCCGAAACCTGTCAAGGATTCAGGGGCCGCGCGGCTCCAGATTCGCGACCTTGATAAGGTCCGCGAAGGCCTGATCGAGGTCGGGCGAAACAAAGGTTTTGCCGGCAAAGCGGTAAACACCATCGTCTGAGCGATCTAAAGCCTCTTTTTTACCGTCGATATACTCGAAAGTGACATACGGCTTCATTGAAGCCGACGCTGCGTGATCCGTTACCGAGACTTGGCAGTGCAAGCTCAACCACTTCTCGATATCCATCGACCCGACGTCCTCGGGCGTAAGGTTATACGACTGCCAACGCGCTTTCATTCCGCCTGAAGCTTCTTGGAGCTTCCGGCCATCCGGCCAAACGATCGCGTGCACACGAGTTGGGCAGATATTGACGGAAGCCGTCGGTCCCGCAACTCCGCCGGCCGTTTCCACCGCCGTCGCGGCTGCTGGTGCCGAAGGCGGCGCGCCGACAGGAGCTGGGTTCAAACCGACTTGCTCCATCCCGGCCGCAACCTTCGTTGGCGACATATGGGTAATGACATAAACAACCCCGCAAAGAGCGAGGACCAAGACAACGACTTTAAGGTAGACGAGTTTGTTCACGGCTGAGTCTTATCGCGCGTCTGGCGACCAAGCAAGAAGTGCCAAACACTTGAGCCTGTTAGACACGCGAGGGCTCCGAAAGATACGTCTTCCCTTATGAAACTTAAATTGACGCTTTTCGTATTCGCTTTTGCGATGAACGCCCAAGCTGCGGTTTGGACGGCAACGGCTCAATGGTCAGCCCAAACCGAGCAACAATATCAAGACTGGGTTCGCGCAAACTGGACAAAGAACGTCTTCGACAACCCGGGTCCTCTTCAGGGTGTCGAACTCGATTGTGCCGATGCCGTCTATTCCATGAGGCTTCTTTTTTCTTACGAACAGAAACTTCCGTTCGCAGTTAAAGATCCGTCATCGAATCGCGCGATCTCCAACGACATGAATCGCTTTAATTCGATTAGCGATCCAGATCGGCGTTTCCGCGCGTTCGCCTTGTTTCTTTACGACATTCTCGGAACAGGCACTTTGACAGAAGACAGCTTTGCCGTCGCCATGAACCGCTCCGCCATTCACGCGGGCGTCTTTCTGAAAACTGACAAAGCCTCGCATCACTCGTGGACCGTGCGTGATCTCGATCGCGCCGGAGTTCCGTTTTTGCTTTTCGCCTCTCGTCCTGCGCGCACCACGCTTCTTGATCGTCACTATTTCCCGACGATGGGATTTTTGTGGGGGCAACAAGATGCGAACGGCCAACAAATCGACGCCAACCTCCAGACGCCTGGTGATCCCGCCGCCGGCGTTGGCTTTCGGATGTATCGCTATCCGCAAGATCTCTTGAAGCCTGAATGGCAAGTTCCCGGTTATTCGACTGAGCAATTCTCGATGAAGAAAATTTTGTGGTCGCGCTCGATGCAAAGAGCACTACAGATTTCCGCCGAAACACCAGAAGAACTCGCAACACGTTTGCTCGGTGAAGCTTGCAAAGAAGCGACAGACAGAATCTCTGTTGTTCACGATGCGCAACGTGCGATGGCTTCAAAGTCACCTTCGTATTGCTTCAACGCGACGGAGTATGACGACTACTCAACGCCTTCGAAAGATTCGCGCGCTCGCGGTGTCTTCAACGAACTGATCAACTCCTACCGTCGCGATTCAAGCGCGCTATCTCCAGCAACACGCGCTCGTGTGAGTGCCGTTGTCGAAGCACACAACGATGCCTCGTATTGTCCGGTGAAAATTTCTTCAGCGAAAACTCTCACGCTCGGACAAGCGATCCAACTTTCATCACGCTGGTCATCGAACCCGAACGATTCACTTTTTGCGCGCTGGGGTCTTGAGCGTTCGCCAACTCCGCACGCCGCAAGCTGCCCGACTTACTGATGGCAAAGCTCCGGATTGCACTTGTCTTGATGGTTCTGTTTGTTGCTTCCGCCAAGTGGTGGAAGCAATCGCACGTCTCCGCCGAATCGCCGGCTACACCAAAGGCGCCGACAACAATCGCCTCACAGACAGCTCCGTCACCGATCGACGGACAGCCGCAGCCGGTCTCTTCTAAACCACCTGAGCACCATGAGCTCGACGAGAATGCGCAATCCATCATCCGCGATTGCTTAAAGAAGACGTCCTCGCTCCCACGCGTTCACTTCAGCAATCATTTGTCGCTCGAGAACGTGTTAGAGGATCTCAACTCCAAAACAGAATCTTCGGTGATCAACATTCACGTACGCCGTCCCGATGGAAAAGAGGAGCGTCTTCACGTTTCACCTCACGATCCGTCGACGCCAAATGCCTTTGGTCTTGCTGGCCAAGACGTGACCGTCTTCGATGTCGACAACGAAGGATTACCGGTTCCGAAACCATTTCCTCATGAATTCAAACAAGACACTCTGCTCTCCGTGATCAACTCATTCACAGGTCGCGACGCCACGACATTTAAAGAGCGGCGATCACAGCATTCGTTTTCAGGCGGAAGCGCATTTAGCGTAGAGAAAGACGGT
>Ga0207702_10004610_pt1 | contig 12210 bp, 13 predicted proteins | sample KBSCornC62_FD_184302 | JGI IMG/M metagenome (GOLD analysis project Ga0207702, IMG submission 184302) | Corn rhizosphere microbial communities from Kellogg Biological Station, Michigan, USA - KBS Corn C6-2 (SPAdes) (version 2) | ecosystem: Host-associated > Plants > Roots > Rhizosphere > Soil ...
GGTTCGGTCGAGGATGGTCTCGCCGATGTCGAAGTAGACGGCACGGATCATGGAAGTCCCCCGTTCCAGCAACCGCATGCTACGGCGTGAGCATTCGTAACGTCGGCCGTGCGGGCACTGGCTAACATCGAGGTGTGACCGTCATCAAGATCAATGCCATCACCGTGGAATCGGGCAGCGGCGACGAACTGGCCAAGAGGTTCGCCGCGCGGGCCGGCGCCGTCGACAACCAGGACGGCTTCGAGGGTTTCGAGTTGCTGCAGCCCAACGATGATCGCCTGACCTGGCTGGTCGTCACCCGCTGGCGCGACGAGGATTGCTTTCAGGCGTGGGTGAACTCGCCGGCATTTGGGCACGGTCACCGGTCCGAGGCCGAGCGCGCCGGGGGCGACGCGCCGAAGCCGGTCGGCGTACACAGCGAACTCTGGTCTTACGTCGTCGCGGGCGGCTCGGCTCGCTAGAGGTCCGATCCGTGCGTCGGCAACGCCCAGGCGTCAGCCACCATCTGCTCCAGAGATTTTGCCGGCGCCCATCCAAGCTCGCGGCGGGCCTGCTCGCCGTCGGCAATCAGAACCGCCGGATCGCCGGCCCGCCGTTCACGAACCTCGCGCGGGACCGCTCGCCCCGTCACTTGCTCAGCCGCCGCGATCACCTCGAAGACGCTCGTCCCCACACCATTGCCCAGGTTGTAGATCGCGTGGCGTCCGGCGGTAGCAGCTTCGAGCGCCCTGACATGCGCGTCAGCCAGATCGGTGACGTGGATGTAGTCGCGCACGGCCGAGCCGTCGGGCGTCGGATAGTCGCTGCCGAAGATCTGCAACGGCGAGCCGCCGGTGACTGAGCGAAGGACGTTCGGAATGAGGTGGGTCTCGACGACGTGCCGCTCCCCCACTCGCCCATGCGCGCCGGCCACGTTGAAATAGCGCAAGCTGACCGCGGCCAATCCGTAGGCCGCGGCGTAGGAGGTCAGCATCATGTCGACGGCCAGTTTGCTGGCCCCGTACGGATTAGTCGGGCGCGCCGCCGCGTCGATGGCGATCGGCACCGACTCGGGTTCGCCGTATACCGCGGCCGTCGACGAGAACACCAGACGTGGGGTCGCGGCCGCGCGCATCGCCTCGAGCAGAGCGAGCGTGCCGCTGACGTTGTTGTGCCAGTACAGCTCAGGGCGTTTCGTCGACTCCCCGACCAGCGACTTCGCCGCGAAATGCAGCACGCCGTCGCACTCCGGGTCGATGAAGGAGGCGGCGTCGAAGATCGACGCCTCGATGAAACGGGCTTGTTCGGGAACGGCGTCCGCGTGCCCGGTCGACAAATCGTCGACCACGGTCACGTCATGACCCCGCTCGACGAGGACTGTCGCCACCACACTGCCGACGTAGCCGGCCCCGCCGGTCACCAATAGCCGCATCCGACGACCCTATCGAGAGCGGATGAACCAGCGCGGACGAGCTACAGCGGAGTGACGTACGCCCCGCTGATGCCACCGTCGACGAGGAACGTCGAGCCGGTGATGAACGACGAGTCGTCGCTGGCCAGGAAGGCGACTGCGGCGGCAATCTCCTCAGCCTCGGCGAAGCGGCCCATCGGTATGTGGACGAGCCGGCGTGCCGCGCGCTCCGGATCCTTGGCGAACAACTCCTGCAGCAGCGGCGTGTTGACCGGGCCCGGGCACAGGGCGTTGACCCGGATTCCCTCGCGGGCGAACTGCACTCCGAGCTCACGGCTCATGGCGAGCACACCGCCCTTGCTCGCCGTGTAGGAGATCTGCGACGTCGCCGAGCCCATGACCGCGACGAAAGACGCCGTGTTGATGATCGATCCCCCGCCGTGGGCGCGCATCTGCTCGATCGCGTACTTGCAGCACAGGTACACCGACGTCAGATTCACCGTCTGCACGCGCTGCCAGGCCTCGGAACCGGTCGTCAAGATCGAGTCGTCCTCGGGAGGCGAGATGCCGGCGTTGTTGAACGCGACGTCGAGGCGGCCGAACTCCTCGACCGCGCGCCGGAACAGGTTCTCGACCTCGGCCTCGTTGGTGACGTCGACGGCCACGAACAGGCCACCGACCTCGTCGGCCGCCGCCTCTCCGGCCACCGGATCTATGTCCGCGCACACCACCGCGGCTCCCTCGGCGGCGAAGCGCCGCACGGTGGCCAGCCCGATGCCGCTGCCCGCGCCGGTGACGACGGCGACCTTGTTCGCGAGGCGATCTGACATTGCCGGCAGCTCCTTAGCTATCGCTGGAAATAAAGACGTTCTTGGTCTCGGTGAAGGCGAGCGGGGCGTCCGGCCCCAGCTCCCGGCCGAGCCCGGAGGACTTGTAGCCGCCGAAGGGAGTCCAGTAACGCACCGAGGAGTGCGAGTTCACCGACAGATTGCCCGACTCGATGCCTCGGCTCACCCGGATCGCCCGACCAACGTCGCTCGTCCAGATCGACCCCGACAGTCCGAACTCCGAATCGTTCGCGATCTCTATGGCGTCCGCCTCGTCGTCGAACGGCACCACGGCGACGACCGGGCCGAAGATCTCCTCACGCAACACCCGATCAGAAGGATCACTCGGCGCCAGCACGGTCGGCGGATACCAGAAGCCCTTGCCGGTTGGCGCACTCCCCCGGAAGGCGACGATGCTGTCGTCGGGGACGTACGAAGCGACGCGTTCCCGCTGCTCAGCACTGATCAACGGCCCCATCTCAGCCCGGTCATCGGCCGGATCGGTGACCACGACCCCCCGAACCGCGACCTCGAAAAGCGCCATGAACTCCTCGTAGGCGCGGCGCTCGACGAGAATCCGTGACCGCGCGCAGCAGTCCTGGCCGGCGTTGTCGAACACGGCGTAGGGGGCAGTGGCCGCCGCGCGTTCGATGTCGGCGTCAGCGAACACGACGTTCGCGCTCTTGCCACCGAGCTCGAGCGTCACCGGCTTGATCGATTGCGCGCAGCCGGCCATGACCTTGCGTCCGACGTCCGTCGATCCCGTGAACACCACCTTGGCGACGTCTCGATGGTCGACAAATCTCTGACCGACGACCGAGCCCTTGCCTGGCAACACCTGGAACACGTCCTGAGGTAGTCCAGCTTCAAGGGCGAGCTCGGCGAGCCGCAGCGCCGTCAAAGGCGTCAGTTCGGCCGGCTTGAGCACGACGGTGTTTCCCGCGGCCAAAGCCGGCGCGAAACCCCAGGACGCGATCGGCATGGGAAAGTTCCACGGGACGATCACGCCGACCACGCCGAGCGGCTCGTGAAACGTGACATCCAACCCGCCGGCCACCGGGATCTGCTGACCGATGAGCCGCTCCGGCGCGCCTGAGTAGTAGGCGATCACGTCTCGGGCGTTGCCGGCCTCCCAGCGCGCGTTGCCGATCGTGTGCCCGGCGTTCATCACCTCGAGACGAGAGAGGTGCTCGAGGTCGCCGTCGACGGCCTCGGCGAAGCGTCGCAGCAAGCGAGCGCGGTCACCAGGCGAGACCGTCCGCCAGGCGGCGAACGCCTTTCGCGATCGGCCTATCGCGGCATCGGTCTCAGCTTGATCGAGCGCTTCGACGGTGGCGACGACCTCCTCGGTGGCCGGGTTGCGCACCTCGTGAGCAGTAGTCATGCCATCACATCCGCTCGAAACTGCGTACGCGCTCCCAGTCGGTCACCGCGGCCTCGAAGGCAGCCAGTTCGACGCGCGCGTTGTTGGTGTAGTGATCGACGACAGCGTCACCGAGCGTGGCTCGGGCAAGTTCACTGGCCTCGAACTGTTCGGCCGCCGAGCGCAGGGTCGCGGGCACCCGCGGCGCCTCGGCCGCATAGGCGTTTCCGGCGAACGCCGGCTCGAGCGGCAGTTCGTTGTCAACGCCGTGCAGGCCGGCCGCGATCATGGCCGCCACCGCCAGATAGGGGTTGACGTCGCCGCCCGGAACCCGGTTCTCGAAGCGCAGGCTCGCTCCGTGTCCGACCGCGCGGAGCGCGCACGTGCGGTTGTCGATGCCCCACAGGACGGCGGTCGGGGCGAAGGTCCCCGGCTGGTAGCGCTTGTAGGAGTTGATGTTCGGGGCGAACATCAGGCTCAGCTCGCGCAAGCCCGCCAGCTGGCCGGCGAGAAAGTGCCGGAAGATCGCCGACGTTCCGTAATCGCCGTCCCCGGCGAACACGGGCGCGCCGTCTTGGTCGCGCAACGACAGGTGGACGTGGCAGGAGTTACCTTCACGCTGGTCGTACTTGGCCATGAACGTCAATGCGGCGCCAGCCTGCGCGGCTATCTCCTTGGCGCCGTTCTTGTAGATCGAATGGTTGTCGCAGGTCGTCAGCGCATCGGCGTAGCGGAACGCGATCTCGTGCTGGCCGAAGTTGCATTCGCCCTTTGCGGACTCGACGTTCATTCCGGCGCCACGCATGCCAAGCCGGATCGCCCGCAGGATCGGCTCGACCCGGCTGGTGCCGAGGATGGAGTAGTCGACGTTGAACTGGTTCGACGGCGTCAGATCTCGGTAGGCCCGCGCATAGGCGTCCTCATAGGTGTTGTCGAACAACATGAACTCGAGCTCGGTGCCGACGCAGGCGGTCCAACCCCGCTCCGCCAGCCGATCGAGCTGGCGGCGCAGCACCTGGCGCGGCGATTCGGCCACCGGCGTGCCGTCGAGCCAGTTGACGTCCGCGAGCACCATCGCGGTCCCGGGCAGCCACGGGATCATCCGAATCGTGTCGAGGTCCGGCGTCATGACGAAATCGCCGTAGCCACGCTCCCAGGATGAGATCTGGTAGCCGTCGACGGTATTCATCTCGACGTCGACGGCGAGCAGATAGTTGCAACCCTCCGTGCCGTGCTCAAGGGCGTCGGCGAGGAAGAACGCGGCGTCGAGCCGTTTGCCTTGAAGCCGACCCTGCATGTCGACGATCGCGACGATGACCGTGTCGACCTCGCCTTGGCCGACGAGGTCGCGTAGCCCGGAAACGCTAAGCCTCGCTCTGTCCACGCCCATCACCTCTCGATCAGAAGGTCTGCTGAACGTACCTTCCGCTGCCTCGCGCGGGAAGGTCAGCGCAGAAATCCACGCAGCAATGCGGCCGTGCCGTCAACGTGCTCCTCCATCGCGATGCGAGCTCGGTCAGGCTGACCGGACAGAATCGCGGCGACGATCTCCTCGTGCTGGATGTCGGAGTGGGCGATGTTGGCCGCGATAACCGGAATCGAGCGCAGCAGGGAATCCAGGCGCAGCTGGGCGTCGGCCACGGCGGCTGTCACCGACGCGCTGCCGCCGGCAGCCGCGATCGCCATGTGCAGCCGCGAGTCGGCCAGACGTCGCACCGACGACGGGCACGTCGACGCCTCGCGAAGGCAGTTGTGCAGCGTGGCGCGATCGGCGGCGGTCAAGGTGCGGGTCGCCGCCAGCGCGGCGGCGCCCGGCTCCACCACGCGTCGCAGGTCAAGGGCGTCGTCAAGAGCCGGCAACTCGTCGAAACTCGACCGGTGAGCCACCCGGACCACGGGTGCGACGACGAACGTCCCGCCACCGCGGCCGCGCCGCGACTCGACCAGCCCGGCATCGCGCAAGGCCCGGATCGCCTCGCGCAACGTCACCCGGCTTACCCCGAATCGATCAGCGAGGTCACGCTCCGGCGGCAGTTGGTCGCCGTCGACGAGGACGCCGAGACGAATGCTCTGGGCAAGGCGCTCGACGGTGACCTCGAACGCGTTCCGGACGGGCACCGGTGCGAAGACCGACCGGGCCCAGAGCTCCTCCACACCGCCTTCGCGTGTCGAGAGTTCATCGTCGTTCGGCAGTAAGGTCATCAGATCTCGCATTCCCGAACGAATCGCGTGAATAACTCGTCACCGGCATGAACTTCGGGGTGCCACTGGACGCCCACCGTCCAGCTCCCGTCGATCGCCTCGACTCCCTCGACGATCCCGTCGTCGGCCCAAGCCGTCGCCCGCAGCGCCGGCGCGACGCGATCGACCGCCTGGTGGTGATAAGTGGCGACGTCGGCAATCACACCCATGATCGTCTCAAGCCGCGAGCCCGGCTCGGTGCGCACCCGGTGCCGTCCGTGCTCGCCCACGACCGGGCAGTGGCCATCGTGACCGACGACGTCGGGCAGATGCTGGATCAACGAGCCGCCCAGCGCCACGTTCATCACCTGCATCCCCCGACAGACGCCGAGCAACGGCGTTCCCCGCGCAACCGCCGTCCGGATCAGGCAGAGTTCCCACGCGTCTCGCTCAGGGCGGGCCCCGCCCGTCGATGCGATACGCACAGCTCCGTAACGACCAGGATCCACATCCGCCCCGCCCGCGACGAGCACACCGTCGACCGCGTCGAGCACGCGAGCGGCCGCTTCGCCGTATCCGCCGCGCGGCGACGGCAAGATGATCGGGACCGCTCCGGCATTCTCCACCGACTGCGCGTACGAGGCCGGCAAAAGGTCGGCCGGTTCGCTCCACACTCCCCATACCGCCGGCTCGCGGTAGGCGGTCACTGCGATCAGGGCACGGGCCACGTCGCGATCGTACGGCCTGCCCGAGGATAAAAGGTCTGGGTACTAGACCGTTGACCCACCGCGGGCTTAGCATCCCGAAATCACCTCTAGCGGGGAGTTTCAGTGGCTGACACTCTGCACCTCAACGAGGACGAACAGCGCCTCGCCGAACTCGGGTACAAGCAGGAACTCAACCGAAGCTGGTCGGGTTTCTCCAACTTCGCGATCTCTTTCTCCATCATCTCGATCTTGGCCGGCTGCTTCACCAGTTTCGGCCTCGGCTGGAACAACGGTGGTCCGGCGGCCATCGCTTGGGGCTGGCCGATCGTCTCGATCTTTATCTTGATCATCGGGCTATGCATGTCCGAGCTCGTGTCGGCGTTCCCGACCTCGGGTGGCATCTATTGGTGGGCATCCAAGCTCGGTGGCCCCAAGGCCGGCTATTACACGGGTTGGCTCAATCTGATCGGCCTGCTGGCAATCGACGCTTCGGTCGCCTACGGCTGCGCGACGTTCTTCGACCTGACGCTCGGCTTCTACACAACCAGCTACACGTCCGGAAACCTCAACCACATCTTCCTGTACTTCATGGTGATTCTCGTCCTCGCTGCCGCGGTGAATATCTTCTCGAGCCATCTCCTGGCGATCTTGAACAACATCTCGGTGTGGTGGCATGTCGCCGGCGCCACCGCGGTCGTGCTCATCCTGCTCATCGTGCCGTCGCACCACGCGAGCGGCTCGCTCGTGTTCACTCACGTGGTCAATAACACCGGGTTGTTCGGCGGGCGAAGTCATGGCGCGGGTTTCATCTTGTACGTCATACCGCTCTCGGCCATCCTGACCCAGTACACGATCACCGGGTACGACGCGTCCGCACATTTGTCGGAGGAGACGAAGAGCGCGGCCAATGCGGCCGCCAAAGGCATCTGGCGGTCGATTCTCTACTCCGCGATCGGCGGCTGGATCTTGCTCCTCGCCTTTCTCTTTGCCGTCCAGGACCAGGACAAGGTGACGGCCGGAGGCGGCGGCGTGGCCGTCATCTTCAGTCAGGCGTTGTCCAGCAACTGGGGCGGCACGGTCCTGTTGATCTCCACCGCAGGGCAGTTCTTCTGCACAGTCGCCTGCATGACCAGCACGACGCGCATGTTGTTCGCGTTTAGTCGCGACGGCGCCGTGCCCGGCGGCCAGTACTGGTCGAAGCTCAGCGCCAACCGGGTTCCGATCTACGGCGTCATCGTCTCCGCTGTGATCGCGATCATCCTGACCCTTCCCGCCCTGGTCAAGGTCGACATCGGCGGAGCGCCGGTGCCGGTGGCATTCTTCGCAGTGGTGTCCATCGGCGTCATCGGCCTGTACGTCGCCTTCGCGATCCCCATCTATCTGAGGTGGCGAGCCGGATCGAGCTTCAGGCCAGGCGCCTGGACGCTCGGTTCGAAGTACAAGTGGATGTGCATCGTCGCGCTGGTCGAGATCGCCATCACATCGATCGTCGCCTTATTGCCCACGTCCTCCGGCGGGGCTCCTTGGTATCCGAACTTTGCGTGGAAGTTCGTGAACTACACGATCCTCGTCGTGCCAGGCGCACTCATCCTGCTCTGGATCTACTGGCATGTGTCGGTCAAACATTGGTTCACCGGACCCAAGTCGACGATCGATCTTCCGGCCGGGTTCTCGTCCTCCGACGAGATCGCGGCCGAGCACGGGCACGGGCACCCGGCGGCGACCGGGAGTCCCGCACACAACGCCGAACCGGATCCGGTCGGCTAGACCGGGGGGACTGTCAGACGGGCGGCAACAGTCCGCCCGTCTGCCAGGTCGCCCAGTCGACATTCCAGTCGCCGTAGCCGGCGGGCAGTGTCATGGCCGGTCCGTTCGCGTTGGGATAGACGAAGACGTCGCCGATCTCGAACGTGTTGTAGAGCTTCTCCGCGTCGGCGGGCAGCAGGTTTGTGCAGCCGTTCGACGTGCTGCGGTGACCGATGTTGGCGACGTTCCACGGCGCCGAGTGCAGGTACTCCCCGCCGTAGGTCAGCCGCTGGGTGAACTTCACGTGGGGGTCGTAGTAGCCCGGGCCCCTCATGCTGATGTCGAGCCCCTTCTCCATGATGACCTTTACGCCGTGAGCCGTCGGCGTCGCGACGGCTCCAAGGCTCACCGGGTAGGTGCCGGCTGGCGCGCCGTCGGCGCTGACGGTCATCTGCAGCGTGCTGGCGTCGACAGTGCTGACGTACGCCACGCCGGTGGAGAAGTCGAGCGTCAGGTCGTTGTCGAAGGCGAGACCGGGGCCGGCCGACAAGCCCTTGATCGGCAGATCCATATGGATCTTGGCGTGCCCGGGCCAATACGTCTCGGGCCGCCAATGCGCCTCGAGCACGGATCCCGTTCGCGCCGTCGTCTCGAAATACCAGTTGCCCTGGACGGGGCTGCCGTTGACCGTCACCACGGTGGCCGCGTTGAACGCCTTGGCGCTGGTCGGCGCCACGTCGAAGAACGCGACTATGGGCATGCCGACGCCACGGACGTCACCGTCGCTGTTAAGCAGGGAGACGTGCACGGGATTCGACGCCGGAGTCGGGGTCGGCGTCGGGGTCGGCGACCCGGAGACAGCGGAAGTGGCGGTGGTGCTGGTCCCCGCCGCCGGCGGGCCGAGCGAGCGTCCGGCGATTTTGCTGGTGCAGGCGGCCAGGCCGGCAAGCGCCGCGGCGCCGCCGAAGGCCAAGAACGCGCGACGGGAACGAACGGGACCCATTTCCAGAAGGCTACTGAGCCGACCTGAGGACCGGCTTGCCGGCCCGTCTCGTGGCGCTCGAGGAGGTCTTGGCTACCGTTGACTCGTGGCGGCGCCCCGACTTCGACTGCGGGGGCGCGACATCTGCGTCGACAGCACCCTGGTGATGGGCGTCGTCAATGCCAGTCCTGAGTCGTTCTCCGACGCCGGACACTTCGACAGCTTCGCCGAGCAATGCCAGCGGGCGGCCGAGCTCGTCGACCGGGGCGCGGACATCGTCGACATCGGCGGCCAATCCGCGATCACCAACCAGCCGGAGCTTGACGCCGAGCTCGAGGCCGAGCGCGTGGTCCCCCTCGTCGAATGGCTGAGTCGAGAGCGCCCGGACGCGATCATCAGCGTCGACTCCTACAAGCCGCCGGTCGTGCGCCAGGTGATCGACGCGGGCGCACACCTGATCAACGACGTCAGCGGGCTGCTGTACCCCGAGACGGCCCAGCTCTGCGCAGCCGCCGGCGCCGGCCTGGTCGTCATGCACACGAAGGCCCGCCCGAAGGTGCGCCTGCAGAGCGCCGTCGCGTACGACGACGTCACCGCGGAGGTCGCCGCCTTCCTGCGGTCGAAGATCGGCGAAGCGACCAGCCTCGGCGTTGCCGAGGAGTCGATCATCGTCGACCCCGGCCCCGATTTCGCCAAGACCCCGCACCAGACGATCGCGATGCTGCGCGACGTCGAGGTGTTCCGAGCATTCGGCCGGCCGCTCCTGCTCGCGCTGTCTCGCAAGGACTTTCTCGGCGCAATCGTCGGCAAGTCACCACTCGGGCGGGCCGCAGCCACCACCGCGGCCGTCGCCCACCTGTCAGCGAAGCCGGGCAACATCGTCCGCGTGCACGACGTAGAGGCCGCGGTCGACGCGATCAGCGTGATCGACGTGCTCACCGGCCGTCGCGACGTGCCGCCCGACTACCTGTTGCCGGACGCGATTCGCCACGAGCCGCGAAAGCCGTCGTAATGGCCCGGGCAGAGCCGATCAGCGCCGCCGCCTGGTACACAGACCGCACATCGGCGTGGACGGATTGGGACGTGGACGCGCTCGTCGCCGCCAAGGGCGCGCATCGGATCAGCGTGGTTGTCCCGGCCCGGAACGAGGCGCCGACGATCGGCTCGATAGTCGGCGGCATCCGCCGGGACTTCGTCGAGCGGCTGCCGCTGCTCGACGAGCTCGTCGTGATCGACTCGGATTCGACCGACGACACCGCGGCGATCGCGGCCGAGGCTGGCGCGGTGGTCCACAGCGCCAGAGACATCCGGCCGGATCTGGGCGGCTTTCGCGGCAAGGGAGAGGCGTTGTGGAAGTCGCAGTTCGTCACCAGCGGTGACCTGCTCGTCTTCATCGACGCCGACCTCACGGGTTGGGGCACCCACTTTGTGTCCGGCCTGCTCGGGCCGTTATTGCTCGATCAGGGGGTCCGACTCGTCAAGGGCTTCTACGACAGAATCCTCGACGACGGCTCACGGAGACTGGCGACTGAGGGCGGCCGGGTAACCGAGCTGGTCGCACGCCCACTGCTCAACCTGTTCTGGCCGGACCTCGCCCGCGTCGTCCAGCCTCTGGCCGGTGAGTGGGCGATCCGACGCGACACGTTCGAGCAACTCTGGGTGCCCGTGGGCTACGGGGTTGAAATCGGCTCGTTGCTCGACGTGTACGCCCGCGACGGCCTTCGCGCGATCGCCCAGGTCGACCTCGGACAGCGGGAGCATTCGCACCAGTCCGTGCACGATCTTGCTGTGATGGCGGCGGAGATCATCGCTGTGGCCGACCGCCGACGCGAACAAAGTGACCCGACTTCAGAGCGCCTGTGGCAGTTTCACCGGGTGGACGGCTGGACCGACCGCGAGGTGCCGTTGCACGAACGGCCGCCGGCGGACACGGTCACCGAGTTGTGACCTTCCGGCGGCGCTGCCTCCGTGGCAAGGTCGGACGGTCAGCTCGAGAGATCGCGGCGGGCGAGCATGATCCGGCCGCCCGTCACAGCCACCTCGAATCTCCGCAACGCGCGTGGTCCCAGCCCGTGGGCGCACGGCGCCGGCTCGCCCGTCTCGAGGTTCCACCGGTAGCTGTGCGAGGCGCACTCGATCACATGGCCGTGCACACGACCATCTGATAACGGTCGGGCCAGATGCGGGCACTTGTTCTCCATAGCGAAATAACGCCCGGACGCTTGCACCACGAGAACGGCCACACCGCCGACGTCGACGACGGTCCGGTTGTGGCGCAACTCCGAGACACCGGCCACGTCGATCCACTGATCGGGATCGAGCGCGTTCGCGGCGGGTCGGTTCCGGTTGGCGGCCCCTCGCCGCCACTTCATCCGGCCGTCTCGCGCGACTCCGGAGCGGGCGCCTCAGCCGTTGGTGTCACGTCCGCTGGTGTCTCAGCCGCTGGTGTCTCAGCCGCTGATGTCACCTCCACCGGCGCAGGCGCCACCGGCCGCCCTGGACGCCACGAGGTGGCCAAGGTCAGCGCGCCGCCGCCGAGGCCCGCCCCTAGACAGACGGCGTAGGCAACGCCCTTGGTTATCGGCAAGTCGATAGCGTGATCCACCGACAGGTAGCCGCCGCCGATCCCGGCCACGGCAATCGAGACCAGACAGATCATCAGCACGTACTCGTAGCCCTCGCCGGGATTGAAGATGAAGAACCCGTTCTTGAGGTGGTTCGTGACCAGCGCGACCACCATGGCGCCCAGCACACCACCGGCCGCAAGCGGCGTCAGAAATCCCGCAATCAGCAGCCCGCCACAGCCGATCTCAGTCAGCGAGGCCACCCAGGCGTGCACCAAAGCCGGCCGCATCCCGATCGAGGCAAACCACCGAGCGGTCCCGGCGACCTTGCCTCCACCGAAGACGTGACGCCAGCCATGGGCGAGCATCGTCACGCCGAGGGTCAGCCGCAACAACAGCGCGGCCACATCCAGGGAATGCATAGTCCCTCCCCAGTCGGGTCGCGCCGGT
>Ga0207702_10004614_pt1 | contig 12206 bp, 8 predicted proteins | sample KBSCornC62_FD_184302 | JGI IMG/M metagenome (GOLD analysis project Ga0207702, IMG submission 184302) | Corn rhizosphere microbial communities from Kellogg Biological Station, Michigan, USA - KBS Corn C6-2 (SPAdes) (version 2) | ecosystem: Host-associated > Plants > Roots > Rhizosphere > Soil ...
CATGCCGTATCGGGGCCCGTAGATGTACAGCCGCGCGGTGAGCGGTACGTGGCCAGCTTTACCATCACGCTGACCAGCGGCGGAAAGCTGTTCCCTTCGGAAGCGGGCGTCTACAAGGTGGAAACCGCGTGGCGCAGGGAAGGGCGGGAGTGGCGTTGTTACAACGCGACGTGGACGCAGCAACTGTAGGTAGTGGTGCAAGCCCAGCGCCGCCATGCCGATCAACATGGCGATGCTGAAGTTCGCACCACTGCCTGCGGGTCAAGCAGCTTTCTTGCTCGCCAGCTGGCGCAACACATACTGCAGAATGCCGCCATGCCGGAAGAACTCACGCTCCTTCGGCGTAAGCAGCAACACCTTTACGGTAAACGTCTTCTCGCCCAGGTCGCTCTTGGCCACTACCTTGGCTTGCTTCGCCTCGCCATCCATCAGGCCGGTGATCTCGAACGTCTCCTTGCCGGTGAGGCCGAGTGACTTGGCGTTCTCGCCATCCTGGAACTGTAGCGGCAATACGCCCATGCCGACCAGGTTGGAGCGATGGATGCGCTCGAAGCTTTCCGCGATCACCGCCTTCACACCCAGCAGCAAGGTGCCCTTGGCCGCCCAGTCGCGCGAGGAACCGGTGCCGTATTCCTTGCCGGCGATCACGACCAGCGGCGTCTTGTCGGCTTTGTATTTCATCGCCGCATCGTAGATGGACATCTGCTCGCCGCTCGGCACGTACATCGTATAGCCGCCTTCCACCCCATCGAGCATCAGGTTCTTGATGCGGATGTTGGCGAAGGTGCCGCGTACCATCACGTCGTCGTTGCCGCGGCGCGAACCATAGGAATTGAAATCCTTCGGCTCGACGCCCTTGGACATCAGGAAGCGACCCGCCGGACTATCTTTCTTGATGGAACCGGCGGGCGAGATGTGATCGGTGGTGATCGAGTCGCCGAACAAACCGAGTACGCGCGCGCCGTGGATGTCCTCGATCCTGCCCGTCTCCATCGTCATGCCTTCGAAGTAGGGCGGGTTCTTGATGTAGGTCGAATCGATCCACTTGTACACCGCCCCTTCCGGCGAGGCGATGCTGTTCCAGCGGCTGTCGCCCTTGAACACGTCGGCATAGTTCTTGGTGAACATGTCCGGGCTGACCGCGCCGCCGATCATGTCGGAAATTTCCTGGTTGCTTGGCCAGATGTCTTTCAGATACACCGCTTTGCCATCGCTGCCGGTGCCGAGCGGATCGGTGGCGAGATTCACGTCCAGCGAACCGGCCAGCGCATACGCCACCACCAGCGGGGGCGAGGCGAGGTAGTTCATTTTCACTTCCGGATGCACGCGGCCTTCGAAGTTGCGGTTGCCGGACAGCACGGATGCCACCGCAAGATCGCCATCGCCAATGCCTTTGCTGATTTCCTGTGGCAACGGGCCGGAATTGCCGATGCAGGTGGTACAGCCATAGCCGACCACATAGAAGCCGACTTTCTCCAGTTCTTTCAGCAAGCCGGTTTTTTCCAGGTAATCGGTCACCACCAGCGAGCCGGGCGCGAGCGAAGTCTTCACCCACGGCTTGGCTTTGAGGCCTTTTTCGGCCGCTTTCTTGGCCAGCAAACCAGCGCCGAGCATCACCGCCGGATTGGATGTGTTGGTGCACGAGGTGATCGCTGCGATCACCACCGCACCATCCTGCAGATGAAAATCCTGGCCATTCATGGACACGTGCGGACCTTGCGCCAGCGCGCTGGCATCGTGGCCCACGGCGGTGCCGCCGCCTTCGCCGGCAAACCGTGCTTCGCCGCGCACCTCGGAGGCATTCTTGCGGTTGGCGGTCAGCGCGCCGAGGCTGTCGTGGAAGCTCTTCTTGACATCTTCCAGCAGCACGCGATCCTGCGGGCGCTTGGGGCCGGCCAGTGATGGTTTTACATCGGCGAGGTTGAGTTCCAGCGTGGCGGAGAACTGCGCGTGCGGCGTATTTTCGTCATGCCACAAGCCTTGCGCCTGCGCGTAGCTTTTCACCAGTTCGATCTGATCTTCGCTGCGGCCGGAGAGGCGCAGATAATTCAGGGCTTCCTGGTCGATCGGGAAGATGCCGCAGGTGGCGCCGTATTCCGGCGCCATGTTGCCGATGGTGGCGCGGTCGGCCAGCGGCAGATGCTTCAGGCCATCGCCGAAGAATTCCACGAACTTGCCTACTACGCCGAGTTTGCGCAGCATTTGCGTGACGGTAAGCACCAGGTCGGTCGCGGTGACGCCTTCGGAAAGCTTGCCGCTGAGCTTGAAGCCGACCACTTGCGGAATCAGCATCGACGACGGTTGTCCAAGCATCGCCGCTTCCGCTTCGATGCCGCCCACGCCCCAGCCCAGTACGCCAAGGCCATTGACCATGGTGGTGTGCGAGTCGGTACCGAACACGGTATCGGGGTAGGCCCAGTCGGCGCCGTCCTTCTTGCCGGTGAACACGACGCGCGCGAGGTGTTCCAGGTTCACCTGATGCACGATGCCGGTGCGCGGCGGCACCACCTTGAAATTGTTGAACGCCTTCTGGCCCCAGCGCAGGAACGAATAGCGCTCGTGGTTGCGTTCGAACTCGATCTCGACATTCTTCTCCAGCGCGGAGGACGAGCCGAAGGCATCGACCTGCACCGAGTGATCGATCACCAATTCGGCCGGCGCCAGCGGGTTGATCTGGTTAGCATCACCGCCCAACTTCACCACTGCATCGCGCATCGCGGCCAGGTCCACCACGCAGGGCACGCCGGTGAAATCCTGCAGCACCACGCGTGCCGGCATGAAGGCTATTTCGATATCCGGTTCGGCCTTGGGATCCCATGTGGCGACCGCTTCGATTTCCTTCTTGGTGACGTTGACGCCGTCCTCGTGGCGCAGCAGGTTCTCCAGCAGGATCTTCATCGAATAAGGCAGATGCTTCAGGTCGAACTTCTGCCCGAACTTGGCAAGGCTGGCGATCTGGTACGAACTGCCGTTGACCTTGAGGGTGTCGCGGGTGGCGAATGAGTCCAGCATGGGGATAGCTCCTGTTGCTTGAAGACGGCGGGCGCGCGGCGTAAAGGGAAATGCTAGAGCAGCGCGCGTTAGGGGAATTGCAAGAAGGTTCGCGTTCCGTCCGGGGATGCTGCGCAGTTTGGGCCAAATCGGCGACCGCGCAAGTTGCGGCGATGTTGCAGGATTTCGAACGCAGCCGGAAACAGCTTGTCGTTGCTGGGGTTTGGGGCCGGCTGGCAAAATACGCGCTTCTTTGCTTCCTCTCTCCGGCGAGAGGCAGTCATTCAAAGCACCATCATTTCCCCGAAGGATCCGCTCGCATGCTCAACGCCTATCGCCAACATGTCGCCGAGCGCGCCGCGCTGGGTATTCCCGCGCTGCCGCTGTCGGCCCAGCAGACCGCCGAGTTGATCGAGCTGCTGAAGAACCCGCCCGCGGGCGAGGAGGCTTTCCTGGCCGACCTGATCGCGAACCGCGTGCCAGCCGGCGTGGACGACGCGGCCAAGGTCAAGGCGTCCTATCTCGCCGCGGTGGCGTTCGGTAGCGAGAAGTGCGCGCTGATCAGTCGCGAGAAGGCGACGGAACTTCTTGGCACCATGCTCGGCGGCTACAACATCCATCCGCTGATCGAACTGCTGGACGATGCGCAAGTCGGCGGCATTGCGGCCGAAGCGCTGAAGAAGACGTTGCTGATGTTCGACGCCTTCCACGACGTGAAAGAGAAGGCCGACAAGGGCAACGCCAACGCCAAGAGCGTGCTGCAGAGTTGGGCCGATGCCGAATGGTTCACCAGCCGTCCGGCCGTGCCCGAGAGCCTCACCATCACCGTGTTCAAGGTGCCGGGCGAAACCAACACCGACGATCTCTCGCCCGCGCCCGACGCGACCACGCGTCCGGACATCCCGCTGCACGCGCTGGCCATGCTCAAGAATAAGCGCGATGGTGCACCGTTCCAGCCGGAGGAAGACGGCAAGCGCGGCCCGATCCAGTTGGTTCAGGATTTAAAGCAGAAAGGTCACCTGGTTGCCTATGTAGGTGACGTGGTCGGCACCGGTTCCAGCCGCAAGTCCGCCACCAATTCCGTGCTGTGGTGGACCGGCGAAGATATTCCCTTCATCCCGAACAAGCGCTTCGGCGGCGTATGCCTGGGCAGCAAGATCGCGCCGATCTTCTACAACACGATGGAAGACGCGGGTGCGCTGCCGATCGAACTGGATGTCTCCGGCATGGAGATGGGCGACGTGGTCGAGCTGCGTCCGTACGAAGGCAAGGCGCTGAAGAACGGCCAGGTGATCGCCGAGTTCCAGGTGAAGTCCGACGTGCTGTTCGACGAAGTGCGCGCCGGCGGACGCATTCCGCTGATCATCGGCCGTGGCCTGACCAGCAAGGCGCGCGAAGCGCTGGGGCTGGCGCTGGCGCCGTCGACACTGTTCCGCCTACCGCAGAACCCGGCCGATACCGGCAAGGGCTACACGCTGGCGCAGAAGATGGTCGGCCGCGCTTGCGGCTTGCCGGAAGGCAAGGGCGTGCGTCCGGGCACCTATTGCGAGCCAAAGATGACTTCGGTGGGCTCGCAGGACACCACCGGCCCGATGACGCGCGACGAGCTGAAGGACCTGGCATGCCTCGGCTTCTCCGCGGATCTGGTGATGCAGTCGTTCTGCCACACGGCGGCGTACCCGAAGCCGGTCGACGTCAAGACGCATCATGATCTGCCAGCCTTCATCTCCACCCGCGGCGGCATCAGCCTGCGTCCTGGCGATGGCGTGATCCACTCCTGGCTCAACCGCATGCTGCTGCCTGATACCGTCGGCACTGGCGGTGACAGCCACACGCGCTTCCCGATCGGCATTTCGTTCCCGGCCGGTTCCGGCCTGGTGGCGTTTGCCGCGGCTACGGGCGTGATGCCGCTGGACATGCCCGAATCCGTGCTGGTGCGCTTCAAGGGCGAACTGCAGCCGGGCGTGACGCTGCGCGACCTGGTCAACGCGATTCCGCTGTACGCCATCAAGCAAGGCCTGCTCACGGTGGCGAAGCAAGGCAAGAAGAACATCTTCTCCGGCCGCATCCTGGAAATCGAAGGCTTGCCGAACCTGAAAGTGGAGCAGGCGTTCGAGCTGTCCGATGCGTCGGCCGAGCGTTCCGCTGCCGGCTGCACGGTGAAACTCAACAAGGAACCGATCATCGAGTATCTCAACTCGAACATTACCTTGTTGAAGTACATGATCGCGCAGGGCTATCAGGATGCGCGCAGCCTGCAGCGCCGCATCAAGGCGATGGAAGCGTGGCTGGCCAATCCACAGTTGCTGGACCGCGATGCGGACGCCGAGTACGCCGCTGTGATCGAGATCGATCTGGCCGACGTGCACGAGCCGATCGTGGCGTGCCCGAATGATCCGGACGACGTCAAGACGCTGTCCGACGTGGCCGGCTCCAAGATCGATGAAGTGTTCATCGGTTCGTGCATGACCAACATCGGCCACTTCCGTGCGGCGTCGAAGTTGCTGGAAGGCAAGCGCGACATTCCCACCCGCCTGTGGGTAGCGCCGCCGACCAAGATGGACCAGAAGCAGCTCACCGAGGAAGGCCATTACGGCGTGCTCGGCACCGCCGGCGCGCGCATGGAAATGCCCGGCTGCTCGCTGTGCATGGGCAATCAGGCGCAGGCGCGCGAAGGCGCCACGGTGTTCTCTACCTCCACCCGCAACTTCCCCAACCGCCTGGGCAAGAACACCAACGTGTACCTGGGTTCGGCGGAACTTGCCGCGATCTGCTCGCGCCTGGGCCGCATTCCGAGCAAGCAGGAATACATGGCCGACATCGGCGTGATCAATGCGAACGGCGAGAAGATCTATCGCTACATGAACTTCGATCAGATCGCCGATTTCAAGGAAGTGGCCGACACCGTCGGCGCCTAACATCGCGCGATCCAATTCCCTCTCCCTTTCGGGGAGAGGGCTAGGGTGAGGGGCCAAGGCTGGCCTCACATCCCATAAGTACGCGCTTGGGTTCATCCATTGCTGCAAGATTGGCCCCTCACCCCAACTCTTTCCCCGGAGGGAGAGGGAGTAAATGCGGGCTGTCGTTTATGCTTGCGCGATGATCTCCTCCCATCTCTCCGCCGTTTCCTTGCGCGATCTGATCCTTGTGCAAGCAGTGCACCGCCACGGCAGCTTCAACAGCGCCGCGCGCGCCATGCATATCAGCGCATCCGGCCTCTCGCATCAGGTACAGAAAGTGGAGCAGGCGCTGGGCGCGCCATTGTTCGAACGCGGAGGGCGTCGCGTCGTGCCCACGGCCGGAGGCCAGCGCCTACTGGAGCAGATCGATGCGGTATTGCTGGCCGCAGACCACCTGCAGCAAGCGGCACGCGCCGGCGAAAAGGCGTTCGGCGGCGAATTGCGGCTGGGCGTGCTCGCCACCTTGGGCCCGTATCTGTTGCCGCATCTGATCGAGCCCTTCCCGCAGCATTTTCCCGGTGCGCGCTTGAGTTTGTCGGAAGGCAAGCCGCGCGGCTTGCTGCGCCGATTGCATGAAGGTGAACTGGACGCCGTGCTTGCACCGCCGGCGTCGTCATTGAGCGGTATCGTGATGTGCCCGCTGTTCTTCGAACCATGGGAAGTGCTGTTGCGTGCCGATCATGCGTTGGCGGGAAAGCGCAGCATCTCGATGGATCAGCTCGATGCCAGCCAGGCAATCCTGATGGCCGAAAGTCATGCCGATGGCGAAGGCTATGTGCAGGATGTCAGCCTGGAAAGCCTCGCCGCACTGGTGACCCTGCGTGGCGGACACGCGCTGGTGCCGGCGCTTGCGCACGATCGCCTGGCATCGATGCCGGATATCGTGGTTGCCAAGATCAAAGGCGAGGTGCCGGGGCGCGAAATTGCGCTGTACTGGCGCGAAGCCTCGCCATGGCACGGTGATCTACAAGCCTTTGCGGACCTGCTGCGCAAACTGGCCCGACAGCGGCCCAGCTTGCGCCTGATCGAAACCTAGGCCGGAGTGCAAACCCTAACGTTTTGCCTATGCATACCGACGTTGGGGTTCGCACCAACCTAAAGGGTGGTGCCGGTTAGCAACCCACGCGCCAACATGGTGCATTGTCGGCGATGCAGCAGCAGTTGGTATTGCCGTCCGCCGATCTGCCGCCACAGCACCGCCGAACGCACCGCCGCCAGCAGGCTTGCGCGCACCCGCTCGACCAGGGCCGGCTGCTGCAGCCATTGCGGGTTGCCGGTGACCATCACGCGTGGCCGCAGCGTCGATAGCGTGGTGGCATACAACTCCGCCAGGCGGCTGAACACTTGCGGGGAATTGAGCCCGAAATGATCCACCTGGCGCTTGGCGGACACGATGCCTTGCTGCAACTGATCCAGCAGATCCTTGCGATGCGCCAGGCTGCGTTCCAGGCGCATCACGGTGACCACCATGCGGGTGATCGCCATGTCGCGGCTGTTTTCGTCCAGTTGCCCGATCAGCGTGCGCAATCCGAGGCGAATACCCGAGACGTTGCCGTACACCCCGACCACCGACGGCGCATCGATGCGAAACACACTGGCCAGGCTGGCGTCGAGCGAGAGATCGTCGCAACGCCCCTCGTTGGCGAGCTGATGGGCCAGGGCGGATGCCTGGAACAATCCGGCCAGCGCCAGCACCCGTTCCTCGTTGATGGCGAAAGCTTTAAACACGCTGCTTCATATCCTCTGCAGTTGGCTGGGCCAGGCCGCCGTACGCGGCATCCGTGGCGGCAATGACCGCGCCGCCCAGGCATTCCTCACCGGCGTAGAACACCACCGACTGGCCGGGGGTGACGGCCCGTTGCGGCTCGTCGAACTTCACTTCCAATCGGTCATGATGCACAGACACCACGCAGGCCTGATCGTGCTGTCGGTACCGGGCCTTGGCCGTGCAGCGAAATTCCGCCGCCGGCGGTGCGCCTGCCACCCAGGTGGGTGTCTCGGCGACCAGGCGCTGGGACTGGAGCCATTCGTTCTCGCCTCCCTGGGCCACATACAGCACATTGTGCGCGACATCTTTGCCCACCACGTACCAGGGCTCGCCGCCGGCATGCTGGCGCCCGCCGATGCCCAAGCCGTTGCGCTGGCCCAGGGTGTAATACATGACACCCTGGTGCTCACCGATCAGGCGGCCATCCGGGCTGCGCATCTCACCGGGGCGGGCAGGGATGTATTGCGTCAGAAACTGACGGAAATCGCGCTCGCCGATAAAGCAGATGCCGGTGGAATCCTTCTTGGCGTGCGTAGGCAAGTTGGCCTGGCGCGCCATCTCGCGCACCTGCGATTTTTCGATCTCGCCCACCGGAAACAAGGTGGCAGCCAGTTGCTGCTGCCCCAGCGCGTGCAGGAAGTAAGTCTGATCCTTGCTGGTGTCGACCGCGCGCAGCAGGCGATAGCGGCCGTCCAGGCAATCCACGCGTGCGTAGTGGCCGGTGGCGATCTTCTCCGCGCCCAGCGCGCGTGCTTCGTCCAGGAAGGTTTTGAACTTGATTTCGCGATTGCACAGCACATCCGGGTTGGGCGTGCGTCCGGCGCGGTATTCGGCCAGGAAGTGCTCGAATACGCCATCCCAATACTCGGCCGCGAAATTGCGGGCATGGAAGGGAATGCCCAGGCGGCCGCAGACGGCGACGGCGTCCTTGCGGTCCTGGTCGGCGGTGCAGGGGCCGTTGCGGTCGTCTTCCTCCCAGTTCTGCATGAACAGGCCTTCCACCTCGAAGCTCGCCTGCTGCAATAGCAGGGCAGCGACGGAGGAATCGACGCCACCGGAAATGCCCAGCATCACTTTCATGCGACGGCCCCGACGGGCATGAGACTGGTGACCACCGACAGCGGCAGCCGCTGACCGGCCAACCATTCGTCGATGCTCATCAGCACCATCGGGCTGCGCAAGCGTTCGCCCAGTGCAGCAATTTCACCGCGCGTGAGCCATAACGCACGGCGAACGCCCACATCGAGCGGTTGCTGAGGATCATGGCTCAAGGGTCTGGCTGCAAAGCTGAAACGCACGATGACATCGCCGTGCTCCGCGCTGCGCCATTGGTGCACGCCGATCAGATGCGTCAGCGCCACGGTCCAGCCGGTTTCTTCACGGGTCTCGCGCACGGCGGCCTGCTGCAGGCTCTCGAAATCATCCAGATGACCGGCCGGCTGGTTGTACGCCACGCAGCCGTTGACCTCCTCTTCGACCATCAGGTAGCGGTCACGATTTGTTACAACGCACGCCACGGTCACATGCGGACGCCACACGTCATGGCCGGAGTTGTCAGGTGTTGTCATCTTGAGGTCAACAAGGCCTTGGGGAAAGGCACTGGAAATGGCGTTATTGTGCCATTACCTCAAGCATACCCGCCGGGTATCAAAATAATCCCCAGGCGTATACTGCAACCGAACAGGCCGAATCCCATTTTTCAGAGCATGGCGAACGAATCCGAACACGAACATGGCAGTGGGCATGGACTCACCGTCGAAGTATCAAAACCTGAGGTGGCGCGACCGCCGCTGTTTCAGGTGCTGCTGTTGAACGACGATTTCACACCGATGGATTTCGTGGTCGAGGTGCTGCGTATGTTCTTTGGCATGGACCAGGAGAAAGCTGTACAGATCATGTTGCATGTACATACCCGCGGTAAGGGTGTGTGCGGGGTGTTCACGCGAGAAGTGGCCGAAACCAAAGTCACCCAGGTGAACGAATATTCACGTGCCAACCAGCATCCTCTGTTATGCACGATGGAAAAGGTTTGAGGATCTGTTCAAGTTTTCGTCAAGACGGCGCTTGTACATAGATATTGATGAGGCCTTTTTGGCCCCCATCTTGCATCTATCGCGGTGAAGCCGCCCAACTTTGCAGTGGAGTAGGTCCGGATGTTCAGCAAGGATCTCGAAGTCACCATCGGCCAGTGCTACAAGCAGGCCCGCGAGCAGCGCCACGAGTTCATGACCGTGGAGCATCTGCTGCTTGCCCTCACGGAAAACCAGTCAGCACTGGGCGCCTTGCGCGCCTGCGGGGCTGACCTTCCGCGACTCACCCACGAGCTGGAAAAGATCATCGCCGAGACCGTGCCGGTACTACCGCACGGCGACGAGCGCGATACGCAACCCACACTGGGGTTCCAGCGCGTACTGCAGCGGGCGGTATACCACGTGCAGTCTTCCGGCCGTAAGGAAGTTACCGGCGCCAACGTATTGGTGGCGATCTTCGGCGAAAAAGACTCCCATGCCGTCTATTTTCTGCATCAGCAGGAAATCACGCGCCTGGACGTGGTCAATTACATCTCGCACGGCATCGCCAAGATCGGCGACGAGCCCTCCAGCGGCATTTCCAGCGGCGAGCGTGATGCCGAGGAAGGCGGCGAGGGCAAGGGCAATCCGCTCAGCGAATACGCCACCAACCTCAACGAACTGGCGCTGGAAGGCAAGATCGACCCGCTGATCGGCCGCCAGGACGAAATCGAACGCACCATTCAGGTGCTATGCCGCCGCCGCAAGAACAATCCGCTCTACGTCGGTGAAGCCGGCGTCGGGAAAACGGCGCTGGCCGAAGGCCTGGCCAAGCGCATTGTCGACGGTGAAGTGCCGGAAGTGCTTGAAAACGCCACCATCTGGGCGCTGGACCTGGGTGCGCTGGTGGCCGGCACCAAGTACCGCGGCGACTTCGAAAAGCGCCTGAAAGCCGTCATCGGCCAGCTCAAGAAGCAGCCGGGTGCGGTCCTGTTCATCGACGAGATTCACACCATCATCGGCGCCGGTTCCGCGTCGGGCGGCACCATGGACGCCAGCAATCTGATCAAGCCCATGCTGGCCTCGGGCGAGCTGCGCTGCATCGGTTCCACGACGTTCCAGGAATTCCGCGGCATCTTCGAAAAGGACCGCGCGCTGGCGCGTCGCTTCCAGAAGATCGACGTGGTCGAACCCAGCGTGGCCGAGAGCCTGGAAATCCTGAAGGGCCTGAAGTCACGCTTCGAAGAGCACCACAACGTGTCCTACACGGTGGAAGCGCTGAAGGCTGCGGTGGATTTGTCGGTGAAGCACATTCCCGATCGCCTGCTGCCTGACAAAGCCATCGACGTGATCGACGAAGCCGGCGCACGCCAGCGCCTGCTGCCGATCGAGCAGCGTACCGGCAAGATCGACGTACCCGAAGTGGAATACATCGTCGCCAAGATGGCGCGCATCCCGGCCAAGCAGGTGTCGGCGTCGGATCGCGACGTGCTGAAGAACCTGGAACGCAACCTCAAGATGGTGGTGTTCGGACAGGATCCGGCGATCGAGGCACTGGCGGCGTCGATCAAGATGGCGCGTTCGGGCCTGGCCGATCCATCCAAGCCGATTGGCTGCTTCCTGCTTGCCGGCCCTACCGGTGTGGGCAAGACCGAAGTTACCAAGCAGCTTGCCATGCAGCTCGGCATCGAGATGATCCGCTTCGACATGTCCGAGTACATGGAAGCGCATTCGGTGTCGCGCCTGGTCGGCGCGCCTCCAGGTTACGTCGGTTTCGATCAGGGCGGTTTGCTGACCGAAGCCGTCACCAAGCATCCGCACGCGGTGCTGCTGCTGGATGAAATCGAGAAGGCGCATCCGGATGTGTTCAACATCCTGTTGCAGGTCATGGATCGCGGCGTGCTCACCGATACCAACGGTCGCGAAGCGAACTTCAAGAACGTGATCGTAGTGATGACCACCAATGCCGGCGCACAGCAGGCTTCGCGCCGTAGCATCGGCTTTGTGAAGCAGAACCATTCGATGGACGCGATGGAAGTGATCCGCCGTACCTTTACGCCCGAATTCCGCAATCGCCTGGATGCGATCATCCAGTTCACCCCACTGGACTTCGACCACATTCTGCGCGTGGTCGACAAGTTCCTGATCGAACTGGAATCGCAGCTCAGCGAGAAGCACGTGGCGCTGGATGTGGACGCCGATGCCCGCCGCTGGCTGGCCGAGCATGGCTTCGACCCGCAGATGGGCGCTCGCCCAATGGCGCGAGTGATCCAGGAAAAGATCAAGCGCGTGCTGGCCGACGAGCTGCTGTTCGGCAAGCTGTCCGAAGGTGGCAAGGTCAGCCTGAGCGTGAAGGATGGCGAGCTGGCGGTGAACACGGAAGCGGCCGAACCAGTGCCGGCGACGATCTCCTGATCGCCGGCTCCTCGCAACAACAAAAAAGCCGCGCAGATGCGCGGCTTTTTTATGCGGACGCCG